>Ga0315298_1002172_pt1 | contig 34046 bp, 23 predicted proteins | sample WHS_1_MG_FD_203077 | JGI IMG/M metagenome (GOLD analysis project Ga0315298, IMG submission 203077) | Extremophilic microbial mat communities from Washburn Hot Springs, YNP, Wyoming, USA - WHS_1_MG | ecosystem: Environmental > Aquatic > Thermal springs > Hot (42-90C) | place: USA: Wyoming...
TGGAATCACGTACGGGCCGGACTGCGGGCCGCCGGAACCCGGTACGGCGCGGCCGTCAAATCTGTGGGCGTCGACACCTGGGGCGTGGATTTCGGCCTGTTGGGGCGCAACGACACGCTGCTGGGCAATCCCTATCACTATCGCGACGCCCGGACCAACGGCATGCTGGAAAAGGCCTTCAGCATCGTGCCGCGCGAAGAGATTTTCCGCCATACGGGCCTTCAGTTTATGCAACTGAATACGTTGTATCAGTTGCTGGCCATGAAGCTCAACCGCTCGCCGCTGCTGGACGTGGCCGAGTCCCTCCTGATGATGCCCGATTTGTTCCACTGGCTGTTAACGGGCCAAAAGGGAAACGAGTTTACCGACGCGACGACCAGCCAGTTTTATAATCCCTTGGCCCGGCGGTGGGCGGTCGAGTTGCTAGACAAGTTCGGGTTGCCGACACACATTTTAGGCACGATTCTGGAGCCTGGCACCGACCTGGGGCCCTTGCGGCCGGGCGTGGCGGCGGAGACCGGCCTGACCCAAGCCCACGTGGTGCTTCCAGGGACGCACGATACCGCCAGTGCCGTGATGGCAGTACCCGCCGCCAGCCAGCCCGGGCGCCGGCCCGACTGGTGCTACATCAGCCTGGGCACCTGGGCCTTGATGGGCGTCGAATCGCCCCAGCCCATCGTCAATGACCAGGTGCTGAAGCTCAACTTCACCAACGAAGGGGGCGTGGGAGGAACGTTCCGGCTGCTCAAGAACATCTGCGGGCTGTGGTTGCTCCAGGAATGCCGCCGGGTGTGGAACCTCCGCGGCCGAAACTATTGCTGGGAGGATTTGAATCGGCTTTCGGCAGCGGCCCGGCCGCTCGTCTCGTTCATCGATCCCGATGCCCATGATTTCCTGGCGCCGGAGGACATGCCGGAAGCCATCCGGGCCTTTTGCCAGCGTACGGGCCAGGTGGTACCGGCCGACGAAGGCGCCATCGTGCGCTGCGCCTTGGAGAGCATCGCCATGAAGTTCCGGCACGTGCTGGCGATGTGTGAATCGCTGATAGGGGGACGGGTTGAGACGATCCATATCGTCGGCGGAGGGACAAAGAACCGCCAGCTTTGCCAGGCGGCGGCCGATGCCTGCGCCCGCCGGGTGCTGGCCGGCCCCATCGAGGCCACCGCCACAGGCAACGTGATGATGCAGGCCACGGCGGCCGGCGACGTAGCCAGCATCGCCGAAGCCCGCGACGTCATCCGCCGCAGCTCTGCCCTCGAGGAGTACCTGCCCCAGAATACCGCAGCATGGGACGAAGCCTACGGGCGGTTCCTGAAAGTCCTCGGCTAACCACTCCCTGCTCCCCGCCCCCGTCACTCTCCCTTCGTGGCGGGCTTCCAACCCAATAGCCGTGGGCGGGCCTTTGGGCCAGAATGCGGAATCCGTCCCGCACTCCGGCACCGCGCGGTAGGATGAAAGTGGCGTTTTTGCTTGCTTGCTATGCGACGGCAGGACATCCGCAACATCGTCATCATCGCCCATGTGGACCACGGCAAGACGTCGCTGGTGGACTGTTTTTTGCGCCAAAGCGGCGAGTTCCGCAGTTCCCAACTGGTGGGCGAGCAGATCCTCGACTCCAACGAGCTGGAACGGGAGCGGGGCATCACGATCGTGGCCAAGAACATCGCCCTGCCCTACAAGGGGGTGAAAATCAACCTCATCGACACGCCCGGGCACGCCGATTTCGGAGGGGAGGTCGAGCGGGTACTTCGCATGGCTGATGGGGCCTTGGTGCTGGTGGACGCGGCCGAGGGGCCTTTGCCCCAGACCCGGTTCGTACTGCAAAAAGCCTTCGAGTGTCGGCTGCGGCCCATCGTAGTGATCAACAAGATCGACCGGCCTGACGCCCGGCCGCACGAGGTACTCAACGAGGTTTTCGACTTGTTCCTGCACTTGGGAGCCACCGAGGAGCTGACCGATTTTCCGTACATTTTCACGTCAGCCCGGCTGGGTTATGCCACCCACGACCCCGGGGTGCGGACGGATTCGATCCATCCGTTGCTGGACATGGTGCTTTCCGAGATTCCCGGGCCGGAGGTCGAGCCGGACGCCCCGTTGCAGATGCTGATTACCACGCTGGACTGGTCGGACTATGTGGGGCGAATCGGGGTGGGGCGGATCTATTCCGGGCGCCTTTGCCAGGGACAGTCGGTGGCCGTGATGCAAGCCGGCGGTCTGGTTGCCCCAGGGCGGGTGTCGCTGGTCTACACCTTCGACAAGCTGGGACGCCGCGAGGTGGCCGAGGCCACCGCGGGCGACATTGCGGCCGTAGTGGGGCTGGAGAACGTGGCGATTGGCGATACCCTCAGCGACCCCGATCGGCCGCGGGCCTTGCCCCGTCTGCGCGTGGATGAACCCACACTGCAGATGACGTTCGGGGTCAACACGTCGCCGCTGGCCGGGCGCGAAGGCCGGTTTCTCACCAGCCGCCACCTCCGCGACCGGCTGCTGAAAGAGCTGGAGCGGAACGTGGCCCTGCGCGTGGAACTGGTTGAAGGGGCGGAGTCGTTCCGCGTTTCGGGCCGGGGACTTTTGCACCTGTCCGTGCTCATCGAGACTATGCGCCGCGAGGGCTTCGAGCTGTCGATCGGCAAGCCCAAGGTGATTTTCCGCGAGGAAAACGGGGTGCTGTGCGAGCCCTTCGAGACCCTGGTGATCGAGGTGCCGCCAGAGCGCATCGGCCCGGTGATGGAGCTGGTCGGCTCGCGTCGCGGCCAATTGGTGGAGATGCAAGGGCACGGCGATTATACGTACCTGGTGTTTTCCATTCCCTCGCGGGGCCTGATCGGCCTGCGGACGCGGTTGCTCAACGCCACGCAGGGCACGGCCATCGTGCACCACCGTTTCGACAGTTACAAGCCCGCCGAGGGGGAGATCCCCGGCAGGCCCAATGGCGTGCTGGTCTCGGTGTGTGCGGGGCGGGCTGTGGCCTTCAGCCTCGATGGTCTGCAGCAGCGGGCCGAACTGTTCATCTCCCCAGGCGACGAAGTGTACGAAGGGATGATTGTGGGCGAAAACAGCCGCAGCGGCGACATGCCGGTCAACCCCACCAAGGAAAAGAAGCTTACGAACATCCGGGCCGCGCATGCCGACAAGAACATCATCCTCAAGCCGCCTCGGATCCTTTCGCTGGAGGCCGCCCTGGAATACATCGAGGACGACGAGCTAGTGGAGGTGACCCCCACGAGGATCCGGCTGCGGAAGGCGGTGCTTTCGGCGGCCGAACGCCGCCGGCTGGCTCGCCGCGCAACTCAAGCCGGCATCCAATGACTGCACTGTTGCCCTGGGGACCGCATGATGGTCAAAACGCTCGTCCTGGGCCTGGGCAATCCGCTGGTGACCGATGACCGCGTGGGGTTGTGCGTGGCGGCCGAACTGAAACGGCGGCTGGCCGGCCTTCCGGATGTGGAAGTTGCCGAAGACTATTGGGGGGGCCTGCGCTTGATGGAACGCATGGTGGGCTACGATCGCGTGGTGGTGATTGATGCCATTCAGACGGGGGCGCCGCCGGGCACGGTGCATCGGCTGCGGGTGGATTCGATCCCCACGCAGCGGAGCGCCTCCTCGCACGATGTGAACCTTCCCACTGCCCTGGCCCTGGGGCGCTTGGCCGGCTACCCCTTGCCAGCCGACGACGCCATCCTCCTTGTGGCGGTCGAAGCAGAAGATATACTGACCTTCGGCGATCGGTGTACCCCGGCGGTGGAGGCCGCCATAGGCCCGGCAGTAGAGTGCGTCTTGGAGGCCCTTGCTGCCGCCACGCCGCTGGCAGGCCCCCACCCGGCAGAAGGCTCCCTGTCTGGTAACTTGCTCGATCGGAGGACCGCGATGATCTCCCCGGAAATGCTCCGCCGCTATCCCTACTTCGCCGGCATCGACGATGAATGCCTTAAGGCCGTGGCAATGATAGCCGAGGAAAAGACCGTGCCCGCCGGAACCCAGCTCTTCAGCGAGGGCGACCCCGCCGACTGGCTGAACATCATCGTCAAAGGCGAGGTGAACATCCAATACGTGCTGGGCAGCGGGGAGAAACGTACCGTCGATACCTTGGTGGACGGCGACATCCTGGGTTTCTCGGCCATCCTCGAACCGTACAAGTACACCGCACTGGGTACGGCGAGCAAAGATACGCACTTGATTGCTATCCAAGCCAAAAAGCTCCGCGAGCTGTGCGACAAGGAGCCCCTGTTGGGGTATCGGCTGATGTCGCAGGTGGCCCGGCTGTTGGCCCACCGCCTCGAAGGGGCTCGCGTGCAACTGGCGGCCACCGATTGATGGCTGGTTCGGGCTGCGCCCGGGTAGCCGGGCGGCTGACTTCCTGTATTGGGTTATGGTGCTCGAGGGTGCTGCGATGTGCCGCATGCTTACGCTGTGCGCGATGTTGTGGGCGGTTTCGGCCGCCGGAGCCGCCGAATCGGTCCGTCCCCTGGCCCTCCACCCGCAAAACCCGCACTATCTGCTGTTCCGCGGCAAGCCGGCGGTACTGGTAACCTCTGGCGAGCATTACGGCGCGGTGCTCAACCGCGACTTCGATTACCGCCGGTATCTCGACGAACTCCAGCGCCACGGTTTGAACCTTACCCGCACGTTCTCGGGCACCTACCGCGAGGTGGCCAGCTCGTTCAACATCGTGGAAAACACGCTGGCGCCCGTCGCTCCCGAGCGGTACGTCTGCCCGTGGGCCCGCAGCAACACCCCCGGGGCGGGCGACGGCGGCAACAAGTTCGATCTGGCCCGGTGGAATCCCGAGTACTTTCACCGGCTCAAAGATTTTCTGACCGAGGCGGGCAAACGCGGCATCGTCGTCGAACTGGTCCTGTTCTGCGTGATCTATGACGACGCCCTGTGGAAGGTCAATCCCATGAACGCGGCCAACAACGTGCAGGGCGTGGGCAAGGTTTCGCGCAAGGAGGTCTACCGCTTGAAGGAACCCGCGCTGCAAGAGGTGCAGGAGGCCTTCGTGCGCAAAGTGGTCGCAGAGCTGAAGGGATTCGACAATCTCTACTATGAACTGTGCAACGAGCCCTACTTCAATGGGCCCGAGCGGCCCTGGAACGAACGCATCCTGCGGGTCATCGCCGAGGCCGAAGCCGACTTGCCCGCCCGCCACCTGGTGGCCCAGAACATCGCCAACCGCTCGGCGAGGATCGTCGATCCGCTGCCGGGAGTGTCAATCTTCAACTTCCATTACGCCAGCCCACCCGAGGCCGTGCCTCTGAACTACCACCTCAACAAAGTGCTGGCCGACGACGAGACGGGTTTCAAGGGCAAGGGCGATTTCTGGTACCGCCGCGAGGGTTGGGAGTTCCTCCTGTCCGGCGGTGCGATCTACAGCAATCTGGATTATTCTTTTACGGCCAGCCGGCCGGACGGCACCTTCGTCGTTACCACCTCGCCCGGCGGGGGCGGGGTGGCACTCCGCAAGCAACTGGCGGTTCTCAAACGATTTATCGAAAGCTTCGACTTCATCCACATGCGGCCGGCCCGAGGGGAAGTGGAGGTGGCGTCGGGCACGGCCCGGGCGCTCGTCCAGGAAGGCCGCCAATACGCCGTGTACGTGCATGGAGGCACGCACGCCGAGTTGACCATCAACTTGCCGGCCGGCCGGTATCGGGCCCAGTGGATCGATACCCGCTCGGGCAACGCCCGGCATACCGAATCGTTCGAGCATACAGGGGGTAAGCGCAAGCTCCTTTCGCCCCCTTATGTCGAGGACATCGCCCTGGCCGTAAGGCGCATTCCGTAAGGAAGCGGCGCCCTGCCGCTGCCCGGTTGGGTCCGCCGAAAGCAGCCCAGAGGCGCCGGGCCATTCGGCGGGTGGCCGCTTGGCCAATTTTTTGCTCCTCGACGTAGTACGATCCTCAAGGCCCATCGAGCCTCTGAAGAAGGCCGGGGCCGTTCAGCGGGCCCCGGCCTCCGAGCGTTTTCTGGTGGGGCCTATATCCTCTCCTTCGGCGGCCGGGCGGCGTGACACGTATGGGCAAAGGGGGGGGTGAGACTGCGCGGCCCAGCCGCTTTAAGGGTTTGTCCCTCGCCAAGACGCGGCATAGAATTCGGCATTATTGCTCTTCGTGTCTGTTCGGGTCATTCATCGGCCGGCCGCGAAAAGCCGCTGCTTGGCCAGGCTGGAGTGGGGCGCATGCTGTGGGGTGGCCTGCTCCGGAGGTATCGGCCTATGAACGAAACGCCATGTCCGGAGCGTGGCCAGATAATCGCCTTCTACCGAGGCGAACTGCGAGGGTCGCTCGCCGAGAAAATCGCCGCCCATGTGGGCGGCTGCGCCATCTGCCGTGCCCTCGTGGGCAGCGGCCTGGAAACCGTGGATCTGCAATTGGAGGAAAGGCAAGAAACGGATAGCCGGTCGCCGCCTGCCGCCGACTCTGGTTTGGCCAGTGCACCAACGGCAGCCTTCGCCGGGGCGAGTCCGCGGGGGTACCGGTTGCTGGACGAAATCGGGCGCGGCGCGGTCGGCGTGGTGTACCGGGCCCACGATGTGCGGTTAAATCGCCTGGTCGCCGTCAAGGTACTTCGCGAAGATCACTTGCCCGGCAGCGTGGCGGCCTTACGCTTCATCGCCGAGGCTCGAATCGCCGCGGGCCTGCCCCACCCCGGCATTCCAGCGGTCCACGAATTGGGCCTTTTACCCGATGGCCGGCCCTTCCTGGTGATGCGGCTGGTTCAGGGTCGTACCTTGCAGGAGATGCTGCAACAACGGCCCACCTCGGCCGCAGATCAGGATGGCCTGCTGGACGTTTTCCACCACATATGCCAGGCGGTGGCGTGTGCCCATGCCCATCGCATCATCCACCGCGATCTCAAACCCCACAACGTAATGGTCGGAGCATTTGGCGAAGTCCAGGTCATGGATTGGGGGTTAGCCAAGGTCCTGGGGGCCCCCGATCCGCTGGAGGGTTGCATCGCAGAGACCCGGGACAGCCCCCCGACCGCGGAACCGGCGGACAACCGCGTCGGCGGATCGAAATACACCACACGGTCTGGCGCAGTGCTGGGTACTCCTGCCTACATGGCCCCCGAGCAGGCGGCCGGCGACGTCGACCGACTCGATCCCCGCACCGACGTGTTTAGTCTTGGGGCTATCCTGTGCCAGATATTGACCGGCCAACCACCTTACTGTGCGGAGGCGGGAGCGAATCTGGACATTCGCGCTGTGCCGGCCGCGTTGGAGGAGGCGTGGGCACGGCTGGAAGAATGCAGCGCCGGGGCGGATCTGGTCGCGTTGTGCAAACGGTGCCTGGCATCCAATCAGCAAGACCGCCCGGCCGACGCTCGGGCCGTGGCCGACCAGTTGCAACACATCCGCCTGGCCACTCAGGAACGGCTGCGCCGTGCCGAATTGGAAAAGGAGCAGGCCTTGGGGCGCCAGGCCGAGCAACGCCGGCAGCGCAAACGGCTGGCGGTGCTTCTGGCCGTGGCAGCGGCCCTGTTGGTGCTGGCATGGCTCGCCGCCGCGCTGGGGACAGAGCGCATTTGGCGACCTGTCAGCTATTGAGCAGGGCCCGACGTGCGCAACCTCGCCGCCCCGGCTCTGGGACCTGAGGCGGCGCGCCCCGCGCCTTCCGTGGCTAAGCTGGGGCGATATAATAAAAAAGGTAAGTCCGTGTCTTCGTGCAGAACCTTTCTGGCTTGCATCCACTGGGGAAAGTCCGGGCGAGATCCGCAACGTGCCGCCCTTTCCACTTGAACCCTGGGAGATGTTGCTATGCCGACCTACGAGTTCGAATGCACGCAGTGCGGCGAGAAGTTCTCGGAGAAACAGACCTTTGAGGAGTTCGACCGGCACAAGCCGGCCAAATGCCCCAAGTGCGGCAGCAAGTCCACGCGGCATGTCATCACCTCGGCTTTTGCGAAGACCTCGAAGAAATCTTAAAAGAGCCGGGGATCGCCAATACCTTTGGGCAATCCAGGCAAGATAGCCTGTCTAGTGGCCGAGGCTTGGGCCTTGCCGCGACGAAACCACCCAACCCCGCCTCGAATAGTCGATGGCTATGGAGGCCGACGGCCAGCCGTCGAAAAGGCATCCGTCATTCAGCGGCGGAGCCGCCAAGCTGACTGGCAGCGGACCTTCCCGCTAGAGCCATAGCCCGGTGGTTGGTCAAAAGCGTCCTGTTGCCCGGGGCAGTGCGCCTAGGCCTGGTGGGCGTCAGGGTGGCTACTTGAGGCAAGCGCCCCGTGCCCCCACGCCCTCTGGGCCGAGGTTCAGCGCGCGGATTGCCATGTGTTAGGGGTACGCATGTGGCGCCGGCCGAATGTGCACTTTCTTGCTTATTGTGCCCATGTTTTGCGATTTGGTGGCCGTCGCCTTTTGGGGGCCGCGCAAGCCGGCATGACAGAGGGTGGCTCTTAGGGCTGGGATGCCAGCGCCGCAGCGCTTGCCGGGCCAAAAACGCTTCGGTAGATTCTGAAGCGGGGCAATTTGGCAACATTGGCCGCCCGGTTTGCTCCGCCGCACTGGCGTGTCGTCTGTGGTCACTGAGCTTGAGGTGCGCCTGGGGCGATTGCGTCTGCCCAATCCGATCGCGGTTGCCTCGGGTACATTCGGTTATGCGCGGGAGATGGCGGGCGTGGTGGATCTGCGCCGCCTGGGGGCCATTGTCCCAAAAACGGTTACCCTGCGGCCGCGACTCGGAAATCCCCCGCCGCGGACCGTGGAGACGTCTGCCGGCTTGCTCAATTCCATTGGTCTGGACAACGACGGCCTGGAGGCGTTTGTCGCGTCGCACCTGCCGTATCTGGCCAGTCTGGGCCCGCCGGTGATTGTCAGCGTGGCAGGCAAGAGCTATGAGGAGTTCGTGGAGCTTGCCGGCCGGTTGGATGGGGTACCGGGCGTGGCGGGCATCGAGTTGAATATCTCCTGCCCCAACGTGGCGGGGGGTGTCGATTTTGGCACCGATCCGGCCATGTGCGAGCGTGTGGTGGCGGGGGCCCGCAAGGCCACGGCATTGCCCATCCTGGCCAAGCTGACGCCCAATGTGACGCGGATCGACGTGATGGCTCGTGCGGCAGAGGCCGGCGGCGCCGACGCCATCAGCCTGATCAATACCCTCTTGGGTATGGCGGTCGATTGGCGCCGGCAGCGCCCGCGGTTGGGCCAGGGGCTGGGTGGGTTAAGCGGACCGGCCATCAAGCCGGTGGCGCTCCGCATGGTCTATCAGGCTGCCCAGGCGGTACGCGTCCCCATCATGGGCATGGGCGGTATTGCTTCGATCGACGACGTGATGGAGTTCCTTGTAGCCGGCGCTACCGCGGTGCAAGTGGGGACGGCCAACTTTTACCGGCCCACGGTGTGCATGGAAATCCTCGACGCCCTGCCTGGCGCCCTGGCGCAACTGGGGGCCAGGCGCGTGGCCGACGTGGTGGGAACCTTACGAATGCCTCAGCCGGTGTGCGAGAGCAGCCCGGCTGCTTCGTGCCCCGGCTGATCGTGGTTTTTTCGGAGAACGACACGATGCGTGTGCTTTCGGGCATCCAGCCCACGGGACGATTCCACTGGGGGAACTATTTCGGGGCCATCCGGCAGTACATCGCCCTGCAGGGCGACCCCGAGCAAGCCTTCTACTTCATCGCCAATCTGCACGCCCTGACCACCATCCGCAATCGCCAGTTGCTACAGCAGTACACGCTGGATGCGGCCATCGACCTGCTGGCCCTTGGGCTCGACCCGGATCGCGCCACACTGTTCGTGCAGTCCGATGTGCCCCAGGTCAGCGAGCTGATGTGGCTGTTGATGACCGGGGCGCCCATGGGACTGCTGGAACGTTGCCACGCGTACAAGGAGAAAGTCTCGCGAGGGCTGAGTGCCGATGCAGGGCTGTTCGCCTATCCGGTGCTCATGGCGGCCGACATCCTGGCGTACGACGCCGAGTTGGTCCCGGTGGGCGAGGATCAAGTGCAGCACATCGAGGTTTGCCGCGACCTGGCGGGCAGTTTCAATTACGAGTTCGGCGAGACCTTCGTGCTTCCGCGGGCCCATGTGCTGGACACGTCGGCCCGGGTACCCGGGCTGGACGGCCAGAAGATGTCCAAGAGCTACGGCAACACCATCGAGGTGTTCGAGGAACCGCAGGTCATCCGCAAAAAAGTGATGCGTATCGTGACCGACTCGCGGCCGATGAGCGAGCCTAAAGATCCAGAGAGCGATCACCTGTTTCAGCTTTACGCGCTATTTGCCAGCCCTGCGCAGCGGGAGGAGATGGCCGCGGTGTACCGGCGCGGGAACTTTGGCTATGGGGAGGTCAAGAAGGCCCTGGCCGACCTGGCCGAAAACTACTTCGCCGAGGCCCGCGAGCGCCGCCGCGAACTGGAGGCCCATCCCGAGCGGGTGCGCGAGATCTTGGGCGACGGCGGGGCGCGGGCCCGGCGCAAAGCAGCCGAAGTCCTCTTGCGGGCCCAGACCGCCTGTGGCGTCCAGTCGATCGCCACTGTTCGCCCTACGGTCCATTGCTGATCGCCCTGGGGCTTGCGGGCATCCTTGACCGTGCCGGCATGTGCACCCGGATGCGGCCACGTGGTGCGGACTCTTGAAGTGTTGCGCCTGCAAGCGGTAGGATGCAGGGTTGGGCCAAGGCCCGCTGGATGCCCAGGTGAGATCGTCTCTTTCCGGGAACATGGGATTGAAGCGCCGGGGTACGTGGCCGAACCGTGCCGGAGCATTGACTGAAATGACGCAAATCGAACTTGCCCGCGCGGGGGTCGTCACTGCCGAGATGGAAGCGGTGGCGCGCGACGAGGGGCTCGAGCCCGAACAGGTGCGAAGCGAGGTGGCAAGCGGCCGGATGGTGATCCCGGCCAACCGGGTCCATCTGGCCCAGGGGCTCCATCCCGTGGGCATCGGTGTGGCGGCGAAGACTAAGATCAACGCCAACCTGGGCACATCGCCTGTCCAGAGCGATGCCGAGTGCGAACTGCGCAAGGTGCTGGCCGCCATCCAATACGGGGCCGATACGGTCATGGACCTTTCGACCGGCCCGCGCCTGGAAGAGATCCGCTGCCGGATCATCCAGGCGGTGCAAGTGCCCGTGGGGACGGTGCCCATCTACGAGGTGGCCGAAAGGCTGGGCGACATCTGCGACATGAGGCCGCGCGATTTTCTGGACACGGTCGAGCGCCAGGCGCGGCAGGGCGTGGACTTCATGACGGTCCATTGCGCGGTGTTGCGCGAACACCTGCCGCTGACGGAAAAGCGGATCACCGGCATTGTCAGTCGGGGAGGCTCGCTGGTGGCCAAGTGGATAATGGCTCACGGCCGGGAGAATCCGCTGTACGAGCACTTCGACGAGTTGTGCGAGATTTTTCGGCACTACGACGTTACCTGGAGCCTGGGGGACGGGCTGCGGCCGGGCTGCCTGGCCGATGCCTGTGACGAGGCCCAGTTCGCCGAATTGCGGGTTATGGGGCAACTGGCCCAGCGGGCCTGGCAACATGGCTGCCAGGTGATGATCGAGGGGCCCGGCCACGTGCCCATGGACCAGATCGAGCTGAACGTCCGCCGGCAAAGAGAGTGGTGCCACGAGGCGCCGTTCTACGTGCTCGGCCCGGTGGTGACCGACATCGCGCCGGGCTACGACCATATCACCAGCGCTATTGGGGCGGCCATGGCCGCCTGGTATGGGGCGGCGATGCTGTGCTACGTGACTCCACGGGAGCACCTGGGCCTGCCCACTTTGGACGACGTGCGCCAGGGGGTGATTGCCTACAAGATCGCGGCGCACGCGGCGGATGTTGCCCGGCATCGTCCCGGCGCCCGGGCCCGCGACGACGCCCTGGCCCGTGCCCGCTTCGCTTTCGACTGGGAGGAGCAGTTCCGCCTGTCGCTGGATCCGGAGACCGCGCGCCGCATGCACCAGGAATCGCTGGCCGGATCCCCCGCATCCGACGACCGCTATTGCAGCATGTGCGGTCCGAAGTTCTGCGCCATGCGAACCAGCGAAGAACTGCGCCACATGGCCCGTAGCCGACCCTGAGCCAGGCAATTCCCAATCGCCAGTCGCGCGCCTCCGTCGTCTCGGCGGGCCCGCCGCATTCCGCAACCCCTCAGTCGCCGCCCTGCGATTGCTCCGCTCGTGCCTTAGCGGACCAAGCGGGCCTCCAGCCAATCGGCGTCGTCCAGCACGTCGGCCTCTTCCCCGTAATCGACCACCAAATCCAGCCGCTTGGCTCCGGCAAGGTCCACGGCCACTGGAACCGGTGCCTGGCCCCCACGAATCACTGGGCTGGTGTACCGGAGCTTTCCATCGATGAAGATGCGGAAGCCCACGCTGCCCCGGCCGCCGGTGTGGTCATCGATGGCCAGTTCTGCCTCGAAACGCCGATACGGCTGGTCTAACCGATAGGTCAGCCGGGAAGCACTATGCACGCCCAATCCTTTGAGGTACAGCCGGCCACCGGCTCGCAGCCAGCCCCCACGCACATTGCGATCCCTTTGAAAGGGCCAGGAGAGGTCAAGGTAAGGCACGTGGCGGTACTCGGCCGGCGCGAGATCGGAAAGATAGGTCACTCGACCGCCCAAGGGCTGAAGCGCCACCAGCGCATCGGCCGAGGTGCGGATTGTCAGTCCGCCGGCCGTTACCCCCTCCAAGTGCTCTGCCTCGATGCGGAGCGATGCTAGCATGAGCCGCGAACCATCCCGAAAACCGGCCGCTGCGTGAAATCCCCGCGGCCTTGGCGGATGTACCGGTCCGGGATGGAAGCTGATGGCCCGCACGCGCCGCAGCTCGACTGCGGTGGGGCCCACCGTAGTCAAAAAGCGGAGCTTGCCGGCCGCCAGCGATTCCAGAGTGCCCACCCACCAGTCGCCGTTGACGAGGGCCAGTTGGTCGGAACTCGCCGAGCTATCGGCCAGGGCATCGAGCAACTGTTCCCGGCGAAGCCGATCGGCGGGTGTCTGAATGGCGATGGCCCGGACCAACTCGCCAGCCAGCTTCATCTCGCCCCCCAGACGCCAATCCAGCTCCACGCTGCGCCGGTCCAGCGAAACCACCTCCGCTGCCAGAATACTCCCATCGGCCAAAAGCACCAGCGGACCCCGTGCCAATTCATGCCAAGTACCAAAGCGAACCACGTCTTGGGCCTGGAGGCGGCGCTGCCCTTCGGCATGGCGAAAAGCGAGCTGCCACTGGCGATCGGCCTGCACCAGCGCCCCGACAAACGCCGGCCCATCCACCGGCAGCACCGCGTCATCGGTTGGCTTGGAGGAACGGGGAGCTCTAGACGGCTCGGCCGCCCCCCACAGCGCCCCGCTCCTCCCTAATAACAAAAGCAATACCAACCCGGCCGCGCGGGCTGCCGACGGCTTGCGACCCAGCCGCACGCCGCCCTGGAGCGGGCACTGGGATGGCGAGGCGCCCGCCCGCTGCCCTGGCGCCAAGTCCGCCTTTCGGACGCACCGCTGGGCTGACACGCCGTTGAGTCTCACCCCGGCGACCCTTGCGAGGCGTCAGGCTCGGTGCCCTCGCCAGGCGGCGACTCCGGCTGCGGAGGCTTGGGCAGCAAATGGGCCAACTTGATGGCTTCCAACTCGCGCCGTGCGATATTGGTTACCTCGGAAAGGGCCTGCTCCAGCCGGGCTCGTGACTCGGCGGGCAACCCCTCTCCCGCAGGCACGGCCGAGACCAGCGGACCTTCGATGGCCTCGATAACCTCCAATAGCGAAATCTCCTCCGGCGGCCGCTCCAGGCGATAGCCCCCCTCGACCCCCCGACTGGACCCCAGGATGCCGTGAGCCACCAAGTTCCGCAGAATCTGGAGCAAGAACCGTTCGGGCATCTTCCCTTCTGCCGCCAGCCGGCTGCAGGGCACCGGGGCGCCAGACGGGGCCTGGGCCAAACGGAGGGTAGCCTGGAGGGCATAGGAAACGGTCCGCGAGAGTTTCATCGCGTCCCCCCCTTTCTACGGCATATAGTATACGGAGCCAGGGGAGAAAGTCAATAATCGCGGAATTGCGATGGCTAGACTAAAACCGAGGTGTTTTGAGCCCTTGGGTGGCCATCGGCTGGGTGGGCCGCCGAGGGCCGGTTAATTCGGGAATTCCCCATCGCGCTCAAGCGCTTTCGACACCTGGCGCAGGCCCACGGCGGGCGTTTGCAGGGCAGTACGGCTCGCCATTGGCCCAGGGGCTCCCAAATGTCTATCATCTATGGTACCAGCGTAGCAAGGAAAAAGAGCTTAGCCACTCATGGCTGACATTTACGTAGCGCGAGTCGATGATCCCGTGGCGATGGGTGAAGTGCAAGCCGCACTCCGCCGCGACTGTCCGGGTCTGCACCTGACGGCGATCCACGTGGACGGCCAAACCGCTTTGCGGGCCGAACATGGCGGAATGAGGGTATTCTGGATTTACCGGGGGCAGGGGGAGATATGGCTGCCGCGGGGCTACCGAACCCAGGAGGGCGACGGGGCCCCTTTGCCGCCGGAGTATCAGCCCGACCCCGCCCCGCCCGAACTGGTCGAACGGCTGGAAATCCTTAGAAATGGCGTGGCCACGGTGGTGGCCGCGGCGCGGGATCCGGTTCGGGCCGTGCTGGGCCGGTGGCGGGCCGGCGTGTTTGTGGGCGAGGTGGCCGGCGACCTGTGGAAACTGGAGCACCTGCCCCGCCCCTGGTCGAGCGACCCGGCCGTGCAGTCGGCTTTGGAGTGGTTCTTCGGCACCTACCGCCGATATGGCTATTCCACCAAGCAGATCGACTCCTACGAGGCCGTCCAGGCGGGCGACCAATTGGTAGCCTGCGGCCAGGAGGAACTCCGGGTCCGGGGGCAATTCGATTGCTTGGCTTTGGAAAATCCGCACCGGCGTTCGTCGCACGTTTCGGCAGCCCGGCGCCTGCGATATCTGCTGGATACCGCCGGTGGATGCAACCCGCATTTCGATCCCTTCCGCCGTCTGCCGCTGACATGGCAACTCGATGCGCCGGGTGGAGAAGGCGACGCGCTCAACTGGGTCAACAGCCACGTGGTCAACATTCCACAGGAGACCTCGCCGACGCATTTTCACCCCGTTCGCCCCGCAAGAGGCGGTCAAGCACAGATCGAGATGTACTTGGTTCTAGATCCCACGGTGTACGGTTTGAATACCTCGGGCCGGCAGGCCTGGCTGGTGGCCCTGCCCGACTTGCGGGACTTGAGCCGTTACCAGCGGGTGCCCTTGAAGCCGGGCATGTTCGTGTACATTCCGCCCGGCACAGGGCACCGGGGTCTGGACGTGTTCGTCAATGTGTTGACCATACCGGGGTTCAAGCCGCACAACGAGCTATACCTCGACCGCGACGTTGCGGAGCGGGCCGGCGACACCACCCCGTACAACGAGAACTTGCTGGGGATGAAGAACTACGAGCGGCTGGAGGATTACCTGTAACCGGATCGGGCCCCCAGCGCGGACGGGCGGTTCTGCGGGGGCGCCGCAAGCACCTGTGGCCATGAGTCTGCCTATCCGAACGTTGCCGGTGGTGGAACGGTGGGACTGCCACGGCTGCGGCATTTGCTGCCAGGGAACAGTCGTCGAGCTGGATGCGGACGATATCCGCCGGCTCGAAAGCCAGCGGTGGTCGGAGCATCCCGACTATCGGGGCCAGCGGATCGTGGTGCGTCGCGGCTGGTGGCGTGCCCGGTACGAACTGGCAAAGCGGCCGGATGGAAGCTGTATTTTTCTTACGCCCGAGGGACGCTGCCGCATCCACCAACAGTACGGCCTGGAAGCCAAGCCCCTGGTCTGCCAGATGTTTCCGCTCCAAGTGGTGCCGCTGGAGCGATTTGCCTACCTGACGCTGCGGCGATACTGTCCTTCGGCGGCGGCCGACCGAGGGCGGCCGCTGGACGCGCACCACCGCCTGGCGCGGGCTTTGATCGAGCGCTGGCAGAAGCGCCCGCGGGCCGCCCAGCCCCCTCCGCTGGTCGCTGGCCACCGTGCCACCTGGGACGAGGTATTGACCGTCACCGATGTGCTGGACGGGCTGGTTCGCGATGCCCGCTATCCCCTGGTGCGGCGTCTGGCCCATGTCGTGGAATTCTGCGAGCTGTTGGAGGGGTGCCGGTTGGACCGCCTGGACCGCCCGCGTCTGGCCGAACTGGCCGGAATGCTGCAAACCGCAGCGGTGCGCGACGCCGGGCATGTGTTCCGCGATCGGCAGGCCCCGGACGGGCGCACAGGCCGGCTCTTCCGTCAGGCCGTATTCGAATATCTTGCGTTGCACCCCCGGTTTTCGGCCGAGGCGGGCTGGCCGGGGCGATTTCGGTTGCTGGGTGAGGCGGCGGCGTTTCACCGCGGCACGGGTCGCGTGCCACGGCGAGGGCTCCCATTTCCCGAGACCACCTTCGAAGCCCTGGAGCGCCCTTTAGGCGTCCTCTCTCTCGACGTGCTGCGACCTCTGGAAGCCTTGTTCGAGGCATCCGCCGCCTCGCTGCGATTTGCCATGCTGGGGCGTCGCCGATGGCCTATAACTCAAAGCGCCCGCGCTTTGGCCTTCGGCCATCCGGTGGCCATGTGGACCCTCCGCCTGGCCTGCGGCGATCGTCCACCCTCCGAAGCCGACATGCTCCAGGCCGTGGCCATGCTCGATCGGGGCGAGACGTATGCCCCTTTTACTGGCCGGCGGCATCAGATCCGCCTTCTGGCGATGGCGCGTGCAGGCGGATTGACGCGGCTTTTGGCCTGGTACGGCCGGTAGCCGGGCCGCACCCCCGCGAGCGACCTGCGGGCCCAGCACCGGTCCGCCCGCCCACGCCTCCCTGGCCGCCGGCGGCAGCGACTCGCTTCTGACATTGAATACCACCCCAATCCCCGGTGTCGTTGGGGCCTCAGTCGATGTGGAACACTTCTTCCATCGAGGCCCACCACTCGCCCGGCGCCCGGTCAGCAAGGGGTACCTGGCACGGGCCACAATGGCTCCACCACTCACGCGTCGTGGGGTCGGCTGCCATGCGCGCCATGTCCGAAGCGAAATCCTCGCCCGTGTACTCCGCGTAGGCGAAAAGATACGGTTTGCCTTCAATCTGGCGAAAGAATATCGAATAGTTCTGCAGATGGCATTCTTTGATCATCCGCAGTACGCCCGGCCAGACTGCCGCGTGAAGCCGCTTGTACTCTTCGACTTTTTCCGGACGTAACCCGATTACCCAGCCAAATCGCTGCATCGGCGGTTCCCTTCGTGCCAGTCGGTCCAGCATACCCGCTTGCGTCCAGCGGGGCACCCGGCCATCGAGTGGCTGACAGCCTCGGTACGATTCTGTCGTGTTGCGGTACTGCTTTGGCTTTGTGCCGTCGGGCGTCTGCAACCGCGCTTCGCCTTGCAATGTTTTTCCGCCTCGCCCTCTGCGGTGCAGTCCTCCCGGCACGCCGCTGACTGCTACAGCCCTAATAACCTGAGAATCGCCTCCCCGAGCACATTGTCTTTGTCCTCCCGAGAGAGGTCCAACTGCTGCACTTTTTGCAACTCGGTTCGGGCGAACGTCACGGTGTCGGGCTTCGGGTGCGGGCCGTCGGTGCCCCAGACGACTCGCGTAGAGCCGATCCGCCGCACCGCCTCTGCAATCTTCTCGACGATTACCACGCCGCTTACATCCAAAAGCACATTGTCGCATTCAGCCGCCAGCCCGATGAATTGGTCCAAAAGCCTGCGATCGGTGGAAAGGTAGCGTCCAATATGGGCGATGATCAGTTTGGTACCGGGAAAGGCTTTGGCCATGCGCCGCGCAGCACCGTGATTGCCCAGGCAATCGATCAGGCAGGGGACATGGTATCGGCCTGCCACGTCCAGCACAGGATCGACTACGTATTCTGCCAGGGTGCACTGGCCCGCATGGATCTTGATGCCCCGGAACAGCCCTTCGGAAAGCGCCGCCTCGATCTCTTTGATCACCGGCCGCTCGTAGTGAGGCAGGGCGTATACGTAAGGAATCAACCGGAGCGGGTATTTGCTTACGGCCGTTTTGGCCAACTCGATGGAGCGGCGAGTGGTGGTGGACATGGCAAAGACAATGGACTTGTCGATGCCCACCTTGTCCATGATGTCAACAATCGTCTCTGCCGTGTATTCGGTGCCGGCGGCGTCGCCGTGCTTCAGATGGACGTGTGAGTCCACGATGCGTTTTTTTCGAGGTGCGGGGTCGGAGGCCGCCAAACCCTGTTCGCCTGCACACACGGTGGCCGCTATGGCCGCGACCCCTGCCGCCGCAGCGCTTTCCGCGAATTGCCGGCGAGATAAACATCGGGTCATGGCGGATGCTCCCAAAACACTTCCTTCGCCAACAAGCCCAAGATCGATACGCCCAACGCGCCCGTTTGCTGGCTGAAAATGTGCATTGCCTGAGTGGCCCTGCTGCCGCCGAACCCGCTCTCCTAAGCCCCACGGGCGACGGACGTATTGTGCGGGGCGGGCCCCGCCTCTGTCAACCAATGCGCCTCTCGGGCTGCACACCGCTACCGGATCTTCGCCTCGGGCAGCCGCTTTTGGATTCCCTCATCCAAGGGCATGGAATCGGGGTCGGCCCCGGTGGCCTTGAGCAGTCGGCGCAACTCAGCCTCCAGTTCGGCGACCTTGTCGGCGTAGCGGGGGTCGCCGAACAGGTTGTGCACCTCGTCCGGATCGCTAGCTAGGTGAAAAAGATCGGGCTTGTGCCGGTCAGGCCCGCCATCGCCGTGAGGGTACCGGATAAACTTCCATTCTTCTGTGCGAACGGCCCGCACATTGGGGGTATAAGGAAACTGCTTCTCGTAATTGTACGAGTAGAGAAAGCTGGTGCGCCACTGGCGATCCTCCTGGCCCATGGCCAGCCGTTTCCATGACCGGCCATGCGTGCGAGGCAAGGCGGGTACCCCGCAGATGTCCAAGATGCTGGGCGCGAAATCCACCGTGAGGGTCATGCGCTGGATCACGCGAGGCCGGTCGGGTGGGGTCAAGCCGGGGTAGCGGACCACCAGCGGGACGCGGATGCTGGGCTCGTGGGCGGTCCGCTTGTCGATCATCCCGTGCTCGCCATTCAACAGGCCGTTATCTGAAGTGAAAATGATCAGCGTGCGCTCCAGTTGACCGCTTTGGCGGAGGTAGTCGTACAGCCGCCCCACGCTCTCATCCACCGAAAGGATGGTGGCCCAATAAGCCCGGGTCATGGCGGCGAAATCGCGGACGCCCTCGGGCGAGCGGTCCGGCCATTTCTTGCGGTAGTCGAACAGCGGTCCGTAGATGCCGTGCCAGGTATCGAGTCGCTCGGCATACCAGCGATCGTTATCCGCAATCTGGAACGCGCTGGCCGGATATGGCACGTTGACATGATCGAAGGCGTGCGCGTATTTCGGCTCGGGATAATAAAAGCTGTGCGGGGCCTTATGGCCGATGATCAAGGCCCAGGGCTTCCCCCCCTTGGGCCGGCGGAGCCACTCCAGGGCCATGTCCGTTACCACGGTGGTGTAATAGCCGGCCACCACGCGCCGCGGCCCGCCGTGAAAGCGGAACTCGGTGTCGTAGTACTTGCCCTGACCGCGGTGTGTAACGAAGTAATCAAAACCGCCCCGCACATCGTCGTTGTCTTCGCCCATATGGTACTTGCCGATATAGGCGGTCGTATAGCCGGCCGCCTGAAGCGCTTTAGGCCAGGTCGGCAAGTCTTCCGGGTACTCTGTAAAGTTATTAAGCACGCCGTGGGCATGGGCATACAGCCCTGTAAGGATCGAAGCCCGGCTGGGCGAGCATAGCGATGTGGTGCAGAAGTGGTTCGGAAAGTACACTCCCTCGCGCCCCAGTCGGTCCAGATGCGGCGTCGCGATGATCGAGCGGGGGTTCAAACTCAGGCAATCCCATCGCTGGTCGTCCGTGAGGATAAACAGCACGTTGGGCCGCCGCGTCTTCGCCTCCGCTGCCCACGCCATTAGCGGCAGCCACCCCAAAAAGCCGAGGCACATCCCCAAAAGTCGCCACACAGCAGGAATCCCTTTGGCAGCACCTGAGCGGCCGCGATCCACTCATAGCGGACTGGCCGCACGTGGTTCGTCCTTTCAGATTCTCGCGCCCGGACAGCCGCGACGCCACGGCATGCACCCAAGCCCATGCGGCTCAGGGAGGCACGCACCGCAGTTCGTGGACCATTCGGCAACGCCTGTTCTATTTCATACGGCAGGGCGGCTTTTTGCAAGCGTAGCCGCCGTCATGGGCGTGGGCGGGCAGCCAAGGGCCCTGCGGGCAACCGGGCGCCGCTTTGCAGCACCCGGCGGACCGAGTGTTCCGGATAATCGCGGGCCAGGCGGAGAAGCGCTTCCCGGGTTGCCGGATCGGCCAGCCGGTCCAGGGCCTCTGCCGCCGCGTGTCGCACGTCCACAGCATTGTCGAGGTTCACCAGCGTATCCAGCAGGCCAGGCACGGCCCGGCGATCGCCGATTTGGCCCAAAGCCCAGGCCGCGGTCACCCGCCAGCAGGGCGTGTACTCCAGTTGCAGGAAATGGATATTGGGCTCGGCCGGGTCGGGCCGGCCGTGCCGGGCCTCGTTCAGCTCGGGCCGCAACGAGGCCGCAAGTGCGGCCACCGAATCGGCCGATCTCAGGTTGCCCAGTGCGCGGCCCAGATAGAACAGCACCCAGTGCCGCTGGGGAATCCAAGTGGGGTTGCCCAGCGAACGATCGACGGGATCTTCGGGCTTGGCCCGATACCGCTGGTAGGCGGCGCGTATTTGCGGTTCGAACCGCGGATCGCGGCACGTGGCTGAAAGGATCTGCGCCGCCCGATTGTCCGGATCGGGTTTGCCCGCCCAAGCCGCCAGCGTGGTACTCAGGGCCTGTTTGATCTCCGGGTCCACGCGGGCCTGCGCGTCGCCCAAAAGAGCCAAACACGTTTCGATGATGGCATCGCTCCGGCCGCTGCGGCGAAGCACGCGCCCCGCCAGCGTCTCGTAGGCGTCGTTCTCCGGAAACAGCGCCCGGTCGGGATCGGTCGGTATCGAACGGATGATAGCCGCAGCCAGAGGTGCGGTCCGCGTCGAGCCCAGCCGGTCCAGTGCCTCCAAAATCCGCGCGTGCACCGGGCTGGCATGGCAGGCATACAGGGCCGGATGATCGCTGTACCAGCCGACATACTGGTGGTACTCGCGCAGCCGGGCAAACACCTCAATCAGCGCGGCCTCGGCCTGAGGCGTGCCGATCCAGCCCAGGGCTTCCACCGCCGCTTCGGCCAAAAACAGGTTCGCGGTGCGGGGCTCCGTGTTGTCGGCCAGAATCGTGCGCAACAGGGGGACCGCCGCCTCGTGCCGCAGGTAACCCAGCGCCCGTACCGCTTCCTGAAGCGTACGGGGATTCAAGGGCGAGTCGGCCGAAAACGTAAACCGGTCGGTCCGATTGTCGTTCTCGAACGGCGGATACGGGTTTTCCTCCTTGTGCGCCTCGACGTATTGCATAAGCGCCCGGCACGCCGCTTCGCCGCCGATGTGCCCCAACGCCACGGCCGCGCGGCGCTGCACGGCCGGCCGGGGATCGCCCAGACGTTCTACCAGCGAGCGTTCGATTGCCTCCCAAGAGCGGGTTTGGAACCATGCACGCCACGCAGCCGCTTGTTGCCGGCGCGCACCGGCAGGGCTGAACGGCGCGATCGGCTCGGCATGACCGGTGAGGTTCTCCAGCGCCACGGCGGCCGCCTGCACGACCAGCGGGTCCGCGTCCTCAAGGGCACTCAGCAGCGGCGGCACGCTTTTCCGGGTGCCGCACGAGGCTAGCGCCAAGGCGGCCGCCACCCGCACTTCCCGCTCCGGGTCGCAAAGCGCCTGGGCCAAAGCGTCGGCCGCCCGCCGATCGCGCAGCATGGCCAGCCGATTGGCCGCCGAGATCCGCAGACCCGCCTCCGGGCTGCTCAGCCGTTCGACCTGAAGCATCGCCTCCTGAGCGCCTGTGGCCAGGGGCCCCGCGGAATCGTCGTGCCGGTTGAGCGACGCCGTCTCGCGGAAGCGATCGAACTGCAAGTCCATCATGCCCGTCACTCCCGCGTTGTTGCCGCGGAACCGATGAGGATCGCCCTGCCCGAGCAGTTTCAGTGGCTTGGCACCCAGTGCCAGCGAACCAGCCTCGCGCCAGCGCGGCGCCGCATTGCGCACATGATGGCACCCCAGGCACGAGCGGCGCTCTCCAGGCCGCACGTAAATCCATGACATCTCGTTCAGTTCCGCGCGCCCCTCGGCATCGACCGCCTGGAGGGCCAGCGGCATGTCGGCCGGCACCTCTACGAAGAACGAGCCGTCGGGTGCCAGCGGCACGGTACCTAACTCCACCGTCTCGTGCCCGGCATGGACGATGTGCGAGTGGCTCGAACGTGTGGTCAACGCCAAGGCTCCCAGCAGCCGTACCGCCCGGACCTGCTCCCACCCCGCCTTGGTCTTCCGCGTAAAACGGATGTTGTGGCAGTGCAGAAAACCCGTGGCCGGCCCGGTGCCCGATCGGCTCACATCGATCTGGGGGGCCAGCACGGGGGGCCGGGGCCGCGGCCCCAAATACACCGGCGAATGCACCGCCCCCTGCTCGCACTCGTACACGGGCACCACGCGGTTATCACGGGGATCGATCACCGCGATCACGTCCGATTCCATACGCTTTTCGCCAGGGCGGAGCACGGTGGCCAACAGCCGCCCGTCGGGCAGCGGGGCCAGATCGCCCAGTCCGTCCGGCAGCCGCTGCACCGGTTGGGCCTGCCCCGGAGCGAAAACAAAATTGCCCTGCGCCGTAATGCACGCCAAACGCCCATCGGGCAGCGGCGCCGGGCTGCCATATCCCAGGGCCCGCAACCGCACGCCGTAATCGGCTCCCACGTCGGCCCCGATCTCGGTCAGCCCCCCCGTCCCATCCGGACGAATCACGTGGATGTGCGTTTCCACCTTCGCCCGATCGAAGAAGTTATCGCTGCGGATAAACGCGATGCGACCGTCGGCTAGGACCTTCGGCTCGTTGTCGAAAATCAGCGTAAACGTCAAAGGCTCGATCCCCGTGCCGTCCGGCCGCATGGTGTACAACGCCCGCGACGGCGGATTATGGTACTCTTCAAACGTGCCAATCCGCGTCGAACTGAACACGATCCGCCCGTCGGGCAACTCGGCGGGGTCGAGGTCGTGGAAAGGACCGTCGGTCAGCCGCTGTGGCGTGCCCCCCTCGGCCGGCACGCGGTAGATGTGGAAGAAACGCTCCCCGTCGCGCGCCATCGAAACATAAACCCATTTCCCGTCGTAGGACACGCTGGGCGAGCCCAAGGCACCCCGGCCTGCATCGACCAACAGCCGCGGTGCAGCCTCCGGGCGCCCCGGCACCATCGCGTACAGCTTGCGCCCGATCTTTGCCGGACACGGAAGGTCGAACTCCGTGTACGCCCGCGACCAGTTGTTGATCCGGAAGCACACGCCCCACGCATCGCCCCGCAGAGGCGTATACACGCTGCAATCCTCCGCCACAAAGGCAATGCCTGAAGGAAAGCGGAAGTCCTTATCCGGCTCGCTGAGCTTCACCGGGCTCTCGAACAGTCCCGGCGCCAGCCTGTGCCGCCCCGGCTCATAGCGCAACGAGCCCCAGGGTGCCATGCCCATCGGCCCAAGGACCCGCGCCGCCTGCCACTCCGCTCCGCCGGCAAACTCAGGATGCGAATACTCCGCAGGATCTCCCCGCGACGCCACCCGCCAGGTTGCATCGGTTACCCATTGGAGCGGCTCGCTGCCAGGAACTTCGACCGCGATTGCAGCAATCAACCCTCGCAGGCCGCCCAGGTCCGCGGCCCGAATGCCAATCACATTCCTTCCCCGCACCAGCCGCGCCCGCAGGTCGTACCGCTCCACCGTGCTCCATATCTCGGCCCCTGCCCCCTGGTCCGACCCCACCGCCACGCCATTGACGAACAACTCGTAGCTGTTGTCGGCCGTGATGAGGATGCTGGCCGTCGCCGGATTCGCCGGCAAGGAAATCGCCAGCCGCGCATGGCACACCGGGTCTTCGGGCCCACTCCAGATCCACAAGGCCCGTTCCAAGGGCGGCAACGGCCCGGGCGGTTCCGGCGGCACCACCGGCTTGGCCAATCGGCGCGCTAGAGCCTTGCTCAAGCCGGCGGCCGCACCTTCGCTGGCCAGCGCCCCTACGCTCAACCAGCCCGCCAAAACCATCGCTATCCCTCCCAGCCAACGATTTCTCATTGTCATTCCTCGATCAACACACAAGGCGCACCAGTCGCAACAGGTGGACCGCGGCCGTGCCCACTCCCACTTCAACCTTCCAAATCGGGCACGACCCACTCGCGGCGGACTAAACGTTATAGACGCTCCACCACCTGACGTCCACCCGGCGGGCCCCGACAATCTTTAGCCTGAAAGTTGTGAATCCGGCCCGCCCCAACCTATAATCCATATGGAAGCCTCGCGGGATGGCTGGCCAGACCGGCGGGCCACGTTGAATGTGCATCGCCATCGCAGCGGCCCCTGCGCCGCGGCGCCAGGCCCATCGCCTCCACTCCGTGCCCTCCGCCCGTTGCCCTATGTCCCGGCCAAAAGCCCTCAGCGCAGTTGCTCTGCTCGGCGTGCTGGGCGCGGCCGCGGCCGCGTGGTTGGGTTTCAACCGCGCTGCCCCACACCGCCGCACTCTTTCGGCCTCCGGCAACATCGAGCTGATCGATGCCGAGCTGAGCTTCAAGATTCCCGGCCGGGTCGAACGCCGTCTGGTGGACGAAGGCGATTGGGTGAGTGCCGGCCAAGTGATCGCCCAACTCGACACGCGGGAATTGGAGGCCGAGGTGGCCATGCGTCGGGCGGAACTGGCGGCGGCCCAGGCCGCGCTGGCCGAACTCCAGGCCGGGACCCGCCCCGAGGAAATCGCCGCCGCCAAGGCCGCCATGCTCAAGGCTGCCGCCGCCCTGGAAGAGCTGGAACACGGTTCGCGCCCCCAGGAAATCCGCGTCGCCGAAGCCGCCGTGCAAAGCGCCTGGACCGAAAAGGTCCGCCTGGAAACAGAACTGGCTCGCGCAGAGAAACTGCTGGCCCGCCAAACCATTTCTCAGGAGGCCTACGACCGGCAAAAATCGGCCTACGATGTGGCCGCCGCCAAACTCGTCGAAGCCCAGCAACGCCTTGAACTGGCCCGCGAGGGCCCCCGCACCGAACAAAAACAGCAGGCCCACCACGCGTTCCTCCAGGCCAAAGCCCTGTACGAACTGGCCCTGGCCGGCCCCCGCCCAGAAACCAAAGCCCAAGCGGCTGCCAAAGTCCAGCAGGCCCAGGCCGCCCTCCAACTGGCCGAGGTCCGCCTCGCCTACGCCACCCTCACCGCCCCCTTCGACGGCGTGGTCCTTTCCAAAAACATCGAACCCGGAGAATACGTGGCCCCCGGCACCCCCGTGGTTACCCTCGGAGACCTCCGCCGTCCCTGGCTCCGCGCCTACGTCGAAGCCGAAGACCTCGACAAGGTCAAATACGGCCAGGAAGCCCGCGTCACCACCAGCACCTATCCCGGCAAAGTCTTCCGCGGCCGGGTCGGCTTCATCGCCTCCGAGGCCGAGTTCACTCCCAAAAACGTCCAAACACCCAAAGAACGCACGCGCCTGGTGTACCGCATCAAAATCTATCTCGATAACCCTCTGATGGAACTCAAACGCGGCATGCCCGCCGATGCCGAAATCCTGCTGGACTCCGTCGCGCACGAAGACGCCCCCGTGCCAAATGCCCCTTCGCCGGCGGAGACCTCCGCCGTGCCCGGAGCCTCGACCGCAGCGCCCGCGTCCCGCATCCCAGCCCATGCCGTGCCGCCCAGCGATTCCGGCGCCCCGCAGGGCCCGCCTCCCATGGCCAGCCCCTCCGGCCTTACCACCGCCCCTTAGCCAGCCCGCCTGGTGCTTATGATCCGCGCCGAACACCTCACCAAAACCTTCGGCGATGTGATTGCCGTCAACCGGCTTTCGCTGTGCGCCAGCGAGGGCGAAATCTTCGGTCTGGTCGGACCCGACGGCGCGGGAAAAACCACCACCATCCGCATGTTGGCCGGAATCCTCGAACCCACAAGCGGCGACGCCTGGGTCGCAGATTACCACGTCGTCCATCAGGCCGAGGCCCTCAAACCGTTCATCGGCTACATGAGCCAGCACGCGGGGCTGTACGGCGACCTCACGGTGCAAGAAAACCTCCAATTCTTCGCCGACATCCACGACGTACCCCGCAAACAGCGCAGCGAGGCCATCGAACGGCTCCTGGCCTTCACCAACCTCGCTCCCTTTCGACGCCGCCTGGTGGCCAACCTCTCGGGCGGAATGAAACAGAAACTGGCCCTGGCCTGCGCATTGATCCATTCTCCCCGGGTGCTGCTGCTCGACGAGCCCACCTGCGGCGTGGACCCCGTCTCGCGCCGCGACTTCTGGCGATTGCTGTCCCAACTGCTTCGCGCCCGCGTAACAGTGCTGCTTTCCACCGCCTACCTCGATGAAGCCGAACGCTGCCACCACTTGGCCCTTATCCACCAGGGCCGCGTTCTGGCCTCCGGCACCGCTGACCAATTGCGGCAACTCATGCCCGGCTCGCTGCTGGAAATTCGCACCCCCAACCCTCGCCACGCCGCCCAAATCCTCCGCCAGTCGCTCCCCCCTGAGTCGGTCAGCCTTTTCGGCGACCGGCTCCACGTCCATACCCACACGCCCGATCAACACGCCCAGCTTATCCGGTCAATCCTGGCGGCCGCCGGCATCGCCGTCATCGCCGTGCGAAGCGTCGAACCTTCGCTGGAAGACGTCTTCGTCACCGTGCTGGGCACTTCGACCGGCCCTTTACCCGCGCCCCCCGCTTGATCGCCGGGGCCAAATGGGGCACAATAAGTTCAGTGCCGCTACCCAAACGGAATGCCGGCCGCCTTGACGGGGCGCCTCCCCGTCGCGGCGCGCAGCAGCCGCCCGTCCCCGTAGCTCAATCGGATAGAGCGTCGGCCTCCGGAGCCGAAGGTTACAGGTTCGAGTCCTGTCGGGGACGCTTCTTGTTACCTCGCCCTAACCCCAGACGCCGCAAGCCGTAACCGCCTGCGGCGTCTTCTCTTCCGGCCGCAACTCTAGCCCGCCTCGGGGCTTGCGCCGGTCCCCAAGACCCACGCTCGCCCGCCTTTGGGCCCCGTCTTCGTTGCAGATTGGTGCCGACCGATGCAACGCCCGGCAAGTAGTATGACACCCTGGCGCGCACCTCGGGCCAAAACAAAGCACCGCGGGAAGCACCGCAGCGGCGACGGGCCCCCACGCCGTCATGTCGGCACGCTTGCTGGACCGGAGATTGACCGACTCCGGCAGGCCACGCCGCGCTGGTTGACCGGCGTTCGCGCAGCCTGTTCTTTCCTGGCCGCCGACGAGCCGACGACCGCGACCCGCCGACCTTTCAGCGGGTCCTGCTAATCGGCTGCCCCGCCGTCGGCGTCCGCACCGGAGCCTCTTTCGTCCAGCGCGGACTGACCGGCTACCTCGTCGACCGCCTTCCCGCGGCCGGCAGTGCGTGGCCAACGACGATCACGAGAAGGTGCTGGTCTCCTGTTTCGACGCCTCCGGGCAGGCCCAGGCAATGGATCGCCAGGCGGTTCAGGCAGCAGCGGCGGCGTAGTTCACCACGGACCGGATCGTCGATACCATCCTGGCCGCTTTAGCTGCATGTCAACGTTGAAATCAGCGTCAACCAGGGGGTAAGCGCTGTGATCCGCCAGGCCCGCAAGGCCTACCACGCCGACGGCACGGCGCCCGACTGGGCAGCGCTCGCGGCGATGCTTGGTCAAATGCGCACCGCCCATTAAGACGCATCAACCGACCCGCCAAGAATCCTGCCCGTTCCCGGTCACCGGCCATCTGCCACCCTCGCATTTCCAAGACGCCCGGAAAGCAGTTGACCAGCGCGTCCCAATATGCAGGATAATGGTGTAATGAGCCAAACGCATCCCATCCGCGAAGGCCAGGTGCTCACTGGCGCGATCTTTAATGAGCCCATGCGCGTCGAGACGGTGCGTGACAACGGCAACGGGACGTGGGTTGTCGGGCTGGTGGGCACGCAGAGCGAGCGATTCCGCAAGGTGACGTTGACCGCCCAGGACCTTGCGAACTTGACGATTCGCGACGCAGGTTTCAGCTACGATGGAGACGGGCGGCTGCTTCGCCTGGGCCTTCAGGCGTATTCGCTTGGCATCGCCTGGGAGTTCGACCCGTATTTCGGCCTCTCTATTTCTCGCGTAGACCCGCTGCCGCACCAGCTTGAGGCCGTCTACGATTACCTTCTGAAACTCGCCCGCGTCCGGTTCCTGTTGGCCGATGACGCCGGTGCTGGCAAGACCATCATGGCGGGGCTGCTCATCCGGGAGCTTCAGCTTCGCGGCCTGGCCGAGCGGATTCTTATAGTCTGCCCGGCCAACCTTTCCTTCCAATGGCAGCGTGAACTCAAGGAGAAGTTCGACGAGAAGTTCCTGGTCCTCAAGGGGGGCGACATCCGTGACCAGTTCGGCGTCAACCAGTGGCTGGAGCAGCAGAAGGTCATCACGTCGCTGGACCTTGCCAAGCGGACCGAGATACTGCCAGGCTTGAGGCAAGTGCAGTGGGACCTGGTCATTGTGGACGAGGCCCACCGGATGTCCTGGACGCCTCCGGCCCGCAAGACCGCGCGGTATGCCCTCGGCGAGTTGCTGCGCGATACGTCGGACCACATCCTGTTGCTGACGGCCACGCCCCATAAGGGCGACCCCGAGAACTTCTCCCTGTTCCTTCAACTGCTCGACCCGGACGCCTACGCGGACGTCCGCTCCATCCGCGAGGCGATGGACCGCCGCCGCGCGCCGTTCTACCTGCGCCGCACCAAGGAGGCCATGGTCTACTTCCCGGAGCGGCGACCAGACGGCACCTGGGCCGCCGAGAAGATCTTCACGAAACGCATCCCGCACACCGTAGCATTCCAAATCGACGGCGCGGAATTCGATCTGTACAGGGAGGTCACCCGGTTCGTGAAGCGCCAAAGCGCCAGGGCCGCCCAAGGCGATGACCCTCGGGCCCGCGCGGTCGGCTTTTTGATGTCCCTCTACCAGCGAAGGCTAGCCTCGAGCACCTACGCGATGCGCCACAGCCTTGAAAGCCGTGCTCGCAGGCTTGAGGAACGTCTGAAGAAAGCGCAGGAACTCATACAGCTTGCCTCCCCCGACGTGCCCGACCCGGACGAAATGGAGGAGATGGAAGAAAACGAGCGCGAGCGTCTGGAGGAGATGCTCGAGGCGGTCACGCTGGCGGGGAACGCCGAGCAGGTGCGCGAGGAGATTGCCGAGCTTTGGCAACTTGCCAAGCAAGCCCAAGCCGTCGAAAACAGCGACAGCGAGGCGAAGCTGGCTAAGCTGAAGGATGTGCTTCATCAAGAGGGTTTCTTCGACCAGCCGGACAAGCGTCTGCTTGTCTTCACAGAATTCAAAGATACGCTGGACTACCTCGTCGGGAAGCTGAAAGGCTGGGGCTTCCGGGTCGGCTGTATCCACGGCAGCATGGAGCCCGGCTCCCGCGATGAGCCCGGGACACGGCTCTACTCGGAGCAGCAGTTCCGCGACGGCGCGATCCAGGTGCTCGTGGCCACCGAGGCGGCGGGCGAAGGCATCAACCTCCAGTGCTGCAACATCCTGTTCAACTACGACATCCCCTGGAACCCGAACCGCCTCGAGCAGCGCATGGGCCGCATCCATCGCTACGGCCAGCGCAAGGACTGCCTCATCTTCAATTTCGTCGCCACGAACACCATCGAGGGCCGCGTCCTCCAGCGGCTGCTGGAGAAGCTCCAGGAAATCCGCGATGCGCTCGATGACGACGCCGTGTTCAACGTCGTCGGTGAAATCCTGCCGGCGGCCCACATGGAGCGCATCCTTCGGGACTACTACGCCGGGAAACTCGGCGACGCCGACCTCGAGGAACGCCTGCTCGAGAACGTCGACGAGGGCCGCTTCCGCGCCATCTGCCAGAACGCCTTGGAAGGCCTGGCTTCCAAGAAGCTCAACCTGGAGATGCTCATCGAGCGCCGGGCCCGGGCGCAGGAACGCCGCGTGGTGCCGGAGACCATCGCCCGCTTCCTCCGCGAGGCCGCCGAGTATGTCCCGCTCAGGCTCAAGGCCGTCGCGAACATGCCTCACACGTTCGAGCCTGAGCGCACGCCGCCGGTCCTGCGAGAGTACGAACGCTCACCCGACTGGCGACTGCCGTCGCTGGCGGCAAAGTATCCCCGCTGCTCGACCCACCGCGATACGGCCGAGCGACACAACCTGGAATGGGTCACGCCGGGCCATCCCCTTTTCGAGGCCATCCGCAGGTACACCTACGACAAGGCCGCCGAAGAGGCTTTCGGCAAGGGGGCCTGCTTCTACTCCCTTCAGCACGAGGAGCCTTCGCGCATCGACTTTTACCGGGCCCGAGTCGTGGACGGCCTCGGCCACGTGGTCCATGAGCGTCTGTTCGCTGTGGAGCTGAAAACTCACCGCGGAGACGCAGAGGACACAGAGAATGTAGAGCTGAAAGCTCACCGCAGAGGCACAGAGGGCACAGAGAACGAGAGAGAAACTGATTCTCCGTGCTCTCCGCGTCTCTGCGGTGAAACCGTCCTTTCCAACCTGATGCCCTGTGACCCCCCGGAGAGCCTTCCCCCGGTCGCCTTCGAGCCCGAACCTTCTGCATGGCTGCATGAGAACGCCCTCCAGCCCTTTCTGGAAGAGACCCGCAAGGAGCGGCTGGCCGAGGTCTCGCGCATCGCCGAGCACGTGGAACTGTCGCTAACCGAACTTCTCCAGCGGGCGGACGAGGAGATCGGCAAAGCCAGCGAGGATAAAGAAAAAGGCGTCCCCGGTGCGGACGGCCGGCTGGCCCAGGCCGAGAACCGCCACGCCGAACTCCTGGCCCGCCGCCAGCGCCGCAGACAAGAACTCCAGCAGCAGCGGTCGCTCACGCTCCAGGGGGTCGAGCGCATCGCCAGCGTTCTCGTATTGCCACACCCCGAACGCCAGTCGCCCGAAGTTCGGCGTTTGCAGCCTAGTGCCGAGACGGAGGCCATCGCCATGCGGGTGGTCATGGAGTACGAGAAGGCCCAGGGCCGCCAGGTTTGTGACGTCCACGAGAAGAACCTCGGCTACGACCTAACGAGTCTGGACTTGCGCTCCGGCGAACTGCGCCTGATCGAGGTCAAGGGCCTGGCCGAGGCGACCGGCACGATCCTGCTGACGCCCAACGAGCGCCGCGTGGCCGAGGACCGGCGCGACTGCTACTGGCTCTACGTGGTCACCAACTGCGCCAACAAGCCCGTGCTCCAGGAACCCGTCCGCGACCCGGCCCGCTTCCCCTGGCATGAAGTCACTAAGGTCGCCCACTACTGGCTGGAGGTGAATGCGATGACAAAGCCGATGCAGGTGCGGGAAAATTCGCCACCGTATGGAGGGCACTAATGAAATTCCGAAAACTGGTTCTGAAAAACTGGAAAAACTTTTCCACGGCTGAGGTGGAAATTCCCGACCGTCTGTTTCTCGTGGGGCCGAACGCTTCGGGCAAGTCCAACTTTCTAGATGCTTTTCGTTTCTTGCGAGATCTAGCGTCGTCTGGAGGCGGATTCCAACAGGCCGTGGCGCGTCGTGGCGGCGTGACAGCCATACGTTGCCTCGCAGCCCGACGCTACCCGGACATCGAAATAGAGGTCGAGTTGGAAGCGGATAGTGGCAGATGGGGCTATCAAATCGCCTGGTCGCAGGATCAGCAGCGCAGGCCGCAGTTGAAGAAAGAACGCGTCTTGCGACACGGCCAGGTTCTGCTCGATCGACCGAACCATGAGGATTCCGCCGACCCGGCGCGTTTGACACAGACTTTTCTAGAGCAGGTGAACGTAAACCGTCAGTTCCGCGACGTTGCCACCTTCTTCGCATCCATTCGCTACCTTCACATCGTGCCCCAGCTCGTGCGCGAGCCGGATCGCTCAGTAGGGCGGGTCAACGACCCGTTCGGTGGCGACTTCCTCGAACAGGTTGCCAAGACCCCAGAGAAGACGCGGAAGGCATGGCTTCGGCACATTCAGAAAGCACTTAAGATTGCTGTGCCTCAGCTCGCAAACATCGAGTTATGGCGCGATGTTCGCGGGACGCCGCACCTGCGGGGAAAATACGAGCATTGGCGGCCGCAAGGTGCTTGGCAAACCGAAGAGCAATTCTCTGATGGTACCCTGCGGCTGATGGGCCTGCTGTGGGCCGTACTGGAAAAAGGTGGCCCTTTGTTACTGGAAGAGCCGGAGCTTTCGCTCCATCCCGAGGTTGTGCGAGTCCTACCCCAAATGCTGGCCCGCGTACAACGCCGAACGGGGCGTCAAATCTTCCTCAGCACGCACTCCCCCGATCTGCTGCGGGACGAGGGCATCGGCCTTGACGAGGTACTGCTGCTCCTTCCGGGAAGGGAGGGAACCGAGGTCCATACAGCGGCCTCCCATCAGGACATTGGGCCTCTGCTGACTGGCGGGCAGTCGCTGGCCGACGCCGTGATCCCGAAAACCCGACCGGAGCAAGTCGTTCAACTCACCCTGTTCGGAGACAAGTGAGTATGCGGAACCCGGTCCTCATCTCTGCTGCGGTTGAAGGAATTGTGGACGAAGTGGTGGTGCGCAGGCTCATCACTCACGTCGGTGGCCATCCAGGGCCGGTCTACGGTAAAAACGGCAAACTCGCTCTGCGCCAGAAGATCAACGGCTACAATAACGCAGCGATGCACACACCTTGGGTGGTTTTGGTGGACCTCAATAGTGATGCCCAATGCGCGCCTATCCTGCGCCAGAACTGGATGCCGACGCCCGCGCCCCAGCTCTGCTTCCGGGTGGCCGTGCGGCAAGTGGAGGCTTGGCTGATGGCGGATGCGGATACACTCGCGAACTATCTGGGCGTCGCACGGCGCCAGATACCCGCCGATCCCGAAGCACTCCCGAACGCAAAGACCGAGATGGTCAATCTCGCGCGGCGTTCCCGCTGGAGTGCGATCCGACAGGACATGGTACCTCGCCAAGGAAGCGGCCGCTCGGTGGGGCCCGCCTACGTGTCGAGGATGATCGAGTACGCCCAAACCTACTGGCGCCCCGCGGTCGCAGCGCAGCATGCCGACAGTTTGCGCCGAGCGATCGAGTGCCTGAGGCGATTCGTGGAGAAAGCATGATCCCCAAGCAGTGCAAACGCCTGGCCGAGGTCGATTTCCCGATCGCTGCAGTGAGCAAGCACGCGGCGCGGGAGAAGTCCATCCGGCATGGGCACCCGTCCACGCTGCACCTGTGGTGGGCCAGGCGGCCATTGGCCTCCTGTCGGGCGATGCTCCTGGGCCTGCTGCTGCCCGACCCGTGCGACCCGCTGTGCCCAAAGGAGTTCAAGACCAAGGCGGCAAAGGCCGTGCTCGACGTGCCCGGATGGAACAACCAGCGGAGACAGGAAGAGGTGAAGTCCGACGAAGGGTTGCGGCGTGCGCTGCTGGATTTCATCGGCGACGTGGCCGACTGGGACGTGGCCAACGACGCCCGCTGGATCGGCGCGGCCCGGGAACTCATCAAGGCCGCCCACCCGGATGAGACGCCGCTGGTGGTGGACCCGTTCGCGGGGGGCGGGTCGATTCCGCTGGAGGCCCTGCGCCTGGGCTGCGACGCATTCGCCAGCGATTTGAACCCTGTGGCATGCCTCATCCTCAAGGTCATGCTGGAGGATATTCCCAGAGAGACTCGCCGCAGAGACGCGGAGGGCGCAGAGAGTCTGGCGGATGAGCTGAGGAGGGTTGGCAAGGAAATCAAGGAGAGGGCTGAGAAGGAACTGGCCGAGTTCTACCCGAAGGACCCCGACGGCGCCACCCCCATCGCCTACCTCTGGGCGCGGACCGTGCGCTGCGAGTCGCCCAATTGCGGGGCGGAGATCCCGCTGGTCCGTTCCTTCTGGCTTTGCAAGAAGGCCAATCGCAAGCGGGCCTTGCGGCCTGTTGTCATGCGCTCATCAACAGAATACCCGAAGCCGCGACCGCAGACCGAGCCGCGACCGCAGA
>Ga0315298_1002176_pt1 | contig 33982 bp, 40 predicted proteins | sample WHS_1_MG_FD_203077 | JGI IMG/M metagenome (GOLD analysis project Ga0315298, IMG submission 203077) | Extremophilic microbial mat communities from Washburn Hot Springs, YNP, Wyoming, USA - WHS_1_MG | ecosystem: Environmental > Aquatic > Thermal springs > Hot (42-90C) | place: USA: Wyoming...
GTAAAGCTTGGTTTGCACTCGTTTGGAGCACTTGTCATGTTTTCCTCGCCCTCCTTAAAGTCCTCTGTTGAGCCATAAATTCCTCCCTGGATTCCTCAGTATCGCGGATAGCCCGCCCCGTATACTCCAGGTAGACTTCATTTAAAGTTGGCTCCGTTAGTGAAAGTCTTGTTACAGTGAAGCCCCTACTCCTCAAAGCTTCAATGATTTTTGGGGCTGTTACCTCCCCCTTTGCAGCTTTAATTCTGTAGGCGCCATCTTCCCTTCGAACCTCCTTAACATCTTCAACGCTTTTTATTATTTCCGTTACATCGGCATCTTCTCTTATGGCTATGGTTATTATGTCTCCACCCAAGCTGTCTTTAAGTTCGCTGGGCGTCCCAGTCACGATTATCTTCCCATGATCTATGATGGCTATGCGGTCGCATAGGGTGTCAGCTTCCTCCAAGTAATGTGTGGTCATGAAAATGGTCATACCATACTCCCTCTTTAGACGCTTAATGTATTCCCATGTTGCAGCACGCGTTTGAACATCTAAACCCAGGGTAGGCTCATCCAAGAACAGCACCTTAGGCCTGTTAATTAGTCCACATGCAAGTTCAAGTCTACGGCGCATTCCACCGGAATATGTTTCAACCCGTTTATCCTTGAACTCCGTTAACTCCACAAGCTCCAGCAGCTCTAAAGCTCTCTTCTTGGCTATATCGCGGGGAATACCGTATAGGTCTGCGCAGAGCATGATGTTTTCGTAGCCAGTTAAATCTTCATCAGCCGTATATTCTTGTGGTACAACGCCAATAACCTTCCTAACTTCGTTGGCCTGCTTCACGATATCGAAACCAAGCACTGAGGCTGTTCCCTCAGTTGGTTTAAGCACAGTTATAAGCATATTTATTGTCGTAGTTTTCCCTGCACCATTCGGTCCAAGAAAGCCGAATATTTCACCTTCATATACGCTGAAGGTTATGTGATCGACGGCCACTAGACTCTTATTGTAAATCTTCGTTAATCCTTCAGCCCTGATAACTTCTTCCCTCAATTTATTCACCCCTCAGCTTTTTCTCTGTTTCTTCAAGCTTCTGGGCTGTCTCATTTAGAATATTCAAAATTTCTTTCATGGCTTGCTCCGAAAACCTTTCTTCAAGGGTTAAACCTATGTTAACTAGTGCTTTGAGAATGCGTCTGAAGGTTTCTCTAACTTCGGCAGCTTCCTCTGGGGGGATGCGAAGCCAGAAACTACTCATAAATGGTAGGGCAAAAAACTTGCGATCCATACGGAATTGAGCGTAAACTTTGCGTTGTTCCTCAAGAAGCTTCCTCCCCTTCTCAGTAAGCATGTACCTTTTCATTCCACTCTCCTCAGTCGGTACTCCCTGAATGTAGCCATCATCTTGAAGCCAAGATAACAGCGGATAAATAGAACCTGGACTGGGCTTCCAGCATCCATTTGTAAGCTTCTCGATTTCACTCATTATTTCCGAGCCTGAAAGAGGTTTTTCATTTAAAAGCTCTAAGACTTGATAGCGTAGAAAGCCCTTCGGTACTGTAGCCATATGCCTCGCCCAATGCCTGGACGGTGGGAGAGGCTGTTGAGGCATATACTCATCATCGAACATTATATCACCTTTGATATCAAAATCGATATCACTCAACTATATAAACCTTCTGCTAAAACAAACAATACATTTAACGCTTGTATTCAACTTTTAGCCTCTTGAAGTTTCAATTCAACATACCCACATGGATGAGTGTGGGTAATATATGGGCATGTGACTGTGAGGTTGAAAATATGAAATCTTACGTTATGCCATAATGATGAAATTACATGAGAAAACTCTTTATATTTTCATTTCCAATATATCTTACTTAACCTTTGTGATCTATCATGGAGAAGTCTATGAGGGTAACGGAAGCTACACTCATTGCATCAATAATCCTACTTTTAATCTTAATTTCATTTAGAGCTGAGTTATCCCAGATGGATAACTATGTGAACTCGTGGATTATGCAATATAGGATTCCATCTTTCGATCAAGTTGCCATACTGATTTCCATCATCTTCGATACGTATGCGTTAACATTAATATCCATATTCATTGCCATCATCCTCTATTTTAAGGGCTACTCCTACGACGCCATAATATTCATTGGCTCCATGGCTGGAAACGCCATTACAACGCAAATCATTAAATTATATGTGGCTACTCCAAGACCACCAAACATGATCATACCTGAATCCGGCTACTCATTCCCCAGTGGTCATGCATCATCAATAATCCCCTTCACAATAATAATTTTACACATCATTTTCAAAGGCACCTCTCTACGGTCGAAGCCTCTGAAGATATTGGTTGGAAGCCTCTTTCTCCTATTGATACTTATAGTCTGCTTCGATAGAATATACCTAAACGTCCACTGGCTAAGCGACGTCATTGGAGGAGTCTTAGCTGGATTAATATGGTCTTCAGTAGCACTCCTCTTATTCAAAATTGTTGAACGTAACCACAGAATTCATAATTTGAATAATTGAAGTTGCCACGTAACCTAGTATAATTTAGGTATTGAATGTCTGGGATTTTATCTACCATTAAACATGTACTTCTATCGTGAGGGAAGAGAACATTAATATTGGAGAGGGGGGGAATAGTTAGAGAGGGGTTGCTGAATGAAGATTTGTGTATCTGCAACATCAAATAGTTTGGATGCACCCGTAGACCCGAGATTTGGAAGATGTCCATACTTCATCATAGTGGATACGGAAACTATGCAGTTTGAGGTTGTTCCAAATATGGCTTCAGGCGCCATGGGTGGTGCTGGAATACAGGCAGCTCAGATCATAGCAAGTAAAGGCGCTAAAGTTGTTATAACTGGAAATGTTGGGCCTAACGCCTTCCAAGCCCTATCAGCTGCAGGGGTAAGTGTCATAACTGGCGCCTATGGAACTGTGAGGGAGGTTGTTGAGAAATATAAGAGGGGGGAGCTCAGAGAAGTTAATGTTCCAACTGTTGGAGGACATTTTGGGATGGGGACTGGTAGAGGGCGTGGTTGGAGGCGGACTCAATGGTAGCCACAGGCGGCGCAGGAGATGAGGAGCTTGAAAGGTTGAAGCGGGAAAGACTTGAGAAAATGCTGCGGGAATCTGAGGGTGAAAAGTTAAGGGAGAGGATAGTTATACCAGCTGAGGATGGGAATGGTCTTAATGCCAGATTATCTTGGCATTTTGGGAGAGCCCCATACTTTATAATTGTCGAATTGGAGGATGGAAAAATATTAAATGTTCAGGCAGTGCCCAATGAGAGTGAGCACTTCGGAGGATCTGGAACTGCAGCGGATAATATTCTACGGCTTAAGCCCAACGCCGTAATCACATATGGTATGGGTCCTAGGGCTTTAAGCATATTCCAAGAGGCAGGAGTAGCAGTTTTGAAAGCCAACGCCGATAATGTTAAGGATGTAATTGAAGCGTATAGGGAGGATAAGCTTGAAGAGCTGACGGAAGGTTGCCACCATGCACGTCGCAGATGAAGAGGTAATGTGACGCATGCAAAATGAATCAAAGCTTAGAAATTGGGCTTTGCCATTTGGGAGCCTTCAGAAGCCTAGATCTAAATTTAAGTAGTGAGTGGGAAGCGATTATTGTGATAGTGGCTGTTGCAAGTGGGAAGGGTGGAACTGGGAAGACTTCATTAGCTGTTAATATGGCAATCTCCATAGGGAATGCTCAGTTATTGGATTGCGATGTTGAAGAACCTAATGCACACATATTTTTAAATCCGAAAATAACCCGCCAAGAACCAGTCTATAGGCTTGTTCCATTGGTGAATGAGGAGCTATGCAATTACTGTGGGAAATGTGCTGCCTTCTGTCAATATAATGCTATTCTGGCAGTTAAGGGGAAGATATTGGTTTTCCCAGAGTTATGTCACGGTTGTGGGGGATGCATCCTAGTATGTCCTAAGAATGCTATTGGCGAGGGGAGGAGGAGAATTGGGGTCATTAAGGAGGGGGTTAGGGATAATTTAAGTATTGTTTGGGGTGAGCTTGAAGTAGGTGAACCATTGGCTGTCCCCATAATTAGGGAGGTGAAGAGGCATATGGATAGGGGTAGGGATGTTATTTTGGATGCTCCACCTGGAACAAGCTGCCCAGTCATCGAAACCGTTAAGGGTAGCGACTTCTGCATTCTTGTAACTGAGCCAACACCATTTGGGCTTCATGACTTAAAAATAATTGTTGAAGTTTTGGATGAGATGGGGATCCCCCATGGCGTTGTGGTTAATCGGGCTGGTATAGGCGATAGAAAGGTTTATGAATACTGTAAGGGGAAGGGTATACCAATATTGCTTGAAATCCCCTATCAGAGGAGGATTGCAGAGCTCTATTCCAGAGGAATGCCATTCAGCTTAGAAATGCCTGGTTGGACTGATAAATTCAAAAAATTATTTGAGGATGTTAAGAGACTGGTGGGAGATTGAAGCAGATAACAATTCTTAGTGGGAAGGGTGGTACGGGGAAAACAACGATAGCAGCAGCCTTCACCATTTTGGCGAAGAGATCTGTGGTTGCAGATTGTGATGTTGATGCCCCAGATCTCCATATGCTATTACATCCAGAAATCCTCGAAGAGAGGGGGTTTAGAGGCTCAAAAATGGCTGTTATCGATGATGGGAGATGCATTAAATGTGGTGTCTGCAGAGAGAAATGCCCATTCAATGCAATAACAGAAGATCTAAAGGTAGATTCATTCTCCTGTGAAGGGTGCGGAGTCTGCACAATATTCTGTCCGGTAAATGCCATAACATTGACTGAAAGAATATCTGGTCATGTATATATTTCAAGGATAAAGTATGGGTTTATGGTTCACGCCCTACTTAACCCGGGGGAATCGAATTCTGGGAAACTTGTAACTATGGTTAGATATAACGCCAAATTACTGGCTGAAAGGGAGGGATGTAACCTAATAATTATTGATGGTCCACCTGGAATAGGCTGCCCAGTAGTAGCTTCAGTTACAGGTGTTGATGCGGGTTTAGTGGTAACAGAACCCACAATGTCGGGGGTTCACGATCTAGAGAGGGCGTTACAACTCCTAAGGCACTTCAACGTTAAACCCTTCGTATGCGTGAACATGTATGATATAAATGAGGATAACGCCAATAAAATCTCCAAATTCTGTGAGGAAAATGGTGTGGAGGTCGTTGGGAAAATACCCTTCAATCCAGTGGTTACAGAGGCCATGACCAATGGGAAATCAGTGATGGAATATTCCCCTGAATCCAATGTTTCAAGGGAGATAGCATCCATGTGGGATAGACTCTGCAAAGAGTTATCGTTGAGGTGATACGTTGAACATTATGGAAACATTGGCCTTTGGACCTGTCCCCTCGAGGCGTTTGGGGAGGAGTTTAGGTGTAAACAACATACCACCGAAAACATGCTCCTACTCCTGTGTTTATTGCCAGCTGGGTAGAACCAGCAATATGACTATTGATAGGAAAGCCTTCTATAGGCCAGAGGATATTCTAAGGTTAATGAGGCAAAATTGAGGGGGGAGAGGATAGATTACATCACCTTTGTGCCTGATGGGGAGCCAACGCTGGACGTCAATTTGGGTAGGGAGATCTCGCTTTTAAAGCATGTTGAATCCCCCATAGCAGTTATAACAAATGCCTCCCTACTTTGGCGTGAAGATGTCAGGGAGGATTTATCGGCTGCGGATTTCGTTTCATTGAAAGTTGATGCAGTTAGTGTTGATTTATGGAGGCATGTTAATAGGCCTCATAAAAGCTTAAAGTTGGATGCAATTTTAGATGGCATAGAGGAGTTTGCAAAGAAGTTTAATGGAATCATTGTAAGTGAGACTATGCTCATTGATGGCGTAAATTATGGAGATGAATTGGAGAGAATAGCAGATTTCCTTCGGAGTTTAACTAAACTGAACAAGGCTTACATTGCCATACCCACAAGGCCTCCAGCTGAAAAGTGGGTTAAACCGGCTAAGGAGGAAACAATAAATGTAGCTTTCCAAACATTCGTTAAAAAGCTTGGAAACAATAAGGTAGAATACTTGATAGGATATGAGGGAAATGCATTCGCCTTTACAGGAAACGTCAAAGAGGATTTGCTGAGCATAACTGCAGTGCATCCAATGCGGGAAGAAGCTGTTGCAGAACTTTTAAGGAAGGCGAATGCAAGCTGGCATATCGTTGATGAACTTCTGCGTAGCGGTGAACTTGTAAGGCTGGAATATGAGGGGAACATATACTATATGCGAAAGTTAATCAAAAACAGGTAGCTTTCCAATTCTATTCAGCTATCAGAATTCTTCAACATTTCCAACAATCCTCCTCACTTTGATCTCAAGCATTTAGGGCATCAATCTACTTCCACGTTTAAGAATATTCTTATGAATACTCCTATGGTGAATGTTAAGCCTGCTATTCCTAGGCTGATTGCAGTCATTTCTAGAAACCTCTTTTTGAATGGTAAATCTCTTGCAACTGAAATGTAGAAGGTGAATAGGAAGATGACTATGATTGCATCCATTATTTCCAATCCTAGGCAAATATAGGCGTCTGTGAGGATCAGGTATGGTGCTATTAAGAATAGGACTGTGAGGATGTAAGCAATACCTGTGTATGATGCTGCCTTTAAAGGGCTTCTAGCATCCCCCTCAGATTTAGTTGACAAGTATTCCGATGTAGCCATCGACAGCGATGCGGCTAATCCCGTAATTAATCCCGTCATTGCAACTATTCGCGTGTTTGGGAGGGCGAAGGTGTAGCCTGCAAGGGCACCAGTAAACTCCACAAGGGCATCATTTAACCCTAAGATCATAGAACCAACATACTTAAGCCTCTCCTCATCAATTAAATCCATAAGCTGCCTTTCATGTTCATCCTCATCACTTACAATATCCTTAGCTTCAGGTATAAACTCAGATATTCTTTCATAGGTTGCTTGAGCCTCCTCCTCCCCATTTTCCATAAGCTTTATTCCAAAAGTTATCCCAAAAATTTTCGAGATCAAAAAGTATTTCCAAACCTTCCACATGTTAGGCTTAACATCTCTATGCGTATACTTCTTCCAAAAATTATAATGCCTTAGCTCTTCATCTGAAATGCGCTTTAAAACTTCCTTATTATGTGGGTCTTTCACTGATCGTGACAAACGCTCATATATTAAATGCTCCGTGATTTCGTTCCTTTGAGCATCTAATATGACCTTCTCAACACTTTTATCTAACATCATTCAAGCTATATACCTCAATCATTTAATAAAGATGTTGCCACTGCTCTCTCATCTTATAAACGAACCATCTAAGTGAATGTGTAAGAGAGTCATATGCCCTCTTTACCCCGAAGCATGTAGGAAATGTTCCGTTGGTTGCACAATTAAAGTTTAAATGCTGGTTGGAGGCTTCCTCCCAGCTTCAACAGCTATGAATCCAGCTTCCCTATAATACCCCCTCCTAGGAGGTTCGAAGTGTAATGGTTCTTCTGTTGGCTTCTGGAATATTGTTGAGCATACATTTACTATTTTTAATCCATTCTTTATCAGCATATCCTCCAGCTCATTGAAGCTGTAGAATGTCGCGTTTCTGTAGAAAACGTTACCTTCCTTCCCCTTCTTCATGTAGAACTGTGCCCATGGGCTTTCCTTTAATATCAATCCTAAAATGATTCTCCCATCCTTCGATAATACTCTTGAAGCTTCACTAAGAACCTTTTCTGGATTCTCAACAAAGCATAAGGTTACTATAATGAATATGGAGCTGAACGATTCATCTGGGAATGGTAGTTCCTCACCAGATGCCCTCACAACAATTATACCACGCCTTTTAGCATACTCCAATGCCCTCACGGATATATCAACACCATACTCTATTCCCAAAGCCTCAGCGAAACGTCCTGTGCCCACACCTATTTCAAGTGAAGGCCCCTTAAGATTGCGGCATAGAGATGCTATACAAGCCCTTTCAATTTCAAAAGCGGATTTCCCAAAGGGTGAGTCAAACCATGCATCATATCTCTCAATAAAAGTGTCAAAAACCTGCATTACAAGTATGCTGTGCTGGCAATTCCTCCATATTCCTTGAATCATAACATAACTCCAAAATAACATTTACAAAATTCTCTCTAAAAGTTAATTATTGCAGCAGACTAGCTTCAGCTTCATTCATATATTCCCCTACACTGCGTTTCTTATGTGTTTATACTAAAATTTTCGTCATGTGGAGGCAACTAAATTAGTGATAGTTTTCAATGAAATTTTAGAAGCCCCCTAAATACTGGATGAATGTAGCTAAAATTAGGGGTGTTAAAGGAATATTTCCCTCATAAAGTCTTCCCTTTGCCAAGTATATTGAGTTGCCTTAGAGCTCCTAGGGTTAAGTAGGCTAAGGGCAGTGAGGCGAGGAAGAGCCATATCTCCGGTCTTAGTAAGCCGGGGCCTGCCGTCCCACTCGTCAGCCACTCCCACGTCCACTCCCCCTCCCCTCCCCAGTAAGCTAATAGAGCTTCTAATCCATCTGCGCAGACAATTAGTAAATATATGGCTCCATAGACGATTGATAGGAATAGTCCGACGAGAATGTATCCCCACGACTCATACTTCCCCCTCAATATTGATGTGGCGCTGAGATATGTTGCTCCAATAACTATTGCAGCGAATCCTCCGAAGATGTCCGCTGATATTACTCCTACAAAGTTTATATTATCCATTGGTGAAAACAAGCTATATATTCCAAGTGTAAACTCGGTTGCTCCCAGGATAACATATGCAATTCCAAGTATCATAGCGTAGATGACAATCCATCTGCTTTCAACTCTCTGCTTCATACATGACCCCCTCTAGGTGTATCCAATTAGCCTCCCGAAGGTGACTATGATAAAAGCGACAGCATATGCTAAAATCAATTCGTAGATCACTGTGAAGATAGTCCATTTCCATGATCCGGTTTCCCTATAAATGGTGCCAATAGTAGCTATGCACGGTATGTAGATGAGTGAGAAAGCCATGAAAGCTAATCCAGTTAATGGTGTGAATATTCCAGCCGTCCTCAGGGCTTCACTCAATTCCCCTCCAGCTTCCTCTTTTAGGCCGAAGAATGTTGCAAATGCTCCAACAACTATCTCCTTCGCTATGAAGCCGAAAAACAGGGCTGATGCCGCCATCCAGTTGAAGCCTAAGGGACTGAAGATTGGTTCAATATGCTTTCCCAGCATGGCGAGGTATGAGTTTTCTAGTATCACTTTTCCTCCTTCATGCACGGCTTCCCATGGATAATTGGAAAGGAACCAAACGGCAATTATTCCGAGGAAGATGATTGTGCCAGCCTTTCTTAGGAAAAGCCTACCCCTCTCCCACATGTGAATTAATGTGCTCTTTACCGTTGGTATTGCGTACATTGGTAATTCCAGGATTAGCCAGGAGGGTTTACCTTTAAAGTATGGGATTGTTTTCCTGAATAATAGTGCCATTGAAACTGCGAGCACTATCCCAAGTATGTACATGGAGTAAACGCCTGCCGCTGCATAGCCTCCGAGTACGGCTGAGCCTATGAGGATATATATGGGCAGTCTTGCACTGCAGGACATTAGGGGATTCACGAGGATCGTTAGTATGCGGTCCTCCTCCTTATCGATGGTTCTGGTTGCCATGACTGCTGGAACGTTGCATCCAAATCCTATGAGCATGGGGATGAAGGATCTCCCATGTAGTCCCAATTTGTACATTGCTCTATCCATTACAAAGGCTGCTCTAGCTAGGTAGCCGCTATCTTCGAGCAATGCCAGTCCAAGGAAGAGGAAGAATATTGAGGGTAGAAAGACTAAAACTCCACCTAACCCACCAAATATGCCGTCGGCTACGAATGAAGCTAATCTTGGGTCACTAATATACATGCTTGCCATCATTCCAAGTTTTGAAAATACTATGCGTATTAGATCTGAAAATGGGGTTGAAACGTCAAATGTGAAGCGGAAGAGGGCCCACCATAAGGCTAAGAATATTGGAATGCCAAGATGTTTGCTTAGAAATGCTTTATCTAAAAGGTCTGTGAGCGTTAATGGTTTAGCGCCCTTCAAGACTTTAGGCAATATAGCTTCACCTATTATTGAATATCGCTTTTCAGCTAGGGCTGTTTCCACGTCTTCCCCCAAAACCTCCTTTACCTCTGAAAGTTGATGCATTACCTCCTCTTTACATGGGCTTCTCTCAACAAGTTTCAGAGCTTCCTCATCTGATTCTAAGAGTTTTATTGCCAGCCACCTGACAGGGTATTTGCTTGAAAGATTTTCATCCTTCTGTAATATGGATGCTATTTTCGAGATAATTTCATCAAAGGGTTTTCCATAGCTGATCGTGGGTTTCCTCCCTCCCTTAGCCTTTGTAGCTTCAATTACAGCTTCTTTGAGTTCTTCCATCCCCACATTTTCAGTGGCAATTGTTGGAATGATGGGGGCTCCCAGTAGTTTGGAGAGCTCCTTTACATCTATCTCATATCCTAGACTCTTTGCTATGTCCCATTTGTTCAATGCAATTACTATGTTTGCTTCAAGTTCTAGGAGCTGAAGCGTTAAGTAGAGGTTCCTCTCAAGGTTGGAGGCATCGATGATGTCTATTACAACGTCGGGCTTCTCTTCAACTATGAAGTTCCTCGCTATTAATTCATCTATTGAGTGTGCGGTTAGGCTGTATGTTCCGGGCAAGTCTATTATGTGTATCTCTATACCTCTATGGAGGCATCTCCCCTCCTTCTTCTCCACAGTCTTTCCAGGCCAATTCCCAACGTGAGCTCTCCCACCAGTTAAGTTGTTGAAGATTTGGCTTTTGCCAACATTTGGATTCCCTATTAACGCAACCTTTATCTCCATGTTATGTCGCCCCCAAAGGATTGACCATTATTTTCATTGCTAAGCCTCTACCAAGCGCTATTCTAGAGCCCCTAACCATCACTAGCACTGGACCTGGAGGGGTTGAGTGTAAAACCCTCACCTTTACTCCATTTGTGAAGCCCAATTCAGCTAACCTTCTATTTAAACCCATACCACCATTTATTCCCACTACAATTGCCTCCCAATTTTCCTGAAGCATTGCAAGCGGGATTGCCGCCATTTTCAAACCCCCTCCTTAACGGAAACATAGATGTTATCAGCTTCCACCTTCCTCAAGCTCAGATTATACCCCTTCACAAGGAACTCTATTGGATCTCCCAACGGGGCCTTCCTGATCATGGTTACCTCCGCACCCTTAACCAATCCCATTTCCAGTAGCCTCCTTTTAACAGCTCCCGACCCCTCAACTCGCGTTACAATGCCCTTCTCCCCAGGCTTGAGTTCGCTCAGCTTCTTCTCCGTGATCCGCATTTTTTAGGTCACCCTAAAATTATAAATTTTTAGATTTATTTGAAATTTATTCTAAAAAAGTTCAATAGTTACTTCTTAGATCTAAAAATGTTAGGAAAATTCTTCTAAAGCCTAAAATAATGTTTTCATTGAAGTTTACTACGCATTTCGCAGTACTCCCTAAATTCTTCAATCCACTTTTTAACGAATTTTGGGCGGTCGGTCTCTGCAGCTTGAGTTATGAACTCAACAAATCTTGTTATCTGCAGTATTGTTTTGGGGTCAAGCTGATGCTCCAGTATGTGAGCATCTTTTGCCGCTACATTGTTAGGAACCAAAATTATCTCTAGAAATCTCTTTAAAGTGTCATGCCTCCTCTTTATGGCTTCAGCTGTCTCTTTGCCGCGGGGTGTGAGGGTGATGCCGCCGTACTTTTCATAAATGACAAGCCCCTCATCGTGAAGCTTCCTCATCATTTCCACAACCGTGGATGGTTTAACCCCTAAAGCTTTGGAAATATCCCTTATACGGGCGTAACCCTTTGCCTGCACAGTTTCGTAAACTATTCTAAGATAATCTTCAACTCTTCTTGTGATCGATAATTTCATAAGGTTTTCCTAATAAATTTCTATAAACCTCATATAATAACTTTAACCTCTACATTTCCAATATCCTGAATATTCCCCTTTCTTTAATGTTCTGCGGCTTTGCATATGTATTGTCTATTTCAGCCTTGTCAACTTTTTAACACAATCTGGAAATAAACTGCATTTTCAATTCATGTATCTTCTTCAAGTTGTTCTACGGCCTGCTTCCAGATGAGTAATGTTAACTACTTAATTTTCGTCAAGCACTCCCTTATAGCATCTGCAACTTTCATGTTAGACTTGACTAATACCCTCTTTATTCCATGATGTTCAAGTAGCCTTGAAACTCCTAGACCAAGCTCTACAGCTAAAACATAATTCACTTTAAGGTCTGAAAGCATCTTCACGGCTATGGGTCCAGAACCATACTCGTAGGATGCTGCTGGATTGTCGATTACCTGTACATTACTAATTTCTCCATCTTCAACTTCCACTATGGTGAAAGTTTTGGCTTTCCCAAAAACCTCTGAAACGGTATCCTCCAAACCTTTATTGGCTTTTGTTGGAACGGCAATTTTTAACAGCATATTTTAAACACCTCCCATAGTTGAGGGAAACTAACTTAAAAAATAATTGGGGTTAGGGCGGCACTCGCTGTCCTGGAGGGCCTCCGCCCCTTCCACGCCTCCCTCCAGGTGGACCCCTATTCAGCCTATGGATCATCATTGCTGGCGCCCCACATCTTGGGCATCTAGCTGGCTTCAGCGCTCCTTGAGGGACCTCTATTATCTGCCCGCAATTAGCGCATTGGAAACGTTTCATCGGAAGACTCAAAGTTCTTCACTATCCTGGTGGTCTTGGTGGCCCCGGCGGCCTCGGCGGCCCTCCGCCCCCCTCAATCATTTCCCTTAACTCCTTTATCCTCGCTTCCACGTCCCTTATCTCTTGCTCTATGCTTGCCCTTTCATCCTCAAGCTCCTTCTTATACTCCTCCAAGGCCCTTAACTCATCCTCTGGGGACTGCGGCATAGGTGGTGGATACATGGGTGGATAGGCATATGGCATGTATGGATACACATATGGGTATTGAGGTGGGTAAGCCCACCAACGCCAATATCTCCTAGGCCAAGGCCACGTCATTTCAACTCACCTTCACCAGTATGGTGTGTAAGGTGTTGGAAGCCAGTAGGGGTATCCATAGGATCCCCAGCTATATTGTGGATATGCCCACCACCACCTTGGAAGCCATGGGAATCTGGCGCAAACCCATGGGGCATATGGGTAGCCCCACCATCCTCTGCCAAATCCGTAAAGCCATCCTGGTCTTTGCCATGGTGGCAGATAGCTGAATGGGCCTCTTCCAGGCCAGGGTCCAGCCCACCCTCTTCCTCCTCCCCTCCAACCCCATGCCATCTTCATATCACCTCAATTTGTGCTTATGCACATTTTCAATTATATGCAAGTGCACAGAAATATATAAATCTTTTTCCTTATAAAATATTAGATGAAGATTGGGATGGTGGGTTAATGCAAAATGAAAATAAACATCCATTTATGAAGCGAAATTGGTAGAAATAAGTGATGGGATGATGTTTATGTGGGGGCGAAGGTTTAGATATGGCAGAAGGGGGAGACTTCCAAAACCAGTTATGTTAGGGGGGATGCCGCCAATTAATGTTTTCCTCCCAAATCCCCCCAGAAATGTGGATCCAATATTCTTGGAGTTAGCTGAACTTGAGGCATTCAGGCTAGTTGACTTGGAGGGATTATCGCAAGAAGAGGCTGGGCAGAGGATGGGTGTTTCGAGGGGGACTGTGTGGCGTCTTTTGCAAAGGGCTAGGAGAAAGGTAGCTCAAGCTCTCAGTGAAGGGAGACCCATATATATCATTTCACAAGGGCCTGAAAGCTCTCCTCAAAAGTAGAAATGGGTATACGGCAATAAGCCTTAGATTATCAAATTCGAGACAATCATATCTGAATTCAATAGTAACTTACTGATGGATTGGTGCGGGGGGTGGGATTTGAACCCACGAACCCCTTCGGGACAGGGTCCTAAGCCCTGCGCCTTTGACCTGGCTTGGCGACCCCCGCACTCAACTTCTTTTATTCTTAAATCTTAATGTTTAAATTTTCCTTTCATATTTCTTTCCTTTATTGATGTGTTTATGAGGATTGTTGTTGGCTCTGTTAATCCTGTTAAGGTTGAGGCTGTTAGGAGGGTTGCTTGTAGAGTTTTTGGGAGTTTTGATTTGTTGTCTGTGGATGTTGGGAGTGGTGTTTCCCATACTCCTATTGGTGAGGATGAAATTATTCGTGGAGCTATGAATAGGGCTTTAAATGCCTCTAAAATTTCCTCCGGAGATCTTTATGTGGGTATGGAGGGTGGTGTTGTTGAGAAGTTTGGGGTTTGGTTTGTCTCTTCATGGTGTGCCATTATGGATTCCAGTGGTTTTTGGTCTTTCGGTTGTGGTGGTTATATGCCATTGCCACGTAGGGTTGTTGATATGGTTTTGGGTGGGATGGAGCTTGGTGATGCCATTGATGCCATAAGTGGTTTGTCCCATACTAAGCTTGATGTTGGTGCCATTGGAGTTTTAACTAAGAATCTACTTACTAGGAGGGATTCTTGGGAGACTGCATTGATCTATGCTTTAACATATAAGATTTCACCTGAATTCTACCCATAGATTCAGTAACACTTATCTATGCTTAATTATTTAACTTAATTTTGGCGATGAGGAGTTCAGCCTTGGCTGAAGGTTGATGATGGATCAACCGGCTGAGCCCCCATCATACATTATTGTTATTTCTTCCATGATGGGGTTTTAGGGGTTTTACTTTTAGAATGTTCACTGCCGTATGCCCATTTACTTAATGTTTTCATGGGTTTATTGATCCTCAGCTACCAGCTTGTCTTCTTGTACACTACCTCTTCATCTATTCTTATTCCCCTATTCCATAGTTCTTTGAATAATTCCTCTATACCCTCCTTTGTTAATAGGTTTTCTGGTGGTATTACTCCCTTCCCCCTCACTTTGCCTTTCATGATCATTTTCGCTATTAAGGCAGCTGTGTATCCAGTTGTTCTGCCCATGGCTGTAACCTTCAATTCCCTATCATAGTAGTCTATTAGCTTGTATTTTGCTTCCACGTATACATCCCCCATATAACCAATAACTTCAACCATCAGTACCATCACGTCCTCTTCTTCTCTCAATTTCTCTCTCAGCATTTTTATTGTTAGGTCTACTGGTTTTACTTCGAATTCGCCTATTTTAATTCCAGTTTTGTCGAAGAATCCCAATTCTCTTAGTGTCATCATCTTTTCCGCATGTCCAGGCCATCTTATTGTCTTCTCCCACATTTCCCTCACATTTCCCATGGTGTGTGGTAGTGTTGATAAGCCGTCTGTGTAGAAGCATTCTAGGGTGCCCAGTTCAGGTACTTCTATGGTTTCAAGTCCAGATAGTGCTGGTACATGCATCATTCTTCCATCCATTATTATCCTTGCAGGCTTCGTATACTCATCTATCACGCTTTCTAGGGAGAAGAATAATCCATAATCTATTGGGGGTTTTGGGTTTAATGGTATCCCTCCAACCCTTATCTTTATGGCATCAATTTTGCTCATCCTATATGAACCGTATCTTGCTAGTATGTTGCTTAATCCTGGGGCTACGCCGCATCCTGGGATTAGCATAACCCCCCTATCCTCAGCCTTCTCATTTAATTCCAATTGTTCTGGTTCGTATGCTAAGTCCACTGTGTTTACCCCTGCATCTATGCATGTTTCATCAACTTTAACCACCAGTTTGTGTGGTAGGGCTATTATGGCGCAATCGTATTTTGATATGATCTTCATTAGCTCCCCGGTTTTCTCAACGTTCATTTGTGTGGTTTTTAATCTTTCATCTTTAAGTTTACTTTTTGCGGCTTCAAGTTTTGATGTGTCTGCATCTAACATGTTTACTTCTTCCAAATCCTTGTCTCTGAGCATTTCTATGGCTGCAGCTTGACCCATTGGGCCGCATCCAATTATTATTATCTTCATACAATTCCACGTTAACTATTTGTATTTGGTTGCATGGTATATATAGGTTTATATTTGAGGTTGCGGGTAGATTTGTTGTGGATTTATGTTCATATTCAATTACCCTTACTTATGGCTTGGTGATAATAGCTATTTGGATTATGCGGGTTTGATCGCCATAGTTATGATATTACTTTATGTTTACATGTATATGGTTCATGAGGATAAGGTTCGCATTGAAGTTACTGAGAGAGTTAAGGGGGATTTAATTCCAAGATTATCCTCAAATCTTGAGAGGGTTAAGGGTTGTTTGATGGATTTTGAGGGTGGGGGTGTTGGTTCAAAACCTCTTGTTGAGCTTTTGTATGATGGGTTGAGTGTTACTTTGCTCTCCGAATTGAATATGAGGGTTCCAAAATTTGCGGAACTGTTTAGGGGGTATGTGGATGACTTGAAATCCTTTGATAGCATGGTGTCTTCAGGTAATTTTGATCGTAATGCTGCACTTGATCTCGCCCGTAAAATTAGGGTTGAGACTGATGCATTATTGTCTGAGATTTCAAAGGTTAGGGGGATGGATAAGCTTCCACATAGGCAGGGTGGCTTTTCATCTCTTAGGCGTTGAATAAATTGTTTGGTGCCTCGGCCGGGATTTGAACCCGGGTCTCAGGCTTTCCCCACGCTATTCAACTGTTGCTCGAGAGGCCTGAATACTTGACCGGACTATACGACCGAGGCATCCTTCAAAATATTTGGAGATGGTTTATCCTTAAATTTTTTCCTTGAGCTTAGAAAACAACACTTCTATGTCCGCTTCATCGTTGTATATGTGTGGTGAAATTCTTATTCCACCTATCCCCGATGAACCTCTATATGATACTTGCACCCCCTCTTCCCTCATAATTCTAACTGCCTCCATCTCCTTTACATATCCCTTCCCTGTGGATATTGTCGTTATGGATGACCATTTATCTTCATCTTCAACGTAACCTAGAACTTTATACCCCCTCTCCTCAGCTTCCTCAATTATCCTTCTCTTCAATGCTCTGTTATGTTTCTCTATCCTCTCGATTCCAATCTTGTTTAAGTATTCCACTGAGGATCTTAATGACTCTATTAGAATGTATGGTTTTCCACCGCCCCAATCAAGTTTTGATGCTGTTTTAGATTTCTCCAAAGGTTTCCATGGGTCTTTATCTATTTTGGTCCACCATTTGCTCCATCCTTCAGTTGGCTCTTGGAAGTTCATTAGTGTTTGGGCTGGGGGTTCAAGCTTCTCCACAACCTCTTTATCCACGTATATGAATCCTGATCCTATAACATTGTTTAGTAGCCATTTCTCTCCCCCAACAGCCATGGCATCTATTCCAAGCTTCTTCACATTAATGCTTACTGCACCCACATGTTGTATTCCATCCACAACTACCAGTGCCCCTCTTTCATGGGCTATCTCGCTTATCTCCCTTATTGGTGGCATGAATCCATCAACCCATACTACACTGCTAAATATAACTGCATATGTTTTATCATCTATCAATTTCTCGAAGTCGGTTGCATCGTATCTTCCATCCCTATGCTTTACAATTCTTACTTCGCTTTGGTTTCTTTGGCTTAATGTTTTTATTGCCATTGATATTGATGGGAATTCTAAGTCTATGCCCACTATGTTACCCCCCTCCCTTGGTTTTATTGATAGTAGTATTCTTCTAAATCCATCTGTGGTTTGTACGCTGAATGATACTTCCTCATCATTGCATCCTATTAGTTTTGCAATCTCCCTTTTAGCTGGCTTTTCAACCTCTTCCCTTAATTCCCCCCACTCATCCCCCTCCGTCTTTTCGAGGAATCTCCTTAAAGCTTCTGATGTTTGTTTTGGAATTAATCCTTGAGCTGCCGTGTTTAGGTATGCCTTATACCTCTTTAAGGCTGGGAAATCCTCTTTAACATTTAAGTACCTCATGTAATTAGATTTCAATGTATACCACATATATACTTAGTGATCCCCATATTAAGCTGCATTTTTATCGATCATGCTTATAATGGTTGAAGTGGAGTTATGGTGCGGCGGCCGGGATTTGAACCCGGGTTGCTGACTCGGAAGGCCAGTGTCCTAGTCCAGGCTAGACGACCGCCGCTTCTAGGTTAGAATTATAATTTTTGTTGAATAAATTCTTTGCTTCAACATTTAAACTCTGGCTTCGAAAGATTTTTAGATACCATTAAATATTTTCTTTTGGTGTAGATTTTGGTTTTCTTGGAGTTCAGATTTCATGGTCGTGGAGGTCAGGGTGTCGTTACCGCTTCACAGCTCCTGGTTGCTTCAGCTTTTAAGATGGGTTTGTTGGGTCAGAGTATACCGATGTTTGGTGCTGAGAGGCGTGGGGCTCCTGTTGAGGCTTATGCTAGGATATCCAATACACCTATTAGGAGGCATAGTCAGGTTTATCGCCCCGATGTTGTTGCTGTTTTTGATCCTAAAATAATGGAGGTTGTGGATGTTTTGAGGGGGTTGAAGCCCAATGGCATCCTACTACTGAATTCCCCTGAGGATAAATTTGAACATAGGTTTGAGGGGTTTAGGGTTTACTGTGTTGATGCCACTGGTATAGCTGTTAAGCTTGGATTGTATTTTGCAGGTTTCCCAGCTGTGAATACAGCTATTGTTGGCGCTTTGGCTAAGGCTACTGGAATCCTCCCCCTGGAAGCTGTTTTGGAGACCATTTCATCCACATGGTGTGGTAAGGTTGGGGAGTTGAATGCTGAGGCAGCTAAGTTGGCTTACAATTCTATTTGGGGTGGTTGAATTGTCTCATATTATTCCAATATCCAAACCCTCTGAGGGAGCATCAGGGCTTACTGGTATCTGGAGAACATTTAAACCCATAATTGATGTGGGTAAGTGTAAGAAGTGTTTGTTGTGCTGGCTTTACTGCCCTGAAGCAGCCATTAAACGTGTTGGTGATGATCATATGAGCGTTGAGGTTGATTATAGGTATTGTAAGGGTTGTGGTATTTGCGCTAATGAATGTCCATTTAAAGCTATAACCATGGTTAGGGAGGGGTGATGATGGCGAAGACTGAGATTTTAACTGGGAATTATGCGGTGGCATATGGGGCTAAGCTCTCTAGAGTTCAAGTTATATCAGCATATCCCATAACTCCGCAGACTTCCATTGTTGAGAAGCTTGATGAATTTGTTGAGAGTGGGGAGTTGAATGCGAGGTACGTTAGGGTTGAGAGTGAACATAGTGCTATGGCTGCTTGTATTGGTGCATCGGCAACTGGGGCTAGAGCTTTCACTGCCACATCCTCCCATGGACTCATGTACATGTCTGAACTTGTTTGGTGGGCTGGGCTTGGTAAGTTTCCATTGGTTATGGCTGTTGTATGTAGGGCTCTTGCTCCACCTTGGAGTATATGGTCTGAGCATAATGATGTTTTAGCCCATAGGGATAGTGGTTGGATAATATTCTTCGCTGAGGATAATCAGGAGGTTCTCGACTTGATAATTCAATCTTACAGGATTTGTGAGGATGAGAGGGTTCTGCAACCAGTTATGGTTGCACTTGATGCATTCATCCTATCCCACACATCCACACCGGTTTCCATACCTGAGCAGAGTGATGTTGACGGATATCTGCCTCCACCTGGATCTAGGCGTAAACCATTCATACTGGATACGGAAAACCCATTGACGCATGGAAACTTAACTTACCCAGAACACTTCATGGAGTTTAGGTATGAGGTTGAGAAGTCCATGGATTCTGCTAGGAGGGTTATCATTGAAGCTGGTAGGAGGTATGGTGAAATTACTGGTAGATACTATGATAGCCTCGTTGAAGATTATAGGTGTAGTGACGCTGATGTTGTATTGGTTAATGTTGGGTCATCCAGTGGTGATGCTAAGGAGGCTGTGGATTTATTGAGGGATGAGGGATATAGGGTTGGATTATTGAAGCTTAGAGCTATTAGGCCATTCCCATTTGAAGATTTAAGGAGGATTTGTGGTGGTAAGCGTTACATTGGCGTTTTCGATAGGAATTATAGTTTCGGTTATGGTGGAATATTGCATTGTGAAGTTTCATCAGCGCTATCTGGAATTAAAGTTCCAGTTCAAGGGTTTGTGGGGGGTTTGGGTGGTAGAGATATAACTGTGGATAACTATGTAAATATTTTCAAAATCCTAATTGATATGGCTGATAGGGGGGTGGAGCCAAAACCGCCTTTATGGGTGGGTTTAAGGGAGGTGGTTTAAGTATGAGTATCCCTATAAGGAGTTTAACATTAAATGAGTATCTTCTGCCTGGTAACGCTGCATGTCCAGGATGTCCAGCCTCCATGGGTTTGAGGATGCTTGGGAAAGCCTTGGATGGTAAGTACGTACTTGTAATACCTGCATGTTGTTCCACAATAATTGAAGGTCCATATCCTAAATCCTCATATGGAGTTCCAGTTCTAAATATTGCTTTTGCAGCATCCCCTTCAGCTGCTGCCGGTGTTAAAGCAGGCTTTGACGCTCTTGGTAAAAGGGATGTTCATGTGGTTGTGTGGGCTGGTGATGGTGCAACTGCAGATATTGGTATGGCTTCCCTTAGCGGTGCTGCTGAGAGGAATGATGACATAATCTATGTATGCTATGATAATGAAGCTTACATGAACACTGGCATTCAGAGGAGTAGTGCAACCCCATATGCTGCTTGGACCACCACGACGATTACTGGTAAGAGTGAGCATAAGAAGAATTTGCCTATGATAATGGCTGCCCATGGAATACCATACGTTGCAACAGCTTCAGTTGCCTATCCACTGGATTTTGTGGCTAAGGTTAGGAGGGCTGCATCCATTAGGGGTATGAAGTACATTCATTTACATTCTCCATGCCCAACTGGGTGGAGATTTCCAAGTGATAAGACTGTGGAGGTTGGTAGGCTGGCTGTTCAAACTGGGCTGTGGCCATTATATGAGATCGATCATGGAGTCTTCAAATTGAGTGAGATATGCAAACCACTTCTAGATAAGAAGAATAGGAAGCCAATTGAGGAGTACATTAAGATTCAAGGTAGATTTTCAAGGGTTAGCAAGGAGCAGTTGGCTGAGTTGGAGCGTTATGTTGAAAGCTTATGGAATGAAATTGCATTGATGATTGAGAAGTCTAAGACTTCTGGAGCTGCGGGTTAGAGGATTCCATCAACGTCGAAGTATATGAGTCTCCTGCGTGGAATTATGCTATTCGGATGTATTGTCGTTCCTGGAGCTATTATACTTCCACATCCTATGAAACTGTAGTCTCCAACCACTGAACCCATCCTATCCCTCCCAGTATCCACGTCAACCCCCTTAATCCTCATTTTCACTTTCCCCCCATCTTTAGCTTCATATTCGAGTTTCACATCCCCCTCAATTATACAGTTTGATGCTATTATACTGTAACCTATCTCCACATCATTCATTATTACCGTATTATCCATTATTATGCTTCCAAGGATTTTGCTTCCAAATCCCACTTCAACATGATCTCCTATATACGTGTACGGTCCAATTATAGAATTGCAGCCAATTTTACATTCAGCACCTATTATTACTGGTGGGTTTATTATGCAGCCATCCCCAATTACGCTTCCCAAGCCAATAAGCACTTTTCCATTATACTCTATTTTACTCATCTCTTCCTCATTTGCCTCAAGAAGGTCCCATGGTCTCCCAACATCCTTCCACCATTTTCCAGGTATCTTGCAAACCGCAATCTTTTCCCCGCTTTTAATTAGCTCTTTGAATGTATCTGTTATCTCGTATTCCCCCCTCTTGGATATGTTTGTCCTATTTATTGCGTTGAATATTTTCCCTCCCTCCATGACGTATATGCCTGCATTTATCTGTCTGCTTGGCTCCATCCCCCTTTCAGGTTTTTCAACTATGTTTACCAGCATCCCCTCTTGATCCACATCTAGGACTCCATAGTTCCATGGATCTTCCACTTCCGTGGATATTATTGTTGTTGCGGCCTTCGCCTCCTCATGCCTATTTATTGCCTTCAATATTATTTCGCTATTAACTGTTATGTCTCCGTATACTACTATGAATCTTTCATTGTCAACGTATTTTTCAGCCATCTTTATTGCATGTGCAGTTCCGAGCTGTGCTTCTTGAACTATGTAACTGATTTTCACGTTATATTTGCTTCCATCACCAATCATCCTTTGAATTTCATCTTTCATGTATCCAACTATTAACCCAATTTCCTCTACTCCAGCCTTCTTCAATTCAATTATTATCCTTTCAAGTAATGTTTTTCCGGCTATTGGGAGTAGGTGTTTTGGCCTGTATTTTGTTAGTGGGTTTAGTCTTGTCCCCTTACCAGCTGCTAGGATTATTGCCTTCATTTATTCCATGTCCCCTCAATCTTTATTGGTTGCCCTGTTTTTGATGATTTCAGTGTTAGTTCACATAGGTATACTGCCATTAATCCGTCAATCCCAGTTGCTATTGGCTCCTCTATTCCCAAAACCACATTTATGAAGTTTTCCAGCTCCCTCTTTAATGGTTCTTCATATTGTGTGTTTGGGATGTATACTCCATTGCTGTTCTCTATCCTTATTTCTTGCGTTATGTAGTCTGCAACTATTCTCCCCTCACTTCCAGTTACTGTTAGTTCTCTGATCTTCTTTGGTGTAATCCAGTTGGCTTCTATTATCCCCGTTGGGTTTGAGTTGAATTTCAGTATTATGTTTGCATGGTCTTCATATTTGTGTTTTAGGCTTCCGGTAACTGCATATATTTCTGTGGGTTCGGCTCCAGTTATGTATCTCATTAGGTCTAGGTCATGTATTGCTAGGTCTCTTACAACTCCCACATCCCCTATCCTTTCAGGCCATCTTGAAACTCTCTTTGATGATATTAGTACGATTTCTCCAATTTTCCCTTCATCTATCATCTTCTTAACTCTCTGTACTGCTGGGTTGTATCTTTCTATGTGGCCGACCATCAGCTTAACTTTGCATTCATTTGCCCTTTCAATTATATTCTTTGCTTCCTCAACTGTTATGGTCATGGGTTTTTCCACCAGTAGGTTTTTCCCTGCCTCTATAACTTCTAGTGCTATTTTAGCATGGGTTGATGATGGTGTGCATATGGTTACGGCCTCTATCTCCTTATCCTTCAACATTTCATGGTAGTCTGTGTAGACTTGTATATCATACTTCTCCTTTACCATTCCTAGAACTTCTTGATTTATGTCTGATGCAGCCACTAGTTTGGCCTTTTTCAGTTCGCTTAATACTCTGAGGTGGTTTCTCCCCCATGCTCCACACCCTATTACTGCAACGCCAACTTTATCCATCTATATCCCCCCTCAAAATCCTCATTATCACTTGGGTTGGATCTTCCATTCCCCTAATTATTTCGTCTGTTTTAACCTTATATCTGTCTGGATCCCTAATGACCTTCGATGCATATTCGTATGCTTCATTTATATCCCTTATGCTCTTTATTGGTAGCCCTCTCTCCTCAAGCCATTTATTTACATGTATTTGTTTTGGGAATAGGCTTATTGATGGCGTCCCTATTAATGCTGATTCTCTAGCCATGGTTCCTCCGCCAGTTATGGTTAGTGTTGCATATTTCATTATGCTCCTTGCATCCACAGCATCCTTTGGCACTATGGCTCCATTGGGTATTGATTCATCATTGTATCTTGGTAGGTAAATCACCTTCACTTCTTCACCGAATTCCCTAATTATCTTTTCTATGAGCATCTTCACAAGTTTCCCATTTTGTTCGTAGTATGATGCTTTATATTCTGCTTCCCTTGCAATGATTATTTTATCATTGGTATTCAATCCAATTTCATTTAGAACTCTCTCATCTGGTTTGAAGTCTTTTATCCAAGCTAATTCGTCAACGCCATCATACTGTATGATCCTCTCTTCTTCTATTAGGTTTCTATATTCCTCCTTTGGTATGGCTTTGGGGGTTATCAGTATGTCTGCTAGTGGTATTGTAAGTTTGTTCACGTATTTTGAGTGTGGTGTGTCGCTTAGCAGTATTATTGGTATTGATAGTCCAAAGGCTACCCTTACGGCTTCTGGTGATGTTAGTGAGATATGGTATGATGGTTTATGCTCTAAACCTATTATTGTCTCTGCAAGTTTTATGCTTCTATCTAGGCTTGCCATAAGCTTACCTTCAAGTTTCTCTCCACCATGCCTACCCACAATTATTGGGTTCAAATCGTATAGCTTATAGATTTTTGTTGTGTAATCGTATTCTCTTGTGGTTATTATTGATTTGTATCCTATTTTCCATGCTGCCTCCATGATCTTTATTGATAGTAGTGCCTGTTTTGGTGTTAATGCATCGATCCATATTGCTTTCAATGGTATCTACCTTCATTTTAACTCTTTTTTACACTCTTCTAGTGAAAAACTGTATATATATCTTTTTGCATCAATAATCATTATTGATGCAAAACTCCGATTTTTATGATGTTATTTTGAAGCTTAAATCCTTAGGCTTAACTGAGTATGAGGCTAGAGTTTATTTAGCTCTACTTGATAGGGCTGAGCTTACTGCTGAGGAGATTAGTAGCTTATCCAATGTTCCACTACCAAGAGTTTATGATGTTTTGGAGGCTTTGGAGGATAAGGGGTTTGTGAAGATCATTTCCGGTAGGCCTAGGAGGTTTGAGGCTTTAGATCCTAAATCTGCATTCAAGAATTATGTATCATACTTGAGGAGGAGTCTTGATAATGAGATATCCAATTTGGAGAGGAATTTCGATTCTCTACAGCCAATTTTGGAGGAGCATTATTATAGTAGTAGGTTGAAGATTGATCCAAGCTCCCTAATTGAGCCTATACCAGATTTGCATGAGATGGAGGATAAGACTAGGGAGATGATATCTTCAGCTAAGCAGGAGATAATAATATTCTCACAGCTATTCACATGGTTCAATAAGATTGAGAAGGAGGTTCTCGATGCCCTTGGTAGGGGGGTTAAAGTTAGGGTTTTGATGAGGATTCTGAATCCAGAGTCTAGGGAGATATTTAATCGTCTTAAGAGGATGGGTGTTGATGTTAGAATTGCCTCTGAGGATTGGTATCCAGTTAGGGGGACTATTGTTGATCGCTGTAAGCTTATATTCCTCATATGGGTTCCAAGGGAGGAGAGGAGGTATTGGAGTCCAATAGTTTACAGGCCTCATTACACTGAGAATAGGGGGTTGATATCAATATTTCTCGATGCATTTGAGTATAGGTGGTCTTCAGCTTCCACTTCTTAAATCCTATTATACCTTTCAATGTACTTTTGAATCATCTTCACCCATATTAGAAGCCAGGACATTGCCATGAATGCGGATATCATAAGCTTTATTAAAGCTTCAAAGATTGTTTGGGCAGCTCCTCCATCCACCGATATTTTCAATGGAACCACCATCTTATCTATCATGACTATTAATGCTATCATCATAACCCATACTGCCACCATTATCAATGCTAAATCCCATATTCTCTTCAAAGTCTTCATATTCTCACCAGCATTAGTATTGCCGTTATTACTCCCATTATTGAGGATATTGCGCATAGGGCGTGATAAGATTTTATTAGCTCCAGTTCAGTGGCCCTCCCCTTCCTGAGCATTAGGTTTGCCAGTGTTTTTGGAGCTTTTGGATTAGGGTTTGCCTCTATATATTCACCCACAACTTTAACGGGTCTCTCAGCTATCTCCCTCCTCTCCAGTAATCCTCCAATGCTGCTCAGTGAGTGGAATGCATTCATTATGAATGGCATTAGGACAGTTATTCCAACAATCTCCATTCTACCAAGAACAGCTATGCTTCCAATGGCTGCTCCAAGCATTAAGCTTCCAGTATCCCCTGCAAAAGCCTTTGCAGGATACTTATTGTAGTAGTAGAATGCTGATGAAACCCCTAATATTATTGCGGACATTGCGGCTTCATCCCATTGTCCAAGTATTATTGATGATGCCAGTAGGGATGCTGACATCATGGCGCATCCCCCTGACATTACACCATTATATGTGTCCATCATGTTTATGGCGTTGGCTGGCACAGCTATTGCGAATGGTAGTAGTATCCAGTAGACTATGGTGAGTCTGAATCCCCCTATTAATGGGGCTCTAGGTTTCCCGAGAACTATGTAGTTTGGGTATATCATAGACATTATGGCTATTGGTGTGAAGCATATTATTGTTAGTGCAGTTTTAACCTTAGCCTTAAGGGTGAATATGTCATCTATAATCCCTATAATTGCTGCCAGTGTTGATGTTAATGTGAATGCCAATATCTTTGGGTTGAATTGTATGCTTAAGAGTATTATTGATGATGCCACCAACCCTATTAGCATGCTCAACCCACATATTTCAGGTATTTCTGGCTTACTGGGCTTGTGGACGTCTATTCCGATGATGCCTACTCTGCGCATAAGCTTCATTATTAGTGGGGTTACCGCTAATGTTATTGTGAATGAGGCTATTAGGGCTATTGGTATCATTGTCAGCTACCTCTAATATATCTGCACATGTAAATCTTAAAATGTATTATCGCCCTTATAGTTTTAATGGTTGTGATGACTGGGTCTAGGGGTATTAGGGTTAGGTATGCTGGGGCTGTTAATTTTGCCTCGAAGCTTGTTAGCACATTAACTGGACTTATTTTTGTTACGATGGTTTCTAGGAGGCTTAGTGAGGAGGAGTTTGGTTTATGGAGCTTCTTTGGGGTTTGGCTTCAATACTTTGTCATCCCCTCCACATTTGTGAATTATTGGGTTGTTAGGTATGCGAGTAGGGGGTTTAGGGTTGGTAAGACGAGTTTAATTTTAACTTCAATTTTAACGTTGGCTTCAATGCTGGTTTTCATGGTGGCTTCACAATACATATTGTACTCTAATATAAGCTTAAGCTACTTGCAAGCTGTCATAATGGTTCTATTATTACAGATACCAGCAGAATATTTTGCATCCAATTTGGATGCCATTGCCACCGCCCTTGCACCTGAATTTACCGGTTATGGAGGAATCTTGTTGGAGGTTGTTAAGCTTTCCTTCGGCTTTATACTCGTAAATTATTATAGGCTTGGACTTGTGGGTGCATTACTCTCTTATGTTATTGCAAAATACTTTTACTCCCTCTTCCTATTCATCATGTTTAGGGGGAGTTTTAATGGAAGCTTTGATTCCAGTTTGGCTTTTAAATGGGTTAAGCTTTCATGGCTACCAGCATACAGCATTATACCAGGTTACGTTAGAAGCCTAGAAACTCCCATCATAACATTCCTCATACGCTTCCCAGATCCCTCAATCCCATTTAGGGTTTTAGCCCATCTTAAGGCTGTTAGCACGATATCTTCAGTTATATCTTATGCTGGTATGCTGTCATCAGCTTTATACCCGAAGATTTTAAGTGGGGGTTCTAGGGAGGATGTGGAGTCTGCTTTGAAGTATGTTTTGATGTTTGCATTTCCAATGGTGTTTGGGGTTTTAGCCATGTCTGAAACCTTCCTCTCCATGCTTAGAGCTGAGTATGCAGTTTCCTATCAGGCTTTGTATCTTGGAGCCATAAGCGTTCTCCCATCACTGGTTGCAGGTGTTCTATCAAGTGCCATAATAGGTTTTGAGCGCGTTGACGTCATGGATAATGTTGATTTGAGGGATTACCTAGCCAGCAAATTGTTTACGTATCCCTCCATATCCCTTGCATTAAATGTTCTTTACATAATTTGCCTATACTTGGTCTTCAATGCTGTATCACCATTTATATATGATCCATCAATGCTTGTCTCTATATGGATTCTGCTGGGTTTAATAGTTAATTTGATCCTATGTTTAAAGTTCTATTTGGATTCTAAACGTATTATGGGTGTTAGGTTTCCATGGGTTAACGTTTCAAAGTATATGCTCTCCTCAGTTATCATGTTTTCCATGCTATATTTGAGTGGGTTTGGCGCTGTTGTCTCAAGGGAGTTTGTTGAGGTGTTCAAGTACTCTCTTTTTGGTGTGGCTCTTGGAGCAATGGTTTATGGTATTACTTTGATGGCTTTTGACGTGGAGTTTAGGAGGTTGATTCAGCATTCCATATCATGGTTTAGGAGTAGGATTTTTAAAGGTAAATTTATATTTTAGCACCCCAAATTAGTCTTGTTTACTGGTAGTGGAATCCTTGAATAAGTATAGGTATATGTCTTTTGGGTTGCGGGCATCCATTTTAGCAATAGATCTATGTATACTAGTCTTATTCTCCCTATCCTTATACACCATATCCACAGGTTTAATGGGCATTATGTCCAACCCCAATGAATCCATTAAGATCGATTTAAGCTTTAATGATGTGTCTAGGGAGTATTTAATGATTATTAGATTGAATGCTGTTAATAATGGGTTTGTGGATATGAATGTGAAGTTTGATGCATCAATATGTACTGCCAGTGGGGTTGTTGTCAGATCCGCTTCCAACTCCACAACTATTCCACCCCACAGCCTAAAGACATTGAGTTTGAAATTCACCCTTAGTGAATCTGATGTTCTGAAGTATGGGTTTGATGTGAACCCTCCATACATGAATATGGGTTTAGAATTTAGAGTTATCTCTAACTTGTTTGGTTTGAGGGTTGATATTGGTAATGTGAGGATTGGTGGTGAGTGAGTTGGGTAAAATTTTAAGTGCATTCATACGTACGATTCCATCAATTATAGTTAGGGTTTTAATTCCAATTGGAATGATATATGCATTATCCCTTATGAATCTGCCTCAAGAAGTTTTATCGTATTTGAATGAAAATCTTGGATTATACAGCTTCTTTTATGGTCTCGCTGCAATGGGCATTGTAATATCCTTGCTTTCCTTTTTGGGCGGCATTTTGAATCCTGGTTCTCGTGGGAGTTTGGTTGTTTCACTTTTTAGAGCATTTTTATCCATTTACTTCTCATTGTACCTGGTTACGCTTGGTAACATTGGGGGTATGGGTAAGCTTACATTGAAATTCCCCTTCATATCTCAGCCCAGCATAATGGTTTCCCTTGATTATACCATTGTGGTGTACTTGGTGATCGCAGCAGGTTTTCTATCCATTTTAAAATGTGTTTTTGATTGGGCTAGTGCTAAAAGATCTAGCGTTTAGAATTTGCAATTATTGTTTTTCAATACTTGTATTGGGCCATATTCCCCCTCAAACCAGCCTATGGTTCTATTTAAACCGTCTATTATGTTGATTTTGGTTTTGAATTCCTTTGGTTGTGGTAGGTTTGGTGGGTCTGTCTTCTCAGCTTTCTCATCGAAGTTTATTTTGCATAGCCCATTTACCCCTATCAGTTCGGTCATCCTCTTTAGGAGGGTCTTGTTATTTATGGTTACATCCTTCAATAGGTATATTGCTCCTCCCCCTGCACCTATATTTCTACTCAGCACGGCCCTTGCAGCATCATCCACATATATGTAATTTCTCTTCTCCTCTGGGTTTAATGGGATTTTTATGTTCATGCAGTCCTCCTTTAACTTCTCCAGTACTTCGAAAACTACTCCAACGTTAACCTTTTCTCCATAAATTTCCCCAAAATACATTATTCTCCACATTTTGGTTTTGCAATCTTTTAGTATGTTGCTTAATTTCTCTATTTCCTCTCCGGATTTTGGTGTGTGTTGATATACTGCTATTGTAAAGTTTACCATGCCCCCTCCAATTGATTCCATAACTCTATTTAGAGTTTCCATTATCTCCCCCCTCTTCTCATTGAATATCTTTAGTGGTATTGTGAATATTATTTCAGGGGATCTTGATATGTAGTCTTCGCATATCCTTACATTTTCACCATTCATCATCTCTGCTTCATATTCTTCTGAGTTTATTTTGCTGGCGCCATATATGTTCCAGTAGTATGGTGTTTGATATCTTCTGTTTAGTCTTTCAATTATCTTGTCTGATAGTGGGTCTCCACCGATTATCAATGTGGATTTCACTGTATAATCCCATCAAATCATTTTATGAGGATTGTTTTATAGGGCTTTTCATTCATTTTTGATTTAAAGTCTATATGGGCTTCTGCCATGGAGATATACTTGTTCATCTAAACATTTAATGTTTAACTCTAAATGATTTGGAGTGTTTAAAAATTGTTTATTCCTTTTTCTCCCCTTCCCCTTCCTTCTTCTCTCCGCCTTCCCCCTTCTCTATCTCTTTCATTTCCTTTTCTATTTCTTTCTCTATCTCTTCTATGGGTTTTGGTGGTGGTGTTGTGGCTAATGTGTATCCTATCCATGCTACTATTAGCCCCACTGCTGCCACTGCTATGAATAGTGTTATCTGCATTATTATTAGTGGGTACATGTATATTAGGTATCCGTAGACTATTATTCCTATTATGCTTGCTAGGAGGAGTATTACCCCTACGACTTGGTCTTTACTCATATTATCATCATCTCTTAAATTACCCTTAAATTATTATTCAAAATTAATATTTAACGTTTCCCATTTTTTACAGGCTTTTAGGGGGTTTGGGTTTATGAATTTATTTTAAATTTTAAAGTTTCACATTATGTTATTTGGTGTTTCTGTTGAGGGTTTTGGTTACTGGTGGTGCTGGTTTTATTGGATCTAATGTTGTTGGTAGGCTTTTTAAGGATGGCTTTGAAGTCTATGTTGTTGATGACTTCTCCCGTGGGAGTGTTGAGTTTTTGAAGCCTTATATTGATTCTGGGTTGAGGATTTTCAAGCTTGATGTATCCTCCCCATCCTTTGTATCAAGTCTTTCCGGGTATAGGTTTGACGTCATAATTCATTTAGCTGCTTTAATAAGTGTTGAGGAGTCTAATCTACTTCCATATAGGTATCATGAGGTTAATGTTGGTGGAACCCTGAACGCCCTTGAACTTGCGAGGAGGGTTAATGCTGGGAAGTTTATATTCATGTCTTCAGCTGCAGTTTATGGTGATCCAGTAACTCTACCTGTTAATGAGCTTCACCCATTGAATCCAAAGTCCATTTATGCTGCCAGTAAGGTTGAGGGTGAGTTGCTTGTTGGGGTTTATCGTAGACTTTATGGGGTTAAGTCTGTTTCCCTTAGGCTTTTCAATGCTTATGGTCCAGGTCAAAGGCTCAGCGATTATTCTGGTGTAATTAGGATATTTATTGAGAATGCTTTGAGGGAGATGCCTCTAACAATTTATGGTGATGGAATGCAGACTAGAGATTTCATTTACATTGATGATGTTGTTAAAGCCATAATGTTATTCGTGGAGAATAGTGATTTCAATTTTGATGTTTACAATGTTGGTAGTGGTGTCCCCACTAGGATTATTGATTTAGCTTCAATGGTGATTAAACTGGTTGATAAGCATGTCGACTTGAATTTTGCTCCTGAGAGGCCTGGTGATGTTAAGTTTAGTTATGCTGATATCTCTAGGATTAGGGGGGAATTCAACTTTAATTGTAGTGTGGATTTACGTGATGGTTTGGCTAGAACAATAAGTTACGTTTCCAAGCAAATAGGTGGTTAAGAAACTGCTTCTATTTAGCGTTAATTTATTAATTGATGTGGATTTTATGGTTTATGTGTATGGAAGCCCGAATGCCTCCTCCCTGGGGGAGGCAATATGTGGGGGTGGATGCCAGATGGATGTGGGGGCTTCGCCCGTTCAACCCGAAAGTCCTCCCATGAAGACCATTGAGGGATGAAGAATGCGAAGGGGGAAGGGATGAAAGTTAACACTAGACTAGAACGGTTTATCATTATAAATTTTTATACAGCCCATACGACATTATCTATGTGGTTTTATGGAGAGGGTTGGGGTATTCATTTCAGTTTATGGTGCTAGGGAAGTCTTTGAATTGCTCAAAATATATTCCAGTGGAGTTTACTCCACTAGGTTTTATGTTGTTTCAAGGCAGTATAATCCCATTGTTAAGAGGGTTGTTGAAGTTACTGGTGGGGAGGTTCTTGTGGATTCAAGTTTATCGATAAAATCCCATATTCATATGATTGAGAAGTTTAAGGATGATTTGGACATAGCCATATGTACGCATGAGAAGCCAATTATAGGTGGTTTGAGGGATGAAATTGAGAGGAGGGGGATTAAGGTTTACACAACATTCCCTACATCCACATTTGCATTGGAGAGGAGTAAGATTCTTCAGAGGAAGCTTTTCCCCGAAGATTATAATCCTCCGTGGAAGGCGTTCTACCCTAGATCTTACCCAAATGAGAGTGAACTATTCCATGATGTTAAGGTTTGGGTGGAGAGTCTTGGCGGCGCATGTAATGTGGTGTTTAAACCGGATGAGCCTGCTGCTGGTAAGGGGGTTGCTGTTGGTGGGGAACACTTCCAAACAATTGAAGATCTCCTGGCAAATTATGTTTCAGGGTTTAATTCTCCATTCATAATTGAGCGGAGGGAGGAGGTTGAGGAATCCAGTTGCCAATTGTGGTTTGATGGGAATATCGATCACATAAGCTTCCTACGATACCCTGAGGTTAGGGATTATAAGAGGGCTTTTGATGGGGATTTAGGTCCAAACACTGGGGGTATGGGTTGCTATATGGATTCAAACTTCAAGCTCCCCTTCATGTTTGAAGAGGATTTTGAAGCTGGATACGATCTAGCCCGTAGAACTATTAGGAATGTGGAGAAATGGGCTGAGGAGAATGGGTTTGATAAGTCTGGGATGAAGCCTTGCATGTACTATTTGGCTATGGCTCATCCACACAGGGTTTTTGAGGGGAATATTGGTAGACCTGGTGATCCTGAAGATATACCTCCACTCCTATCCATGAAGAATGACCTCCTCGAATTCTACTTTCACCTATGTGAGGGTAACCCTGAGAGGCTTGAATTCAATTTGAAGGCAACAGTTCTAGTTTACGTTGTTCCACCAACTTATGGTGGTAAGTCTTCCATCCATAGGGATATAGTTTTAAACTTACCTGAACTCTTCGACTTAAACATAGCCTCCGATAGACTTCTCATACCTGGGGATGTGGAGGTTAGGGCTGATGGCAGGATATATGCAAGGACTTCTAGGAGTGTGGCTGCAGTTGCTGTGGGGGGATGCTTGGATGAGGCTTCGCAGAAAGCCAATAAACTTGCAGTTTATGTTGAGGATAATTCTGATCCTAGGGGGCTGCTTTGGCATAGGGGTGATGTGGGGGCTAAGGAGCATGTGAATAAGAGTATTCAGCATAGGAGGATTTTGAGGGAGAGGTTTGGTTTCTGATGATTAGACGTATAATCCCATTGGGCTTTGACAGTTTTGGAGTTAGATCCATGGCCACATATGTTGAGACGGATGATGTGAAGGTGGTATTAGATCCAGGGGTTTCATTGGCACCCTTGAGGTATGGTTTGGAGCCTCATTATCTTGAGCTTCAACGTATGGATGAGGTTTGGTCTGATATTAAGAATTACTCCTCTGAGGCTGATGTTCTTATAGTTACGCATTACCATTATGATCATCATGATCCAGATTCCCCAGACATTTATGGGGGTAAGCTGGTTTTAATTAAGGATCCAAATGAGAATATCAATTTCAGTCAGAGGAGGCGTGCTTCATACTTCTTGGATAAAATCAACAATTTGGCCCGTAAAATTTCCATTGCAGATGGAAATAGCTTCAAATTTGGGGGTACATTGATATCATTTTCAAAAGCAGTTTTCCATGGGACGAATCCTAAGTTGGGTTTTGTAGTTGAGGTTTCCATAAGGTCTGGTGGCGAAGTCTTCCTCTACACTTCTGATGTTGAGGGGCCATCAGTTGATAGTCAAGTGGAATTCATATTGGCTGAGAAGCCCAACATACTCTTCGTAGATGGACCTATGACGTACATGCTTGGATACAGATACTCCAATAGGAGTTTGGAAGCTTCCATTGAAAACCTAATTAGAATTTTAAGTTTGAGGTGCGTTGAAACATTGGTTTTGGATCACCATTTACTTAGGGATTTAAAGTATAGGGAGAGGGTTTCAAGGGTTTATGATGTTGCAGGGGGATTCAATTGTAGGGTTTTAACTGCTGCAGA
>Ga0315298_1002177_pt1 | contig 33979 bp, 26 predicted proteins | sample WHS_1_MG_FD_203077 | JGI IMG/M metagenome (GOLD analysis project Ga0315298, IMG submission 203077) | Extremophilic microbial mat communities from Washburn Hot Springs, YNP, Wyoming, USA - WHS_1_MG | ecosystem: Environmental > Aquatic > Thermal springs > Hot (42-90C) | place: USA: Wyoming...
GGGACATGAACTGTTTCCTGAGCAATACGCTATTAAAGCCCATTCTCTCCGAAACAGTTCGTGTCCCCCGTTTCTGGCGAGCAGTGCACTATTAAAGTCTGCTCTTTCTGAAACAGTTCGTGTCCCCATTTTCTGGTTCCCTGAATAGTCTGCTATTAAAGTCTACTCTCTCCTAAACAATTCGTGTCCCCCGTTTCTTGTGGGGACATGAACTGCTTTCTGCCTGAATCTGGACTTCTTCATTTTGCTAAAAGTAGTTCGTGTCCCCCGTTCAAGAAAAGGCTTCTATTCCCAGTTCGTTGGTGCCACCATTTCTTCTGCGCCCCCTGTTTCTGCACTCTTCGCCTCATCTTCGAGGGAAAAATTGGTGAATGAGTATTGTGTCCCCCGTTTTCCATGTCCCCGTTTTTTCCCTTGCTATTTCTCAAGTTTGTTGTATAATTTATTCAAGCTATGAATAAAATTTATTCATACGGTGAATAATATGTACAAAGAAAGGTGGCTGGCCGAAAAGCTAAAAAAGTCTCTCAAGGTAAGTAGCGTCCTGATTCTTACAGGTGCCCGTCAAACCGGAAAAACCACCCTGCTTATGAACGAACCGATATTCAAAACCTATAAGTACTTCAGCCTGGATGACTTAGATGTCTTGGCCCAGGCTCAAAAAGACCCATCTCCGATTATTTCCTCGGCCCGAAATATCATCATTGACGAAGCCCAGCGCCTCCCCAAGCTCCTTCATTCCATAAAACAGGCCGTTGACTTCGACAGAGAAAAGGAGCGTAGGTTCGTCCTCTCTGGCTCAGCCAATCTTCTGCTCTTAAAAAGCATTTCTGAAACCTTAGCTGGCCGCGCCACCTACCATACCCTATTCCCTTTCACCTATTCCGAATACCAGGGCGGCCAGAAACCCGAGTGGCTGTTAAAGATGTTTAAGAAAATTTATCCGCAAGAAAAAGGAATAGTTTCTAACCCCCCGCCGCTCACGCCGGTTCTTTTTCGTGGCTTCTTGCCTCCGGTTCTGGAATTTAAGCCAGAGTCTTCTGAAGAAATTTCTATGTGGTGGGACGGTTATATAAAAACTTATTTAGAACGAGACCTTCGCGACTTGACTCAGGTCGCTTCCCTAACCGATTTCAGGGCGGTCATGCAACTTCTGGCTTTAAGAACTGCTTCCCTCGTGGATCAGTCAGGCATCTCCCGCGATACGGGGATTAGCCAGCCCACGGTGCACAGATACCTGAATCTTTTGGAAGCTTCAAATTTGTTTGTTCGCCTGAGGCCGTTCACCAAGATAAAATCAAAAAGCATTACCAAAACACCCAAAGGATATTTCATTGACCCTGGCCTGGCAGCTCACCTGGCAGGTTACAAAGACCCATCCGCCATGGATGAGAAATTTAAAGGAAATCTGTTTGAAAGCCTGATTTTGCTAAATTTGCTGTGCCTGGCCGAGATTTATGGAATGAATGTCTATTTCTGGAGAACGAAAGAGGGGAAAGAAGTTGATTTTATACTTGAGTATGGAAGGGTCATTCTGCCGCTGGAAGTAAAAATGAGCAATAAGGTTCAGTATGCTGATCTCCAGAATCTTTTTTATTTTCTGAGGATGAATCCGCAGGCCGCAGGTGGCATAGTGATTTACACCGGAAGCGACATTCAGAAGCTTGCCTCCAACATATTCGCTATCCCCTGGGTAATGCTCTAACGGGGAAATGATGCCTTTTCTGGGGACATGAACTTTTTCCTGAGCAATACGCTATTAAAGTCTACTCCCTCCGAAACAGTTCTTGTCCCCCGTTTCTGGCGAGCAGTGCGCTATTAAAGTCTGCTCCCTCCGAAACAGTTCTTGTCCCCCGTTCCTGGTGGGGATATGAACTTCTTTTTGCCTGAATCTGGACTTCTTCATTTTGCTAAAAGTAGTTCGTGTCCCCCGTTCAAGAAAAGGCTTCTATTCCCCGTTCGTTGGTGCCGCCATTTCTTCCGCGCCCCCTGTTTCTGTACTCTTCGCCTCATCTTCGGGGGAAAAATTGGTGAATGAGTATTGTGTCCCCCGTTTTCCCTGTCCCCCTTTTTTCCCCTTCATCTTTTCATCAGTTTCTTTTATAATTTATATGCCAACCTGGATATAGCAGGGGTAAATAATGCCTAAAAGTGATTCGCCATTAATTGCCGGCCCCACCTCCGCCTCCACCTCCGCCTCCGCTCTTCCACTTAAATTAGCCCAGATAAAAGACATCTGTCAGCATTACGATATTGCCCTGGTCTATCTTTTCGGCTCGCAAAAAGACCTGGCCTATCAGATGCTGCTCGGGCAGAAAGTTGAAATTAAAGACCCCTTAGCCGACATTGACCTGGGACTGGTGTTTAAAAACCAATCAGTCGTTGCCGACTTCCACTCCCACCCCCGCTCCCTCCACCTTCCACGGCATATTCTTTATGCTGACTTATACAACAAGCTCACGGACCTCTTTTTACCCTACCCGCTGGACCTGGTTTTCCTCCAGGAGGGTCATTCGCTATTCCAGCTTGAGGCTATCAAGGGAATCTGCATATACGCTATCTCTGAGGCTTTCAAAGATGATTATGAAATGATGATCCTCAGAAGAGCTGCCGATTTTAAATACACTCTGGACACATTTGCCCGAGAAGCGCTGGAAAAGTTTTAACAATTTTAGGGGTCAATATGGTTAAAAATGAGCCCGCAATTAATAAAGTCTTTATCAACGAGAGATTAATTCTTATCGCCTCCTTTTTGCTAGGTTTTCAGGAGCAAAGTTTTTCTTCTGTTTTTGTTTTGGCCAAGAAAAAGCAAGGTGTCCCTCTATTTAGCCTGTTCTCCTCGAGAAAATTGGGGAATGCGTAGGACGTCCCCCGTTTTTTTCTATTATTTCTTCTAACCTGAACTGAAATTTGTTAAAATACATACCTTAAAATTTAATCCTTGGGTTAATTGATGCGTGGGCAGTTTGATACCTGGGTTATTTGACACTGTGTTATTTGCCGCTGTGTTGTTTGGCGCCTGGGTGATTTGATAACTGAATGATCTGGTACTTAGGCGAGTTATAATCGGGGCGATTTAAAACCCGGGTGTAATCCCCGGTGGGGTGCCCGAGTAATCTGATAGCGGTGGTGGGAGAAGGAATTAAGGGATAGAAAAGGATGAATATTCCAGCTAGTCCCAAGTCTGAGTTTCAAGGTTCCGATTAAAAGAAGGAATTAAGGAATAGGGAAGGATGAATAAAGAAGGAATTAAGGAATAAAGAAAGATGAATATTCCAGCTAGCCCCTGGTTTGAGTTTCAAGGTTCCGATTAAAAGAAGGAATTAAGGAATAGGAAAGGATAAATAAAGAAGGGAATAGGGAAGGATGAATAAAAAAGGAATTGAGGAATAAAGAAAGATGAATATTCCAGCTAATCCCGGGTCTAGGTTTCAAAGTTCCGGTTGAAAGAAGGAATTAAGGAATAGGAAAGGATAAATAAAGAAGGGAATAGGGAAGGATGAATAAAAAAGGAATTGAGGAATAGAGAAGGATGAATATTCCAGCCGTTTTAAAAAGACAGACGGTAACTCAGGCGGCAGTGGTGATTGCCGTCTTCTCTTTTATTAGCAAATTCTTCGGTTTTTTCCGCGAAGTTCTGGTGGCCAAATATTTCGGAGCTACCGGCACCACAGATGCCTTCCTGGTGGCAATGATTATTCCCATCTCTATTCTCGGCCTTTTCTCCGGCGGTTTCGCTACTCTGGTCATCCCCTATTACTTAGAAAAAAAATCCCAGTCAGCCGAAGCCGCCCGGCGCTTCGTCAACTCCGCCTTTACCGTCTGGGGCACCATCTTCCTGGCGGTCTCTGTCCTCATCTTCATCTTCGCCCCGGCCTGCGTCCGCATCATCGCCTACGGATTTACCGGCGAACGCTTCACACTGGCTGTCACCTTAACCCGTTATCTCCTCATAGCAGGCCTATTCACTGTCCTCACCGGTATGTTCACCGGGCTTTTTCAGGCTGAAAGGCAGTTCTTCTTCCCCATATTCATAACGTTCCTCGGCAACGTGGCCCTGGTCTTCTCCCTCTTTTTCCTGCATCGCTCGCTTGGCCTGCATAGCTGGACAGTCGGCCAGCTCCTCAGCGCTTCTCTGGCTTTTTTCGCTATGTTCTTTATCCTCTGGTGGCGCTACAAGTTCTTCCACACCTTCAGCTACCGCCAGGTGGACTGGGCTGAAATCCGCCAGTTTGCCATCCTGCTTATGCCCCTGGTCATCTCCGGCGGTCTGTCCATGCTCAACCAGATTGTGGACAAAACCATCGCCTCGGGCCTGGATGCTGGCTCCATCGCCGCCCTTAACTTTTCAGCTCGCGTCTGGAACATCCCCCTGAGCCTCCTGGCCGTCCCCATTGCCACTGCCATCTTTCCGACCTTCTCCGAGCTGGCTCTTAACGGCTCTGCCCGCCATGAGTATGAAGAGCGACTCCAGCGAACCATTGGCGTCTCTTTTTACCTCATCATCCCCTCAACTTTTTTTCTCTTTTTCCTGGCTCAGCCCATCGTTCGCCTGTTCTTTGAGCGCGGCGCTTTTGACCCCAAAGCCACGGCGCTTACTGCCTTTGTCACCCAGATGTATGTCATTGGCCTGTTCGGCCATGCCCTCTCGCCCATCCTGGCCAGAGTTTTCTACTCGTTCAAAAATACAGCCACCCCGCTCATTATCAGCGGCCTCTGCGTCGGCCTGAACATTATTTTGAACATAATTTTATCCAGGTTTATGGGCGCCGCTGGCATTGCTTTAGCCACTTCTATTGTAATGATTTTAAATTTCATTCTTTACATCGTTTATCTCAAAAAATACCTCAACCCCTTCCCGCGGGCACTGGCTTCAGAAACCATAAAGATAATCGTAAGCTCCGTTCCCATTGCTCTGGTCTGCTATTTTGCTCTGCCTCTTTTCCAGAATACCTCAGCCGCCTCGCTTCACGCTTTTATTTCCCTGACCATCAAAGTTGCCGCTGTGGGCCTCGCTTCCGTCATCCCCTTCTTCGCCCTGAGCCATCTCTTTAAGCTTGATTCCTTCGCCTTTCTTAAATCCTACGCCATAAGTTCCCTTAAAAAATTCACCCGAAAATAAAAAAGGGGGACACGAATTATTTTCTGCCTGGCCAACTGATCTTTTATTCAGGCAGAAAACAGCTCGTATCCCCTGGTTGCACTGTCAGCTAAACCTTTATACTACTGAGTCACCTCCGTTTTTCGGCTGTAGGTCGGGACAATTTCCTTCATCAGCCCGATGATTTCATCTTTCCCGGCCGAATTGGTGCTCATCTCAATCAGTCGGCTCACTCTCTCCAATAACAAAATATCATCCTTTCGCCTTTCGCCGTTTGAATACTTATCCTTCGTGCTTCTTGCCTTAAATATCTTCGGGTGCTCTGTTGGTTCTGAGCCTTCTTCTGCCCCAAGCAACTCCTCAAAAAGCTTTTCCCCGGGCCGCACTCCAGTAAAGATAATTGGAATATCAACATCAGGCTCATAGCCGCTTAGCCTTATCATTTCCCTTGCCAGGTCAACAATCTTTATCGGCTCACCCATATCCAGGATAAATACCTCGCCCCCCTCTCCTGCTGCTGCCGCCTGCAATACCAGCATAACTGCTTCTGATGTAGCCATAAAATACCGCTTCATCTCAGGATGTGTCACCGTCACCGGTCCACCCCTCTTTATCTGCTCTTCAAAAAGCGGGATTACGCTTCCCCGGCTGCCCAGCACGTTGCCGAATCGCACCGAGATAAATTTTGTGCTGTTTCTCCGGTTCATCGCCCTCAATAACTCTTCGCCAATTCTCTTGCTTGAGCCCATCACGCTCGTCGGGTTTATGGCCTTATCCGTGGATATGTTGACAAATTTTTCTGTCCCGAATTCTATAGCCAGTTCAGCCAGAATTTTCGTCCCCAGCACGTTGGTCTTAATTGCCTCTTCCGGAAAATCTTCCAGCATCGGCACATGCTTGTAAGCAGCCGAATGGATCACTACCTGCGGCCGACAGTATTCAAAAATGCGCTTCATCTTCGCCCGGTCTCTGATATCAGCTACCACCGGCTCGAGCCTCCCGCCCTCTGCCTTCATCCTGTTTGCCAGATAAAAAAGCTCAGTCTCGTCAATGTCCAGAGCCAGAAGTTTAGCAGGTTCAAACTGAAGAACCGTGCGCACGAGCTCGCTTCCTATTGACCCGCCGGCTCCCGTGACCAGAACGCACCGTCCCTGTATAAAAGCTCTTATTTTTTCAAAATCAACCGAGACCGGCTCTCTGCCCAGCAGATCCTCCACTTTCACTTCTTTAATATCCGCCAGGCCAACCCGTCCATCTACCAACTCCAGAATTCCCGGCACAATCCTTATTTTCTTTTTCGGGTCAGCCTGCCTGATAATCTCTACGATGCCCCTGATTTCTCTGGAGTTGGCGCTCGGAATGGCAATCAGGATTTCGTCAATGTGGTTATTTTTGAGGATTTCCGGCACATCATGCCTTGTCCCCAGGACCTTAACTCTGTCTATGGAAAGCCCTTTTTTGGCCGGGTCGTCGTCTATAAATCCCACAGGAATAAAGGCCGACTTGGGATTTCTGAGCATTTCCTGGGCTATGCTGTTACCAGCATCACCAGCTCCTATGATCAGTACCCGAGAACGACCTTTAAGCACTCGATCTCTTTTGCTCAGATACTCCCGGAACACCCGTTTTGATACCCGCAAAGTGGTCATCATGGCGAAGCAAATTACATAATCCACCAGAAGAACCGACCGGGGCATGCCACCCAAAGCTTCTGAGCTCCGAAAACCAAGGAAAATCCCGGCCATAGTTAGCGAAGATAAAGTTAGCGCCGTAGCAAGTCTCGCCTGGTCCAGCACGCTGAAAAACCGCCAGGAAAAGTTATACATTCCCAAGAGCTGGAGAAAAGCCAGCTTTACTACCAAAGCTACCAGCAGATAAAAAGGAAATCTGGCAATATTTTCTTCCGGAATCTTCCCATCAAACCTCAGCCAGAATCCGGCATAAAGCGAAAAAGCAATAATTAAAGTATCAGCAATCAGAAAAAACGCCCGCCTCTTCCACACCGTCACGCGGAATAATTCTCTTATAAAGCTAGAAGCTTTTAGTCCCCTTTGCTTTTCTCTCATATTAACTTAATGGCCCCCTTAGTGGTTAACTTGCCCCAATTGTTTTTATATCCTAGATATTCCGGACTCTATCACCTAAACCCTTCCCTAAAGCAGTAAGTATTATATAGGAAAAATATTTACCTAAATTTAAGCTTTTCATCATTTTTTCATCTATTTCTGCAAGCAACTTTGGGTCTGACATATCAATATTATTTATTTGAGCCAGACCGGTAACTCCCGGCCGGAATTCAAAAACACCCCTTTCCGCTCTCTGTTTAATTAATTCTTCCTGATTAGGCAAGCAAGGTCTTGGCCCAACTAAGCTCATGTCGCCTTTCAATACGTTCCATAATTGCGGTAGCTCATCTAATTTAGTTTTTCTTAATATCCTTCCAAATTTTGTAATGCTTGATGGATCTACTAAATGGGTTGCGACAGATGGCGTATCAGGCTTCATGGTCGGAAATTTTACTAAAATAAAACGTTTCTGACGACTTCCTAATCTCTCTTGCAAGTAAAAAAATCTACCTGTTTCAAAATAACATATTAACATTATGATAATAAATATGGCCGATAAAAAGACAAGACCCACAAAAGAAGCAAATAGATCTATTATTCTAATAATTTTTATGTTTTTCATCTTAATAAAACTTGTTTCTATTAATAGAGAAGACAATGCTGCAGGCTTTTCTTATATTTGTTACAGATCTCTTCTTTCTATCATTTCTTTAATAGTCTCTTGCCAGCCACTTTGTAAGTTATATTTCGGTTTGAATCCAGTTTCCTTTATGAATTTCTCTCCAGAAACAGAGACATCTTGAATGTATTTATTTATAATCCACTCCCCATATTTAGGCTTCAGCCCAAGCATATTTGTGCTCTTTTCTAAAAATCTTAAGCCCATTCTAACAGGCATCTCTGGCAGATGAACTATTTTAGGTTTCCTTCCCAATGCTTCGTATATCGCTACCATGATTTCTCGAACGGAATGAGTAGCTCCATCAGTAACATTGTAAACCTTGTTTATCGTTAAATCGTTATTCAATATTTCTTTAATGGCTAAAGCTACGTCTTTTTCGTATATTAACGTTTTCTTAGTTGACCCTCTCCCTATTGATATGGATAGCCCTTTAGATGCCACTTTTGCCAGCTTACGAAAGTTGCCTTTATCGTTGGGACCATAAACTGTTGCCAATCTGATGACTGTGGATATAGGATTGCCCTTTTCATTTTTTGCAGATAATACAATTTTTTCTGCTCTTAATTTTGATCTTGCATACGGAGATTCCGGATTAGGAGAAGTATTTTCATTGGCAATGATATTAATAGTCGGCCCATATACACCGATGGTACTAAAAAATATAAATCTTTTTATACCCATATTAATAGCAGCATTAATAATCCTACGTGTCCCTTCAACATTTATCTTTTCATACATCGCCTCCGTTTCAGGCCCAAGATTATTTATATGGGCTAATGCAGCCATATGAATGACTATTTTGCAATTATCCAGAACCTTCTTCAGATCTGCGTCAATGATATCTCCAATTATAAGATCCACATCCCTATAATCTTCTTGAAAATAAGCATCAGCAGGTTCTTTCGCAAATACTCTTAATTTAAAACCAGAATTAATCAAATCTTTTACTATGGCTGGGCCCAACCCTCCTGTCCCACCCGTTATTAATACTGACTCACTCATGATTAACTTATTCAAACCCTATTAGATATTTACAAAATATATGTAGAACTCTTTCAAAAGAATATTTTTTTTCAGCAGTTTTTCTTGCCCTATCTCCCATTAATATCGTATTTTCCCTATTCTTCTTAGCCTCAATTATTATATCTGCTAAATTTTTATAATTTCCTGGTTCAACGATCCAGCCTATTTTTTCTTCATCTATTATGTAGGCAACTTCTGTCCCTTTTTCTAATATGGCGATAATCGGCCTCCCAGCAGCCATAATATTGTATGTTCTGCTTGGAACAGATATACCTTTCATCCCTTTAACTAAAGATACTAAACAAATATCACAGGCATTAAGAAACTCATTCTGTTTATCTCTTGGCATAACCGGGAGAACCGTTATATTAGTTAGTTGGAACTGATTAATAAGTGATAACAATTTTCTTTTTTTTGTGCCAGAGCCTATAAAAATAAAATGAACCGAGTCATCTTCTTTTAATATTCTCGCTGCATATACTATTGTTTCAATATCATTTGGATAGCCGATATTTCCAGCATATAAAACAATAAATTTACCCTCCAAGTTATATGACCTTAGTAAAATATTTCCATCTTTTTGTAGCGGTATAATATCATCTACATCTGCCCAATTTGGAGCAAATATTATTTTCCTATCATCTATTCCATAATCTTTAATAAGCTTATTCTTCATATCTCTTCCGATAACAAAAACAAATTCCATTTTTTTCAACATAAACTTGTTTACTTCTCTGAAAATACAAAACAATAGACCTCTTTGCATTTTACCTACCGCTTCTAAAAGATCTGGGTAAATATCATGAACTAATAACGAACAATTAGCCCCTTTAATATTGGATATAATAGAAACAAAAAATGGAAGCGATGGCGGATTGGTAACCACCAATACTTTATCGTCCTTTTTTAATTTAATTAGACAATTTATGAAAATCGAAAGACTTATTGTGAGCAAATTAGCTATTCGGCCAATCAAATTATCTTTATTAAAAGTCGTACTCCAACATCTTTTAACTTTTATGCCTTCTATTATCTCATGTTTTATTCTTTTCTCACCTCGCGAATGATACGTTGGTTGAGCACATAGCACATTGACATCCATAAATTTAGCCAGGCCCTTGGCAATTTGTGTCATTATATACCCAGTAGATGCCAACTCCGGATAAAACAATTCTGAAACAACCCAAAGTCTTCCCCGCATAACAACTCTTTTGCCGAATTATGCTTATTTCTGCCAGACTACTCGTTTTACATAATCAATATAGCCAATAATTATTCTTATTACTTTATCAGAAACATTTGGCACATCATAATCTTTTACGATTTTTAAAGTTCTTTCTTCTCCTCTTTTTTGATCTTTCAGAATAGAGAGAGCATTTATAATTCTCGGCAAATTGAACCCGACCATCATTACCGCCCCCTCTTCCATCCCTTCAGGACGTTCATGCGCTTCTCGTATGTTCAAGGCAGGGAAATTTAGAATAGAGGATTCTTCAGTTATAGTGCCGCTATCTGATAAAACGGCTATCGCTCCAAGTTCCAACCTTACATAATCTGTAAAGCCAAAGGGCTTACATAGCTCTACAAGTGAGTTTAGTTTTACTCCTTCATTTTCTATCCTTTTACGGGTTCGTGGATGAGTGGAAACAATTATTCGTTTTTTAAAATTCTCAGCCAGTCCGTTCAGCATATTTACAAAATTTTCAAAATGCCGAGGCTCATCCACATTTTCTTCTCTATGGCAGCTAACAAGGTAATAATCTTCCTCTTTGAGATTTAATTGTTCAAGAATCCTGGAAGATTTTATCTTCGGCATATAATAATGCAGAACTTCATACATAGGGCTTCCGGTCTTAATAATTCTGTCTGCCGGGAAGCCTTCTTTTAAAAGGTACTCCCTTGATATCTGGCTGTAAGGCAAATTTATGTCTGCTATATGATCCACAATTTTTCTGTTAATCTCCTCAGGAACACGTTGATCAAAACAGCGATTGCCAGCCTCCATGTGGAATATGGGCACTTTTCTCCTTTTTGCTGAATAGGCAGCCAAGCAGCTATTGGTATCCCCAAGTACCAAGAGAGCGTCCGGATTTTCTTTGCCAATGACCTCATCGCTCTTAGCTATGACCAGACCAACTGTCTCTGCAGCAGTTTTTCCCGCCGCTTGAAGATAATAGTCCGGCCTTTGTAATTCCAAATCTTCAAAAAAGATATCGTTCAATTCATAATCATAATTCTGTCCGGTATGAACCAGAACATGTTCGGTATATTTGTCTAGCTTGGCGATAACTCGGGACAATCTGATGATTTCCGGCCTTGTGCCAACTACCGTCATTACCTTAATTTTCTTCATTCTTTACCTCTAAAGGATATGTATCAGGCTTTTGAGGGTCAAAAATTTCGCTCGCCCAGAAAAGAACAATGAGTTCTTTATCGCCTACGTTCTCTATAGAATGTGTATACCCCGGGGGAATGTCAACTATCTGTAAATCATTTCCGGAAATTCTATATTCAATGACATCTCCGCGTTTAATATGCCGAAATCTTATTATGGCTTCACCATCTATTACAATAAATTTTTCCGTTTTTGTACCATGATAATGGTTTCCTCTTGTAATTCCGGGCTTTGTTCTCGAAATAAATATCTGGCCACTGTACGGTGATTTTAAAAGTTCTGCTAATTGCCCACGATTGTCTATTTTAATTTCTGGTCTATAAGAAAATTCATTTTCTGGCAAATAGCTAAGATAAGTAGCATAGAGTCGTTTGATAAATGGATCTGAAAAATCAGGCAATACCAAGCTTTGCCTGCTATTCTTAAAGCTTCTAATTAATTCAACTACTTCGGTTAATTTGATCTTAAAAACTGGCTCTACTTCATAAAAGCCAGCACCCTTTGCTGGGGGTTTTTCTATCACACTCAAAAATTTATTAACCACATCATCAATATAAACAAGTTCTAAGACTCGCTCGGGGTCTGTTATGTTTATGACCAGACCGCAGGCAATATTATTACAGAAGGAAGCGATGGCTGAGTTATAATTAGGCTTACACCACTTTCCGAAAACATTGGGCAATCTAAATATGGCAACCGTCCCGTCATATCTATCAGCCCAATTTATAAGTACCTCTTCTGCTCGTCTTTTGCTCTGGCCGTATGGATTATCAAGTCTTGCCTGAATTGATGAACTAAAAACTATAACGGGCTTAACTTTCGCTTCTTCTAAAAGAGACACCAGCCTTTTTGTAAAGCCCACATTGCCCGATTCATATTCTTCTATCTTTTCAGGGCGATTAATACCGGCAAGATGAAATATTATATCTACCTGCCTAACTGCCTCTGCGAGAAAATCCAATTCATCATTTATATCAAATTCAAAAACACGGTAATCCACCCGGCGCTTCAACGCCTGAACAAGATTTTGCCCTATAAACCCCTGGCTTCCGGTTACGAGAATAGATTTCATATTTGAGTCTAATCTTTACCTTTTCCAGTCTTCGAGCTCCTTCCGCACGTAATCGACTTTCAATAATAGTTCAATAAGTTCTTCTTCGCTTAAGCGATATGTATTATGAGAATTATAGTCCTCTTTCAAAGAAACTTCTGCTTTCCCTTCAGTAAAATATAAACCATAATTCAGATCCCTATCATCCATTGGTATGCGATAATATTTTCCTAAATCTTCGGCTTTAGCCATCTCCTCTCTTGTTAGCAAGGTCTCGTATAATTTTTCGCCATGTCTCGTCCCTATTATTTTTACAGGATTATCAGCTTTAAATAATTTTTTCAACGCAGAAGCCAAAGTACCTATAGTGGCAGCCGGAGCTTTCTGCACGAAAATATCCCCCGGTTGAGCATTTTCAAAGGCATATAAGACCAGATCAATAGCATCTTCTATGGTCATCATAAATCTAGTCATATTAGGATCTGTTATGGTGATAGGCTTTCCTTCTTTAATTTGAGAGATAAATAGGGGAATCACAGAGCCTCTGGAGGCCATAACATTACCGTACCTTGTACCGCATAATATTGTTTTATCTGGATTGCATAACCGGACTTTTGCAATCATAATCTTTTCCATTAAAGCCTTTGACATACCCATAGCATTTATTGGATATACCGCCTTATCGGTGCTCAGGACAACAACCTTTTTTACCCCGGCAGCAATTGCGGCAGTAAGAACATTATCCGCGCCTAAAGCATTGGTTTTAATGGCTTCAAGCGGATAAAATTCACAAGATGGGACCTGCTTGAGCGCAGCCGCATGAAATACATAATCAACTCCGTCCATCGATGAAGCTACTGACTCCAAAGAACGGACATCTCCAATATAAAATTTAATGCGTGGATCTTTATATTCATTTCTCATGTCATCCTGCTTCTTTTCATCGCGGCTAAAGATCCGAATCTGTGCCACATCGGCCTTCAAGAATCGCTTCAATGCCGCATTTCCGAAGCTACCCGTTCCTCCAGTTATTAAAAGTTTCTTCTTATAAAATTGCTGAGCTTCTCTCATTTTAATCACCTTTGATTGTTTACTTTTTCGTTTCTACCATTCTTCCAGAAATAGCATATAAAATCCCATGTAATATTACACGGCCAAACCAGGATTCATACCCTAACCAAGTTAAAAAACGGCTCTTAAATCCCATAAGAGCAATATAATTTCTAATGCTTCTTTTAAGCATAAACTTATGGCTATTTATCTCATTGGGAGATACATTATAAGTTATATCACATAAATTTATTGGCATTTCTCCGAGTTCCGCTGCCCGCTTCAAATGGGAGACTCTTTTCCAAGGAAAACCCATCAGCTCAGATACATAACGATCAAATGCACCCACATTATTAGAAGCGATAATTAGATCCATTTTAACTGGTACACCTTCCATAGGCCCATTTATATCTAGAAAATAAGTCCCATCTGAAATAACAACAGGCTTTAAGATCTTATTGATCGCAATAATTGCATCATCAAAAATGTGATGATATCTTAACCTCATCGTGTCGGGTATGCATCCCCATTGGTTCTTAAACCCCAATGATAATCCGGTCATACAATGAATTTTTGGAACAGGCATCGTTATAAATAAATCTGTTTCATATAAGAGTCGTCTCGGTAGCGATATATTTTTTTCTCTTTTTTTTACAGCTACTTTTATATTTTCAGCCGGTTCTTTATTTAAATTTACGACTTCAATATCATATTTTTTACTGATTTCATATATATAATGGCCTTTAAATGCCTCCTCAGCCCGCCATGCTCCATAGCCGCCCTCAGTTTCTACAATGGCAATATGCCTTGTATATTCTTTCAGTATCTTTACCGTTTCTTCTATTACGTTGGGCGAAGTTGTAACACCCGGCTTATAATATGGATATGTAAAATTGGGCTTAATGCATAGCCTACAAGAAGAATCAATTTGCCCAAGCAAACCGATTGATTCCATTGCTCTATAAATGACATCTGAAATATTTAATTTAATTTTTTCTGCATAAACTTTTTTTAATTGTTTTTCCATATCGATACATCCTAAGATTATTTAGATATTTTTTAGCTTAGGTAAACTCACCAAGCTTCTCAAGCCTATTCTTTTAAAATAAGGACGGTAATAAAAATTAAGGTCCTTCCGACTTTTAAATGGGTAAACTCGGAAAATTATAATTTTCAATGAGCGAATAGAGGACTCAAAGATAGGGGTTTTAAAAGATGGTCGGAGAGGAACGTTCTGTATTTTGTTGATATTTCCTCAATTAGCTTCATTTTCGATGAGTTGGCCAAGATTCAACTTAGATTTAAGGAACCAGGAATCTCTCATTTTTACCCACAATATAGCCGGATGAGCCAAAATTAATATTATCTTAATAAGCATCTAATTCTGAAATATTTTTATTTTTTCTTATTAATTATTTTATTTTATTTTTGCCGTTCTTATCAGCAACCATCATTAATGTTTCAACTAATTTATCAACTGTCGCGTCCCACGAAAAATCTTTGCTCCTTTTTTTGACCTTCATTGAAAAGTCGATTCTTTCTTTTTCGCTTAAATTGATCGAATTGTTTATTGCCTTAGCTAAAGAGTTTGCATCATATGGTTTATAATAAAAAGCGTAATTTAAAAAAAACTCAGGAAGTGGAGGATTATTCGCCGAAATTATAATTGCGCCATTTGCCATTGCTTCAAGAGCAACATTAGGGCAAGCTTCTACCCTGCTAGTCATGACAAATGCCTTACAATTTTTATAGCACCAATTTAGTTCCTCCTCGGTAAGAGTTCCTGCCCAAAGTATATTATTAATTAGATTATTTTTCTCAATGAATTCTTGTAATCTATATTTGTATAATTCAGCGCCGGGCGTTGTCTCTCCAGCAATTAAAACATTAAATTTGAGGCCCTTATCACATAATATTTTCGCAGCCTCCAATAGGTCCTCTAATCCTCTGGCTGGTCTTATAGATCCACAGGTAAATAAAAACTCATTTTTTGATAATAACAAAGCCTTTTCTGGAATTTTACATTTCGTTTCATCAGTTATCTCTATGCCATGATAAATAATAGAAACTTTATTATTTTGTATACCAATGTCATTTATCAAGTAATCCGAAACATACCTTGAAACGGCAATTGTGTGGTTAGCTCTTTTTATTGAAATTCTTTCATAAAACCTCTGAAAATACTTTTTTATTATATCTAGCATTGAATCGCCCTTAAGAGCAGGGAATATAAACGGTTCCATATTTTGAACCATATTAACAACAGGGATGCCATTTAAACCAATATATTTTCCGGTTGGAATAAATATTACGTCCGGCGAAAATCGTTTTATAATTTTTTTAATAGATTGATTTGTAAAAAATAAACCCCCTAAAAGTTTGTATGGATCAAAGTAAAAAGTCTCGACTGGAATATATCTTTTAATCCATCCTTTATTTTTTTCATTTTTGGGAAAAATACAAATTAAATGTTTTATACCAGGATGGACAGCTAATCGGGGAACGATATTAATAAGATATTTTCTGTACCCTCCACTAAAAGAACCACCTGTTACATTAATTATTGCTAATCTCATCTCTTAAAATATAAACTTCTTAAATTATATTACTCCTATCTATTGGCCAGCCTTAAAAATAATTTTTTTTCCTTATAATTTAATTAATTGTCCTAAATAAACATCATATTCTTTTGGGTAAAATGGTCCAAATCCTCCCTGATGATGAAATGTTATCTCTCCAAAATATATTCGTCCTTCAATATTATATAAATCCATTCTTACAAATATCGTATCTTTTGATAATGTCTTGGCAATATAAATAATTTCTTTAAAAATTGTTAGCTTAGGAATCTCTTGCTTGCTTAGCGGATATATAATTCCAAAAGGCTATTTTGTCCAATTGGTGTCATAGTAGGCCCTTGTATGATTCCCAAACCTATCAAAATCTATTTTAATGTAAAGAGGTTTTCCGGGAAAATAAAAATACTTATAATTTAATAACCGATATTCTCGCCGACTTTTAAGTATTCTTCACATAAAAAATGAGGCTTAATATCTCTATATTCATAAGACTTGGATAATTTATAGTAATTGATCATTCATCTAATGCGTTTCTATAATTGCAATAATATAAAGCCTTTCTTAAATTTAGTGCATGATATTTTACACCTTATTGAGATGTCCATGTTTTGGATAATATTTCAATTATTCTAAGTCTAGCATATTAATAATTACTTTGTTATAAATTTTAAAGAAAATAATAATGCTATTGATTTGGTTATTGATGGAAGAGTCGTCGTAACAAAATCGGTAGAACTTAATCCTACTATCCAATAAAAGAGTACAGATGCATAAAAAAGTACGACTGCTCTATTTTTAATATTTTTTTTTAAATAAAAATAAAATGCTCTAGAGATAACTCCATAAAAAATCATCCCCATCAATATTCCTGGGAACAAAAAATTCAAAAACAGCTCTGCCGTAAGGGAAAGTCCAACTCCCCCTCCTTGATTAGGATAAAAAGGTAATAAAATTAACCTGCCGGCTGATACAGGTTTATTTGGCCATAAAACTCTCGGGATAGGGTAATATAATAAGCTAATAAAAGTTCGGCCATAATAAGGCCCTAAACCTTCGCCTATATATTTAAGTATGTGCATAAAAGACGCTAAGCCACCAAAATATTCTCCACTAAAAAGATATGATGCATGTTGAAGATTTTCTTCACTTGAATTTCCAATAAAAATAGAAAATAAAATAATAATAGGAATTACAATAATTAATAAAAATTTTGCTATATCTATTATTGTTTGTCTCCTAATTAAATAATTATATATTAAAACCATCGTAAGAAAGATTTCGATAATCCTCCCTCTTCCACCCAAAGTTGCCATAATAAAACAAATTAATAATAAATATAACAAAAAAGATAATCTCTTCTTCACTGTAATGAAATTAACAAACCATATATATACGGATAATGGAAGCAGCTCTATTCCCCACAAAGCATAACCACCTGCCGGGACCTTCTCATAAATATACCACCGCTGCTCTGGGTTAGAAAGCATATATTTAATCCCGCCACCATTATGAGCATAATAAGCATAACAAATAAACCCAATAAGGCTAAAAATAAGTATAATAATCTTAGCTCTCTTATAATTCCAACTTAAATTAAATGATGGCAAAATATTACCTAATTTTTTTGAAAAGTCCGAATTATACCCTAGATAAAAACAAATTAATCCGGCTAAAGTAAAAAATGATGCTTTTGCCATTAATATTGATCGTTCATAATCATCCATATATCTTATAAGATAGGAACAGTTTCCAGTTACGTATATAAGAATAGGAGAAATTATATATCCTAAAATGACAAAAAAATAAATAATATTTATCGGCTCAAGTAAATCATATTTAGATTTGAAGCTAAATTTTATAATCCAAAAGAAAGAAATAAAAAGGAATATAGATATTATTGAAAAAATTAGATAATTATTCATATTAATCTTAAGCATAAATATTAATAAGGATATAGCTAATATTGTTACTCCTAATGATATAACTATATTATCAAGAGGTCTTATTATTTTTATCATTATTATCAGATCGATATTTTTTTATAAAGTTCTAAATATTTTGGAAATAACTCATCAGAGGAAAATTCTTTAACCGCTATTTGGCTCCTTAACAAACGATATTTATCGGATAATAATTCATTTGAATTTATTTTCCTAATCAACTCATTTATTTCTTCATTATCGTCCATTGATCTATGAAATATAAGTCCTGTTAACGGATATTTATTTGTGTAATGAACTATATCATCAACCGCATCAGACGATAGGATAAATAACCCACATGAAAGATATTCAGCATATTTAGTTGGAAACGCGATTTTATTTATTTTATTTTGTTCTCTTATTAAAAGGCCCACATCCGCTGCCAATAAATAGGTATGAACATTTAAATAATCAGCGGATAAAATATGAAAGCCTGTAAGATTATTGTAGAGATTTTTTTCTAAATATCTTTTTGCAACAAGAATATCTCTTGTTAATATAATAAATTGACTATTAGGAAGCACGCTCTTAATTTTGTGCATTATAGTAAAAAGTTTATTAGGCGCCTGCCAAGGAGCTAGAGAACCAGAATAGACAAACACGATATCATTTTTCAGGTTCATTTCCTGTCGTATTTTTTTTCGAGTATCTTTTCTAAAATTAAATAGACTCTTATTTACAGCACAATGAACAACGATAATTTTATTAGGATCAAGCTTGAATCTATCTATTAAATCCTTCTTCATTGCATAAGAAACACAACTTAGCCCATCAGCCTGCTTATATATTAATTTTTCTATCTTTATTGCCTCATGATACCTAATCTCATTAAAAACCCATTTCCAACCCCAATTTGAGCATCTAATCTCATCTATAATCCCTCGAATATCTCCAACTATCTTTACATTTAACCGATTTTGGCATTTTTTTAACAATAGACGCTTTGCTTTAATAGCGATATAGGTTGAAATCTGGCCACGACAGTGGATTATAATTATTACTTCATCAGTTATTAAATCTCTAATTATAAAAAAAAGCTTCCTGGCTAGTGGGTAAAGCAGCAATCTGCCAATAAAAGGCAAGCGCTTAATAAGACGAACATTTATTTGTTTATTTTTTATTAGCTGTAACTTAGATGAAATATTTTCAGATTTAATGTTACGTTCGAACGAGATTAGCTCAGGAGAAATCCCCGCCTTCTTTAAATAAACTAAATAATTAAGAACTTGGGAATCAAAAACTGTATTTAGTATACTATCATAAACTAAATAAAATACCTTAATGTTTTTCATCCTTTTTAGCATCAAATCTGAGTGACATGGGATATTATATATTTCGCTTTAATAATATAATCCTCTTTAATTTCTTTTAATCTTTTTAAATTAGCAAATAATTTTTTAGTTTTAATTTTACAACCATAACTTTTTGAATAAAAAATATAGGATTCTATTAATTTAATGTTATCAGCCTTGAATAATGCAATTGCTTTACCCTTATTTTTCAATAAGACATCGTCATTTAAATGCTCGATATCTATATTTGGAGCTAAGTTAAAACCAACACTAATATTCTTAACCTTAGCATTTAGAATTAGAATATAATCTTGAATTTTCCAAGATCTATTTATTTTATTAAAAATAATTCTTCTACGATGCTTGATTTTACCATTTTCTATATTTAATTCTGCATCAAATAATACCCGGTATTGAGAATTTTTAAATTTATTTATATAAACCTTGCCTATCTCACCAAGGTAAAATAGATATTTATTATTGCCAATTAATATTTTCTCGATTTCATAAGGCAATATTAAAGAATTATGATAATAAGAAGACCGAAAAATATCCCTCCATCTAGGCGATAATGTATAAACATAACTCCCCGGATCTATTATCACATCTTCCCCATCTATACAAAGTTCAAAGTTGAGTTTATCATTATGTGCGTGTCCGCCAATTCCGCCTTGCCCATTTGGGGTACAAGATACGATCATATAATCTTTATTATGCCTTATTATATAAATGCCGCCCTCAGGAAATGCACGACTTTCAATCCCTTTTAAGTCACGTCCAGAAAAGCTTTTCCATTTTTCAAATGCCTGCGGGCCAAATATCCATATAGATTCTGGTGCAAATCCAAAATCATTTACCTTAAAATAAGAAGTATTGAAGAATAAAGTTGCAAATGTTAATAGATATCGCATGTCTAAGATATCGTGTTTGCCAAGAATATGCAGTTGCCCATTATCATTATCACCAATCTGGGGCATCCTCCCATTAGGCTTAAGAACATATAGAACAAAATCAAACATTTTTTTTAATTTGGCTATAAATTTCTCAGGCAACTCTATTCCATTTAGCTGACATAATAGAGCCGGGTAAAAGAATAATTCTAATGCAAGTTTGTGATAACAGGTAGATGCTTCAAAATCCATTCCATCATTATATACTTGCTGGTCCATTTCTTTTATAAGTTCATTAAGACCAAACTTTAGCCATCCACGAGATTCTTTGAATTCGGGGAAAGCAACACCTAAGTAAATTAAACCCACTAAATCCGCTAAATAATGGTTATTAGTTATTCCTTTATTTTCCAAATTGGCTATTATATGACGACCATGAATAAGAATGCTCTTTAAGAATTTCTTTAAAAAATCGTCCGTAGCGGCTTTAGAATTCTTAAAAAAATAAAAGCCTAATATCCAATTGGCAACCCGAATTGAAACATCCATCGTGCAGGTCCAGTTGACACCGAACTTGGGCGGATTCCTTTCAATCCAGTCATTTATTTGGCAAACAAATTCCTGTGCATATCTTTCATCTCCCGTTAGCCAGTACGCTTGGCCTAAAGGCACAATATGCTGAAATCTTGATAGCTCCCAAGGAACTTTTATGTCTGCCTTACCATAAGCAGGTTTAATTTCTTTATAATATTTCTTCGGATTAAATCTATGCCCTACTTTGAAGTCAAAATGCCAAGGCAAATAGCCACAGGCCCTTTTACCACCATTCTTTTCAATAAATTCATCTAGGTTAACAGGACCTGAACCCAAGAGATCAAAAACATGCAGACAAATTTTTTCTGCCTCTTCTAATATTTCTTTTTTGACTTGAGGAAATTGCCTTTGAATTAACGAACAAAGCTCTTCTTTAATATAAGGATCTATTAAAAAACTAGGTCTATCGCCTCTAATAAAGGAAATCATTTCATCCAAAGTGGAGAACTCGATGGAGGCTTGGAGAAGATCCCCATCCGAAATATAAAGCGGAGAAAGTTTATAAATAATCTTTTCAAATTTATAATTTATAAAATTTAATATCTTCTCCTTAATTTTTTTTATAATTTGACATAACGTTAGTTTTTTAAATATCGATTTATAATAATTAAAGTATTGAAAATAATATTTCATTTTATTATTTATTAAAAATTAGAAAATAAGGACTTTTAAGGTTTCAATTTATAAATTCAGGCTCATCCGGCTATATTGTGGGTAAAAATGAGAGATTCCTGTCTCCTTAAATCTAAGTTGAATCTTGGCCAACTCATAGGAAATGAAGCTAATTGAAGAAATATAAACAAAATAAAGAACGTTTCTCCCCGACCATCTTTTAAAACGTTCATCGTTGAGTTCTCTATTCGCTCATTGAGAGTTATGATTCTCCGAGTTTATCCATTTAAAAGTCGGAAGGACCTAAATTCATATTTGACATATTTTTTTATATTCATATTTCAATATAACCTTTCCATCCAGGATGAGGCTCAAACCCCAGATATCTTTTCGAATTACCGTCATTTAAAAGATCAAAATAATCATTCTGGTTGCTCAAAATTGTTATATCTTCTTTCGAAACTCCAAACAATTTAGGATTAGACAATATATAGGATATCATCTTAAGCTTATTATAATCGAATCCCATTATCCGTGTCCCAATTATATCAACCACTCCAGGATTAAATCCGGCTATAATAATCCCACCTTTTTTACTATTGGGAACCAACGGCCCATTGCCCTCACCTCCAATTATTCCATCTATTATTGAAAACATTTTTCTTTCTTGAAGTTTATCACACATATTACCGTTCTTATCGGCATAAAGAAATATTCGATATAAATCAATTGCCATTCTCCAGGCCGAATCATTTCCAAACCAATTACCATCATCTAAATTTCTTATCTCTCTTCTAGTTGATAAACCCAAAGATTTAAAAATTGGCAAAGCTATCTTTATCAAAGAATCATAAATCGCATCAGTCGTCTTATTTCTTCTCGACAGAAGAACATCAGATGCCAAACGTTGCAACTTAGTAGCAATTTCTTCTTGTTTCAGCAAAATGTTTTCAGGAAATTGATCACCTCCTCTTGATGGAGTACCCAAGCGATAATGGATAAGACAATTCTTATTTACTACCGTTCCCACAAAGCCTTTTATATTAAGCGTAACGCCTACCTTTTTATGAACCTTAAGCTTTGGTAGCATAATTATTGTATCTGCAGATAGAATCGTCTTAGATATTAAATAATCATGAATTTCATCATGATGGTATCGGATAATCTCACGTCTATCATAATCAGCCCCATAAAAATTCTTTGAATTGATGCCATAGAAGAGGCTTTTTTTACCTAACGAAACTAAAACTTCTCCTTCTGGATCTCCGGGGAGGTTATATCTAAATTTAGTATAAGCCGCTCTTGAACCTTTGGCTTTAATCGCATCGAACCAAAATTGGCGCAAATCATAAATTTCTATATTAAAACCAAATTCTTCCCTATATAATTTTCTAATTGATAAAAGTCCCGTTTTGATTAAAAGATTATCAAAATTGCAATCCATCTGGGGGGCATCGGCAATAATAATCCTGCCTTTTCCTTCAAGGGCAATAAAAACATAATCAATAACAGTTCTGATGATCGCCGGGTGTGTAATTATACAATATAGGTCCCCCCCATTATCATGTCTATCAAGAACAAAATTAGGCTTTATAACTACCTTATCACCTGGCTTGACAATTAATTTAAACGGGTTCCAAAATGGCGTTCCATAATTTTCGGAATCCATACCTAACAACAATAAAGTTTGCCTTATTCGGTCATATACTAAGTTCTCATTATCTGAAAAGTGTTTAAGCTTATATTCTGGATAAAATTTTGAAGGGCTATAGGGAGGGTTTAATGGATAACCTAAATTAGGGTCATGATAAATAGCCACCCTTCTATCAAAAAAATTATTATCGTAGGATTTCATTCTTTTTGGGGTTATTTTAGACCAGTTTTTATAAAATCTTTACTTATATTAGAGATTATCCATTTTGTTTTTCCTGAAGGGCCTTTTTCTATATTATTCACCAATTCATACTTAATATTCATTAATGGGCTGCACATTTTTTTTAACTCTTCAGTTAAATAAGTTGCCTCCTTTAAAACTAAATCTGATTCTGAATTATCCCATGGCACTATTAATAGCAAAATTAAATCAATATCTTTCTGAATGATTTGTACGTCTTTGATTGATTTAAGATCCTTAAACGGATGAGTTACGGCCGCTGGCGATATAAAATTTCCTTCGGGCGTTATAATAAAATCTTCAAGTCTTCCTTCTATTTCATTTATTATCGGAAAATAATTACGCCCGCATCTTTTACATGCCGGGAACGAAAAACTTTTTGCTATATCAGTGGTCCTGTATCTTATAAACGGAGTTGCATAATTAATGAAACCTGTTCCAATAATCTCTTTTGTATTCTCATCGATTTCTGTTATGGCATATTGAGGCAAACAATGATAATCAGTAGCTCTCTCACATTCTCCGGCAAGAGTTACCTTCTCTGCCATTCCATAATGTGAAAAGGTCTTAGAGCCAAAAACCTCATTAACAATTTCTCGTTGCCATTTATAAACAATTTCTGATGCAAAAAAGACACATTTTAAATTGATCGGCACCTTAAGTCCGTATTTCTTTATTAGCATCGCAAATGAAGCTATTGCACTTGGATAACCATGCAGATATTTGGCCCCAAATTTTTCCATTTCTTTTAAATATACCTTGATTATATTTAAATTGGGTATATAAGGTGAAAATCTTAACACCTTTTGTGCTTGGTCATGATAAATAGGATTACGCTTATTTATCTGACCACGCAACTCAATTCTTGGCTCTCCTGGCCTATATCCCATTCTAGACCACTGATGACATATAAATGCCCATTCTTTCTGTCCGGTGTCATGATCCTCATAAAATTGTAATGGCTTTCCTGTTGTGCCGCTTGTATGGGAAAGATAAAGATCATTAATATTAAAATTTTGGGCAGTCAACTTATCAATATTTTTTTTCACCGTATCTTTATCCAGATAAGGAATTCTTTTAAAATCATTTAGGTCATTTATTTTTCCAATATCTATTCCATATTCATTAAAGAGGTTCCTATAATAGGGAACATTATCATAGGCATGTTTTAATATAGCTCTAAGCTGAGCCAACTGATATTCTTCCATTCTTCCTCGTGACCAATTTTGAGATTCTTGTAAAAAATTATAAGTTTCCCAGAAAATTTTTCCTAGTCTAATCTTTGCTGGAATTTTGCCATAAATATATTTAAACCCTTTTCTTATCCCATCTGGCAACATATTAAAGTATTTGTGAGGGTTCATTTCTTTACAAGCTCATCTACAATAAAACTAACCATTGTGGCTGTTGCTAATTCATTGAGCGGAATAAAATCTCCCTCTTTTTCTAGGAGATATTTGCCAAATTTATTAAGCTCGTCAAAATGACCTTTATTTTGAACACCTTTCCAGCCATCTTTTTTCATTCCATAAATCATGAGTTCTTTAAAATCATTGATTATTAAAGTTTTACTATCAAAATGTATTTCTATATATTCTTTAGGGACGTCACTTGAACCTAAAGAACTATAAACAAGGCTACATAAGGAACCATCAGAATATTTAATGTTAGCGATAAAATTGTCTCTCGGAGAAACATGCTCGGTTTTTGGAGATATTGAGCTGGCATCAATAGTTTCAATAGCCGCTTCGGTAAAATAATTAAAAAGATCAAACATATGGCATGCTTCCCCAATGATTCTCCCTGCCCCTTCTTCTCCCTGAATCCAGTGGTCAAGAGGAATATAGCCAGCGTTAACTCGATACACAATCACCATCGGATTAATCCTATATTTAACTAAATCTTTGGCTTTAGAGGCCGCAGGTGAAAATCGACGATTAAATCCAACAGCGAAAGGCACTTTCGTTTTTTCGATAACATCAATCAATTCTTCGAGCTCTTCCTGATTTATTGCCATGGGTTTTTCAAGAAAAACCGCTTTTCCTGCCTTTGCCGCCTCTATTGCCATTTTAGCGTGCATATTATGCCTGGTACAAATTAGAACCATATCTATCTCGTCATCATGTAAAACAGCATGGAAATCTGTCGTGCTATATGATGCTCCAAAGCGCTTGGCCGTTTCCTCAGCGTGGATTCCATTAGCACTAACTATTGCGTGGATTGAATAAAGATTTGATAGTCTTCTCAAGTTTGGAAGATGGACACTTCTAGCGAAATTTCCTGCCCCTACAACAGCTACCTTTATTATTCCAGTTTTGGCCTTAGGGAATTTTAAGATTTCTATTTTATTTCTTAATTTCTTATCAATGTTTTCCTCATTAATGCAATAGTCGAGTAGAACAGCTAAGGGGCGCGGTTCCTCTTGTTGCAACGATTTATAGGCTTCTTCTGCCTTATCAATAGGGTATACCTTTTTAACCAGACATCCAAAGTTAACTTTATTTTCGGCCAATAGATTAAGATATTCTTCCATATTGCGTTTTTCTGTCCAGCGCACATATGCATAGGGATAATCTATACCTTTTTCCTCATAAGCTTCATCATAACGACCTGGACCATATGATGCAGATATTAGTATGTCAAGCTCTTTTTCATAAAATGGTGAACGGCGTATTGCTAGGCCAACATCACCTACTATTATAATTTTTCCTTTCTTTCTAGTAATTTCTGAGGCTAACTGTATTATGCTATTATCGTTAGGGGCAGCAGCAGTAATAATGGTCGTATCTACACCTCTATTTTCAGTTATATGAGATATTTCTTTTTGAATATTTACTTCTGAACTCACAAACCCCCAATTCATGCCAAATTGTTTAGCAAGTTCCACTCGATTTTTTAGCAGATCAAACCCAATTACCCGGCAGCCTGCTGCTTTTAAAATCTGGACGGTTAATTGGCCGAGAAGACCTAAACCAATGACAGCAATTACCTCTCCTATTTTCGGATCGGCTCTTCTTGTTCCTTGCAAAGCAATTGATCCTAAGGCAACCGAGGCGGCGTCTTGAAGATTACAATTTTCTGGAATTTTGACAATAAGATTTTTAGGCACTAATACAATTTCTGCATGAGAGGCCTTTCCAGCTCCAGCGCAGGCTACCCGGTCGCCGGGTTTTATATGATCAACACCCTCTCCAACCTGGACAACAATACCAGAACAAGAATATCCTAATGGGACGCCACTGCTTATCTTGTCTTTGATCATGTCAAGAGTATTTTTTAAACCTCGCTCTTGCAAAATATTAATTAACTTTCTCAATTGATCAGGTTGCTTTAATGCTTTCTGGATCAAAGGCTCAGCTGAGCGTTTAACTCCTTCAACCTCCGTCCCGGTGCTTATTAAAGAATATGCAACTTCAACCAAAACATGACCCGGTTGGATTAATGGCGCAGGTATATTTTCAACAGTGATTCTTCCTCTTTTTATTAATATTTGCTTCATATTACTTAAATCCCCTTGTAAATTATATTCTTATATTCGTTCACCATCTCACATATCTTTTCAAAACTTACGGTTAATCGATTCTATTACCTTTAGCCAACTGCCCCCTCTTCTTTTTTTGTTTTATTCATTATTAAAAAGCTCTTCCGTCATATGTGCGATAGCAACCCAAACCTTTAATGAGCCTCCATTATACCCAGTTTAACTTAGAATTCCAGATGGATCTGAAATATCTAACCCGCTATTCTCAATATGAATATAAATTAAAAATATCGCTATGCCATATCAAATGATCTATTACACGACCATAAACCAAGAGAATATTTTGGCCCCCATATTAATTTGAACATGCTTCATCTCTAAATTTATCTGTTTTTGTTCCATCCACTTTCTCCTGCCATATCTTTCATCACCTAAAATTATCTATAAAGGTTATTCTCCTTATTAATTAAGATGCCCTATAAATAATATTTTTTAAAACATCTTCCCACCATCTATCTGATGATATCTCCGTTACTCTATCCCCCATTTTCATTAATTTCAGACTATAACGCGAGTATTCAGATAAAGAGGGTTTAATCGGCTCCATCCCATATACTACAATAAGATTATTAGACGAACCAAGCAAAAGATCAGCTATGCCGCTTCTCCTACATATAAAAACGTTATCTAATGCTGCTAGGCTTCTCACCAAAGATAAGGCAGGGAAAATTTTTTTTATTTTCCCGCCCATATCATTTTTGATATAAATTCTATCATCACCATTTATAGCAATAGTTAACCCATAAGAAATTAGTTCAGATATTATAAAATTCCAACCGAAATTTTCATCATTTAAACTTGGAGCTGAAAAAGCTAATGGAAATAAGAAGGCAGTTTTCCCCATTGGAAGAGAATTTTGTTTCATAAATGCTTCAGCCTTTAATATTTCTTTCCGGTTGGGAAGCCTCAAATTTTCGGGCACTGTTTCTGGGTGTAATCCCAAATAGATTAAAAAAGAATCAAGAAGAGTATTTCCAAAATAGGCATTAATACTAGTAAGCCACCACGGGTGCATCGGACATAATAAGCCAGGCTTAGGATATGTTCGCTCCCAAGACAGGAAACGCAATGTGTGCTGTGAAATTTTTTTTTGGGATATATAATGAATTCTTTTTGATAACAAAAGATCTTGTATCCACGCAAAATTTTTTGGCCCAAATAAAAAAACAATGTCACCGCCCCTTTGTTTGCATAATTCGTCTGTAATTTTCGCAAATGTTATTAAATCACCTATCCCACCTCCATAATAAAAACCCCAATAGTTTTTATTTTTTAAAAATTTTTTTTCCAAAATTATTACCCTAATAACACCTCCGATAGAATCGAATAATTTAAAAATATTTTTGTTCGAACGGATTTGTTTATTTTTTATAATAATAAATTGATTCATTTTTTAGATTTATTATTACATATTAAATTTTATAAAAAAAATTCAATTGCTATTATGATGTATACTAAAATACGCTTTTATAGTAATGGGCATATGGATAATCATCCTATGTATTCAGGAAAGATTCTTGGTAGCACGAGAGACAAATCATTTGCCACCTTTATGTAAATATAATTTAATCAAAAAAAGTTGTAAACATTAAAATATCTCCCCTATGTTCACCAAGGCCCCATACGAACTTCTTTTGAGATAATGATTTTATAAAGCCCAAGCTCCTAAAGCACCATTTGTCGAAAAAAATTATATCATTAAGTCTTGACACAATCTTGAAACGACCAATTTTTCTTTATGTTTCTAAAGTCCTTGATCTATTTCAAAGCAAATATCCCAACTCGAATCCCTTTTAATATTGACACAAATAGCGGTTTTCAATCCACCAGGTTTTATATCATTTATCAATATTCTTTCACCTTCGGGGAGATCGAAAATAATAAAATCAAATCTAATCATATTATCTTTTAAAAACCTCAAGGTTTCTTCCTTGAATTTTTCCTTTCTCGACGTAAGAAATATTATTTTATCTGAAAGAGGAATCGAATCTAGAAATTCTTTCGCGCCTGACAAGAATTCTTCTTTTCCATTTAGATAGCCATTATGTTTTACAATGGTCCCATCGAGATCTATCAACCATACTTTATGTAAATTAGAGATTCTTATTTTCTTCATAAGCTTCACTCCCTCCCAGAATAAAACCAATATACCCCCCCGGGTGATTATTCTTAAATGTTTCTAAAGAAATGTTTAATTCATCAATTAACTGCATCGCTAGCCCTTGTAGAATCATCAAAAAAGCAATGCTAGAATTATTAGGAACCACATTCCAGGGATCTCCCTCATGATCTAAATTCAGTACAATCTTATTATCAATTAGCTTTCCCATCGTGCTTTCGTTTTTGCAGGTTAATAACCAGATATTTACGTTTCTCTGCATTAGATAATGCACTAACTTAACAGATTCAGATGTCTCACCACTCTTTGATAAAATTATCACTATATCTCCTTTTCTAACTAATCCTAAATCACCATGCAGGGCAGAATCAGTATGCAGAAAATATGCTCTTATCCCCAATGATATTAAAGTACCAACAAATTTTTCACAAATGGGCACGTTTTTCCCAAGACCTGAAACTATAATAGAGCCATTATTCTTAATTGTTCTTGTTATAGAATTTGTAAACTTAGTTAAGCCATCTCCATCTAAACTTTCTACTACTTTCATCAATGTATTTATTTGTTTTTCTAGATGTTTTTTCATAAGAACCTCCTCATTAATTCAACTCCCCTATAATAGGCACCAATTATAGAATCATAATCGTCCCATGCATATGATGTTAGGGATAGCCAAATAATAGCATGAAGGAATTCAATTTTATCTAACATTTTTATGCCGATATTTTCAAAAAAATAATTTCTATATTTCTCCCAACCGTTGCTATCAATCTCTAATGAGATATCATCGTTATAAACATTAACTTTAAAACGTCTCCTATTAAACTTATCGTAATTACCATGTACAGAATAATAGAGTTTTGCATAATCATAATCTTTATCTCCATATATTTCTCTAAAACCAAAATATCCTCTTGGGTCTATAAACTTTGGATTTAGTCCTTCACATATAAGTATATTTGAAAAAGTTATATCTCCATGGATTACGTAAAAGGTTCTTTCAAAAAAATTTTTTGCAATCTCTTCTATTTTCTCCCTATAAAATATTGGATTTTTACAAATTTTACCGTTTACCTTGAGTTCTATTTTATCAGCAAAAGGAATAACATCTTTTACTTGTCTCAGCCTTTCAAAGGTCTTATCTACATATTCACGCTTAGAACTGAAGATATCACCGTCTATTGGAGATGCTAAAGCATGAAGCCTTTTTAAGCCGTCTAGAATATTTATTAGCACTTTCTCTTTTTCTTCATCTGATACAAAATCAAAGGGATGCCGTCCATCTAACTTTTCCATAACAAGAGGGGCAAAGGAAAATATTTTGGGTATATTTTCAAAATTATGTCTATTTACAAACTCATACCAATTAGATTCTAAATTCGCAAGTTTTTTGCCCTGAACATCTAACGGTTCTTTTATTACCCTATCTTTTTCTATTATTAAACGATTAAAAGGTCTGGTTTGAGGTCGGTATAATTCATATTTTTCATAGACTTCTTTTGAACCAAATTCTCTAGCCCCATAAAGAGGTAATTGAATAAAGCGTATGTTTCTTTTGTTGCTTAAATATTTTACAAATTCTCCTTCGTCAGGAACATCTGTTAGGAGATTCTTATTATTAAAAATAAAAAAGCCAGCCACCCCAAATTCGCAGGATTTTTCCTCTCGGAATTGTCCATTCACAAATGACCATCGGCACATAAAATTCTTCGATATTCCAATATAATTTTGATTTAGATCAATCCCATTCAAATTAAAACTAGAAGGAAGCACGATATCACTCCAGATTAAGATAAAGGGCTCCCCCTCTCTTAAATAAGAAAATGCTTGTTTTAAACCAGAACACGTTCCCACTCCATTAGATTTTATCAAAATATATTTTCCGTTATAAAAATTATTTATATATCTTGAAAGAACATCAAATTTATAGTCGCCTATAATTATATAAGCTTTATCAGGAAATAACCTGAACAAATGCCATAATATCGGCAATCCATCTACAGATAATAATGCCTTAGGCTTATTCGAAGTATAATGCCCCATTCTCGTACCTCTGCCCCCAGCTTGAATAATTATAGTTTGAATTTTTCCTGTTTCGGCATTAGAAGGTGAATTGCCATTTAATACCATCATTCGCATTGGTTACCCTTAATCATCTTGACATAAAACTAGGCTAAGAATTTGTTCATACTATCTAAATACTTTTGATCAATGCCTAAAGCCAACTTATTATTAATGGCTGGCTAATTACCCTGTATGTTAACCTAAATTTTTAAAAAGAGGACACTATTTTAATCTTTATTACAATCTATACCTTATATTAATGAGAAAACGGGAAAATTTCTTGGGCTTCTCAAAAAAATCAAATCAAAAAATAAAAAATCTATATTTTCTTTGGAAATAATTCGGTAGTTATTATATATCTACGCTTTCCATATCTTGTTAGGATCAACCTTAACTTTAAACATCGCGTTCCTCGTATCAATGATGCAACTGCTCCACTTAGCCAGCTCTTCCCAGTTAATCACCTTGTGGGCGGTGGAGATGATGCAGGCATCAAAGCTGGAGATGGTTGGCTCGTCCCAGGTGACGGATTTGGTGCCCGCCCAGTGGGAATGCTCGCGGGTGGGCTTAATCACCGGGATGTAGGGGTCGTAGTAAGAAACCTCGGCGCCGTATTTAGCCAGCAGGTCCATCAGGTAGTAGGAGGGCGACTCGCGCTCGTCATCCACGTCGGCTTTGTAAGCCAGGCCGATGACCAGGATTTTGCTGCCTTTGAGGGGCTTGCCGTGGTGGTTGAGGGCTTCTATGGTGCGGGAGACAACGTATTCGGGCATACGGGTATTGATTTCGCCGGCCAGCTCAATGAAGCGGGTGGTCTGTCCGTATTCGCGGGCTTTCCAGGTGAGGTAGAACGGGTCAATGGGGATGCAGTGGCCGCCGAGCCCGGGACCCGGGTAGAACGGCATAAAGCCAAAGGGCTTGGTTTTGGCCGCCTCAATGACTTCCCAGATGTCTATGCCCATAGCCGAATAGACCATCTTGAGCTCGTTGACCAGGGCGATGTTGACCGAGCGGAAGATGTTTTCCAGGAGCTTGACCGCTTCGGCTGTGCGGCAGGAGGAGACAGGGACGAGGGTTTTGACGGCCAGGCGGTAGACTTCCATGGCTTTCTGCAGGCAGAGCGGGGTGAGGCCGCCGATGACTTTGGGGACGTCGGACACGCGGCTTTGAGGGTTGCCGGGGTCTTCGCGCTCGGGGGAAAAAGCCAGGTGGAAATCGCGGCCAGCCACCAGGCCCGAGCCCTGCTCCAGGACGGGGCGCAGGTATTCGTCGGTGGTGCCGGGGAAAGTGGTGGATTCAAGGACCACGACTGTGCCGGAGACAAGGTGTGGAGCGATGGCCCGGCCGGTTTCCAGGATGTAAGAGATGTCGGGCTCGCGCTGCTTGGTGAGCGGGGTCGGGACGCAGATGATGACGGCGTGGGCGGGGGCAGTGCGAATGAGCGAAAAGTCGGTGGAAGCGGAGAAGCGGGAGGTGGCGAGGGCGGAGGCGATGTCGGCGTCTGAGATGTGCTTGATGTAGCTTCGGCCGGAGTTGAGGGATGAGACTTTGGCCGGGTCAATGTCCAGGCCGATGACGGTGGCGCCGGCCCGGGCAAACTGGAGGGCGAGCGGCAAGCCCACGTATCCAAGTCCAATTACTGCTATGTTCATTTTTGCTCCTTTATAAAACGGGGGACGTCCTACACATTCCCCAATTTCCCCCGAGGGGAAGAAAGAAATTGGGGACACCTTATATATTTCCTATTTTCCCGATTTTCCTTGCGCTGCATATTCCTAATCTTCCTTTGCCTTTCTCCCCGTTTTATCTATCTTGCTTGCTATGCCATCTTGCTGTGCCATCCCCTAACCTTTTATCTCATCTACCTTGCGTTTTACATCGTGCTGATTATCCTATCACACCTCTTATCCAATCACAATTTGCGATCCGCTGCTCTTCGGGCAAAAGGCAAAAACTTAAAAGCTACTCGGCGAAGGCGCCGGTGTCCACCCATTCCTTCTTGAGGATGGACCAGAAGTCTTCTGCCAGGCCGCGGAGGACGTAGTCGTAGGGCAGCCAGCCGTAGCCGCGCTCGCCCCAGGAGGTGCTCCAGGAGTTGCGGATGAGCAGGGCGCCTTTGGTTTTGACGCCGCCGAATTTGTTGGTGATTTCGAGAGAGTCGTCGTAGCCGACGGCCATAATGGCATGCCCACCTTCCAGGCGCTCGCGCTGGGACGGGAACGGGATGCGGCCGGTAGTTTCAGCCTGCTCAATGGAGTTATAGACGGAAAAGCCGAAGATGAAGGGGAAGCCGCGCGAGAGGTAGGTCTTGAGGCTGTGGAGGACGGCATCGGGGGCGGATGCTGGCGGGTCGTGGCGGAAGTACTTTATGGTCTGGAAGTTCTGGGCGAAGGCGTAGCAGAAGGCGGTGGGCTCGCGGTCAAAGGCGGAGGGGTCGTCGGTGTAGGGCCAGTAGGATTCAGGCGGAACACCGAAAAGCACCATGGCGCCCATGGTCGTCCGGAGGTAGGCACCGGTGTCGCCGCGCATCTTCATCAGGTTGCGGGTGGCTTTGTAGAGGAAGAGGCGCGAGGCATCCAGGTGGCGGCCGAAGGCGCGGCGCTCGTAGTACTCAATGAGACCGACGCCGGCGTGAGCTGTGCACGAGCCGAGCTGACCCTGGTCTTCTACGGGCGAGCAGTAGTCGCGGAGGTCAACGGAGGCGGGCAGGGAGTCGGCTTTAACGCGGCGGCTGAGTGGCGGCACGCTGGGCAGGCTGATGGAGTTAATTGAGTCTCTGTGATTTTTGGACAGCTCCCGCTTAACCATTTCTCCGACGTCCAGCATCTCGCGGATGGCCTCGGTAGCTTCGTGGTAATCGCGGAAGTCCGGGCGGTCCGGCAGCCAGCCCATACCCCGGGCACCCGTCGTGGGTTGGATCGGGCGACCTTCAGTGGAGATGGTCTGGTCCCAGTTTAAGTCCTCGTTTTGCCTTGATTTTTGGTTTGATGGCATTAAATTAATTCCCCTTTCCTTTTAATTTATTGCCAGAGCTTGCGCTCGGT
>Ga0315298_1002178_pt1 | contig 33963 bp, 31 predicted proteins | sample WHS_1_MG_FD_203077 | JGI IMG/M metagenome (GOLD analysis project Ga0315298, IMG submission 203077) | Extremophilic microbial mat communities from Washburn Hot Springs, YNP, Wyoming, USA - WHS_1_MG | ecosystem: Environmental > Aquatic > Thermal springs > Hot (42-90C) | place: USA: Wyoming...
TTGGATTTTTGTACATTCCAAAGGCAATGTATTTTATAGGATCAATAGGAAAAGGAATACCAGTTAAATTTAATTTTTTGTCCTGAATGGGAACTTTAAGTGAAGGTTTTGCATCAACAGAGATAATAACTTTGGACTTTTGAGAGGTATCTCCAAAAATATAAGATTCTATGAATTTTAGTCCTTTGATGTTATCTTGAAGTTTTGAAGATAAGGCAGTCCTAAACCAAAACCTTAAAAGGCCTTTTATCTCTGTTGCTCTCAGTTCAAAGGTTCCTTGATCTGCTCCATGTGCAAACATGTAGCTTACTATTTCACATTCGTAGCTTTTCATTTTATCACCACCTTTTCATCAACTCCTCTAAATGAATTTTCAAAGCCAATTTTTGTTCTTCTGTTCTTGCCGTTGTGCTTGCGCTAAAGCCTATAGTTTTGCCATTTTTCGTAAAGTAAATTTCACAATCATCTTCTCTAAAGTTTACTTTTGTTTTGTAATCGCTATCTGGATTGTAATAGAAACATCTTAATCTCCTTATATAGGGAATCTCAAGCAATTTTTTTGATATACCGTATTGTTCATCGAATCGAGCAGAATTTGGTTCTCTTGAATTTGAAATGTATTGAGGATCCGCTGTACGTTTCTGTGGAAGATTGTTAGTCTCCCTTTTAAAACGCTCTTTAAAAGTTTTATGAAAGATGATTCCCATGGGAGTTAGACCATATATTCTTTCATTTCCGCCTCTTTCAAAATCAAATAACACTCTCAATTCACGATCTGCGTTTTTAACCATTTCCTCAGTTGCCTCAAGTCTTTCAAGGCTTTCGAGCAAATCATAATTTTTAATCCACAAAGAATAATCGAACGACACGGGCATTGGAGGAAGTTCTATTATTTCATCGAATTGCTCAAACATGTAATAGACAGGTATCTTAAGTATCTGACCAATCAGGGTCGCAAAAGATATTTGAGCCTTGTATCCTCCTGTAGCATTTATTATCGTTGTTTCTGGAGATTTTGAAGAAAGGTCGACGAGCGTATTTGCGATTTCTTTGAGACCTTTATTTTTGAATTCAATTTTTTCTTCTCCAGTAAGACCTTTTATTTCTTTAATCACGACTTGTTGAAATTTAAGAGGCGATTTTTCATTCTCAAAATAATTTTTCAAAATTTCTCCCGTCTTGCGTCCATCTTCTGTGTCCGAAACGAGCAAGAAGATCTCGTAGTTGTCTTGAATAAACTCTTTTTTTACTAAGCTATAAGTGGAATTTATTTCGGCTCCGCAGAGTTTATCAGAAGGGTTTTTATTAAGTAATTCTTTTACAACATATTCTTTTGAAAAGTTGTTTTTTAAATCCGGATTTAATCTTTCAAAATTGGAAAGCAAACTTCTGCCGACTGTGCATATTATGGTATTTTTGAACATGACATCACTTCTTCTCTTTTTTATCCATTAAATTTTGTAGTCCTTCAAAGGGTTTTGAAGTCAAAGAATTCGAAGTCGATCTATCATTTTTATAATTTTTTTCTTTTGTTGCTCTTTGTTGTGACTCTTTTTTTAATTTTTTTGCAGACTCATTTTGATATTCCGATTTATCATAAAAAGTAAGTTCTCTTGAAAAATATCCTAAAAAAAGTAAAATATCATCTTTTGTATATTTTTCTTTTATTTTTGCTTTAACTTTGTCTATAATAAATTTGAAGGCTTTTAATTCACTTTCCCTCAAAACTTTAGAATAAACTTTGTCAAGCGAAAGATATTTTTCTATTCCAATATTTTTTATAAGACTTGCGGCCTGTTTGGAAGAAGTTTTTAAATTTGACAAGATATAGGGATTAGTTTTGATTATCTTTTCAGTCCACTCATGTTCTTCTTTCAAGATTTGACATTTGTCCATTAAATGCCTCACCCCAATCGTTTTTTATTTTTTCTAAATTATTTTTTATAACATCTGAATTAACGTACTTTAAATATTGCTTAGAATATTCGTACAGACAAGATGCATCTTGTATTTTTATATTTTCAAATATGTTCTTTGACACCATCCACAATTCTTTTATTTCAATTTTTGCGGAACCATACCCTTGACTTTTTCCATGACCAAATTTAACTCCGAATGAATTGTCCTTATCACATCCCATTGCAAGCACAAGAAGTCCAAGTTCTTTTTCGTCCATACCATGAAATTCAATTTCAAATTCAAATGTGTTTCGGGCATCTATTGCCTCATATTGAAAGTCATGAAAATTATTGACAGTTATTTTGTGTGAATATATTCTCAGTTGTCCATTACTTCCACGTCCTTTGTATTGCCTTGGCAGACCTACTTGTGTAAGCTTTAAAGATTTTTGATCTACGAACACGTCATTGAAATGTACCTTGCCAATTGTGCTGAATTTCTTTCCTGAGGTACCGAATATAGAGCAATCTATACAAAGATTTTTATTTTCATCGTTACCGCAAATGTTTTGAGGATCAAGATGGCAGGAATATGACAAAGCTTCGGCGTAAGTTCTTATTGTACCTTTGATCGAGGTCCCTGGGATTACTATTTTCCCATCTTCTCTTTTTAAAGGGTAAAAAACATTCCCTTCTTTTGAGTAAAATTCTCCAGACGAAAAAACAATAGGTGTGTATGATTTCACACTTGCTTTTATTATTCCATTCAATTTTTTCATAGAATCTATCATCGAAAAATCTTGCAGTTTAATATAAGGCTGTTTTGGAAGCGATTGTACATTGAAATAACCATTAGCCATTATGTATCACCTCGATATATCTTGGGAACTCTTTAAACTGACAAGAAACTTTGTATTTTCCACCTAAGATGTATACGCAACCATTGGCTTGGGCATTTGTCTCATCTTTGTACTCAATTCCTTTGTCAAAGATATAATCAAAATCTTGGCAAAACACTCTAAAATAAAAATTCTCCCCAAACTTTTCTTTGAGTTCTTCTAACAACCTAAAAGCATTTTCAGTATCTAACTCTTCAAATTTTAAACCATCATAGATATCGTATATGACATATGCCATATCTACCAATCTCCCAGATTTTTGTAAAGCATCGTCTTATAATTTTCTATTTGTTGATCTTCGAATTTATAAGATTCTGAAAATAAACCACCAGAAGGTTTCATATATGAATCAAGATGCATGATTCGCTTTTTTGAATTAGATTTTGGATCAAAAAAAGATATCTCATTTGAAAGTGTTTCTACATTGACACTTTCTATGTATATTTTGACCTTTCCAAATCCTCTCGATTTCATACCACCGATCTTTTGAAGACCTAAATTTATATCTTCAATGGCTTTGAAGATCATCGCAACCTGCCATATTTCTGGATTCTTCATTACAAGTGTTCCGAAAAATTCTCCACCAACTATCGCCTCAGCATCAAAAAGAGCTCTACTTGATGCAGAGCCTGTTTTTCTGTCTATCTTTATGCCATGTCTGACATAAGAATACTTTTCAATTGATTTGATGGATTCAGATTTTTCTTCGGGTGTGGCGTTTAACCTGTAAGGAAAGAAATCTTCGAATCTTACTATTGATGCAAATTCTGTGGATCCAAACATTCTACAAGCATAACATGCATCTTCATATTGCTTAGAATTACAGTTATTGTCTTTTTCTAAAAGACAGACATTCTTCCCTATTCCTTTGAGTAAAGTACTTACGTGATTTCTGAAAGGACCTTTCAAGGAACTTCCGGGAATGTAAACAGTTCTTCCATATGGTGTGTCCACTCTGACAAATTCCATATCAACTTTGTTAGGTTCTATATCATCGTTACCAGATCTTATCAAAAATGCAGTTTGTGGAATTATTTTAAGTTCGAATCTATGAAAGTTAAGTAACTTATCAAACATGAGCCATCGCCTCCAGCCTATCTTTGACCGCTTTCTGATAATTTGATCTATCAACGTGTTGTTTTCCAAATGTATCATCAATTTTTGAAAAATCAGTTTTTGAAATTTCAAAATCTATCTTTACTCTTCCAAGTCCTGCAGATTTTTTACCTCCGAACTTTGCATATCCATCATTTACAAGAGCGATGATCGAAAGTATGTAACCAACTTCATAATCTTCGAGGTTTCTTCCTATTATATGAGTTTCAAATATCGATCCAGGATTTACAACCTCATAATCATACTTCTTTAGCTTTTCAGCACTTTCAGTTTTACGACTTATGGCGACCCCGTCTCTATTGGATATCACAATTTCGTCTTTGGCATAAGCATCTTCGAATTCAACTTTTGAAGATATGAAATTAGATCCAAATAATTTGCAAACATCGCAAGCGTTTTGGTCGATATATTTCACTTTTTCCAATTCTTTCAACTTCTTAAATTCTTCATCTTTTATGTCTATGCATGGTTTATCACCTACAACATCGCAGGCAAGCTTTTCATTTATTGATCTAAGAAAAAATTCAAGTGTGCTTCTGAAAACTCCCTTTATAGAAGATCCAGGAATAAAAGGCCGATCGTTAATTCTAATTACCAAATTGTCGACATCGAGCGGTGATATTCCTTCAGAACTACTTCCCACGTGAAGGGGCGTTTCTAACTTTATTTTTAAAGAAAAATCGTAAAAGTTATCAATTTTTTCAAATGTTTTCATTTTCATCACCTGTTTTTATTTTTTTTTCAATTTTTTCTTTGTACTGTTTTTCTCTTGCCATTACTCCAAAAAGGTATGCAATCTTCAAAAGACACTTCGAATCATTTGATTCTGCACTTTTTATCTCCATTACTTTTTTCAGAGTTTGATCCAAGAATTGAAGTTCATTTGAGTTTGATCTGCCAATTTGATACTTCATGTAATTTTCGAATTCATCGTAACAATCAGCTTGCATAGCAAGACTTGCATACTTTCTTATCTGTGCATTTTTTAATATATCTCCATTTTGCAAAAGTTCACTTGCAATCTTTATTAATTCTGTTTTTTCTTGTGCATTAAGTTTCATTTTCCTTCCCTCCTTTGAATTTTTTCTTTTAAAGGAATATAAATTGAAAAATCTCCAAAGCCAGATTCTGTCAAATATCCAAGACCTTTATCTCTTTTGTGAGAAAGTATTTCACTGACATCCTTAATATCTTTAGTGGTTTCGAATATGAAAACACTTCCTGCGATTACCGAGTTGTATAAAGTCTTATTTGTCTTTGAAAATGAGTTGTAGCCAGATATATTCTGTCTTCTTGTGAAAGCCATCTTCAAACTGAAATCATCTCCAAGAAGATTGTGAAAATCTTTTACGATTAGATCTGATGTCAAAATTATTGGAACAATTGTCCTTTTTATCTCCAAATCTTTTGTTTTGTTCTGTTGATTTATTTGATTAACTATTTCCGTAAAAATTTCATTTGAATTCTTAAGGGCAGTAAAAAAATTATTTTCGATCTTTTGAATTGAATGAATTTCTATATTCCCAAATCCACGTGTTTTTGAATTCCCTATCCAAATTTCCTTGTGATTGATTATCTCATTGACTAATTCTTTATTTTGAGAGTTCACCTTCAGATATCCGCCAAGATACTCCGGATAAAAGGCATCATAACTTCTTAAAATACCACTTTTGGCTGTCTTAGTATAAGGATCTATCTCAATTTGGGTTGAAAAAAAGTTTTGTAAAGAAAGATTATAAAACAATTGAGTATTTGGATTGAAATATCCTCTGATCGGTTGAAGCCTTACTTCTCTTCCATTTTCTATTGCTTTGTCAGTTAAGATATATCTTAACCCTCTTTCTGCAAGAATCCTTTCTATATATTTTCCGAGCGTGATATCATAGACCACTTTACCATCAGAATGTTTTAACGTGAAGAAAGTTTGGGGAGATGGAATTAGAGATTCTTTTTCTAAAGAAGAATATAAGAAAGGAAAGTGAACATTCCCGTAATTGAAAATCTTCTTGAATTTGTCAGAATTTTTGTCGAAGAATTCTGCATACGCTCCCTTTAAAGTTTCCCCACTTACAAATGTTCTTGAGGTGTAAAGATAAGTTTTTGCCATCTCTGCTGTAAGGATGATCGGACTTTTTACTTTGAATATTATTTCATAAATGCCTTCTTCTACTTTTTCTGAGACAACATTTCGATCTTCTACAAAATCAAGATTTATTTTTACTTTACCAAATCCTCTCGATTTCATAGAACCAATTTTATCTATAAGCTTTGAAGCCAAAATCAAAGACGATTTTTCAGATTCCGAAAGATCTCCATTTACTTTTATATATCCTTCAAAAATCGATCCTTCCAGATGATTTAGAGCTCTTACTGTAAACAACTTTTCGTTGGCAGATACTTTGAGATTTCTGTCTATTGATACGCCCATTCTGTCAATGTAAGAGGGATTTTCCAATTTCAGCGTTTCAAATATGAGTTTGCCTGGTTTATTCTCATCTCCGAAAAGAGAAGTCTCATGTTCTTTAAAAGCAGGTACTGTTTTAAAAATATATCTGAAATTTCCCTTTAGTTCAGATCCACTTATTAAAGCCATGCCGTTGTAATTTAATTGGGATTTTGCTATTCCGTAATTTTCCTCAGATGAACCTATTAAAAGAGGAGATAAAAGTTTTATTGAAATTTTTATTTTCATTATTCACCCCCACAACCTTGACAGTTCAAGCAAATAAGGTATTTTTGATTCATATACTATTTTCTCATTTTCACTTTGTAAGTTTTCTTTCAGAGCAAATTTGTTGAAAAAGTCAATTGGATCTTCTATAACTTTCCCAATTCTACTTCTTGCAAAGAAATAGTTTACATTTAAACCAGCTATTTCGTATCTGTCTTTTATACATGAATAAGTTTTCTGCAAGAAAGGAATTAATTTTTGTTCTCTTAAATTCCTTACAAATTCTAAATCTTCAAAAAATTGAGAAACGCTGATTCCAAATCCAAGTTTGTAAATGTTTTTAGTTTTTTCGTCTTCGTAAAGTATGCCTTCTGTTACGGGATCAATGGAATTTGATGATATGACTTTAAAAGCAACAAAATTTTCGTTGTTATTTGATCTATAAGCAGCTTTTTTGGCAGAAGAAATGAGTGATTCTGCCGATTCAAATATGAATTTAATTGGCATTTTTATGTTAGATATTCCTACACCTGCTGAAAACGAGAGTTTCATCTGATCAAGTGATTTGAGAAGTAAGGAAAGGGTTTTAAAAATATCTATAACTTTTGAAGCTGGTACAATCATAAAAAGATCATCACCACCGTGGATCGGCACAAGGTACTTTCCATTCAGGCTAAAGTCTTTGACAACTTGTTTTATCGAATTAGAAATTATATCTTCTATCTTTTTACTTTTCTCTTTAAATTCGTTAGCATTTTTGATGCTTGAGTAAAGATTCCCAAGGTTGTTTATGTCCACTTTTATAAATCCTAACCAGTTTTTGTCCATTTCAGATAAACATATATCTGCCAATTCTCCTGCATAATTATCATCATGAATCTTTTCCTTGCCTTTATCAATTTTGAGTTTGCACGCGCTACATATATAAAGTTTTCCTTCATCTCTGTCTGGAGAGTCTTGAATTGAAGATGCTGGCATCACACCACACAATTCGCAACGTTGTACATCCTCAAAAAGTGGCATCTTAGGTTTATTCAAGGATTTTTGTCTTTGCATTTCGGAAGAAAGGATTTTAAAGATATCGCTGTAAGAATTTTTGCCATCCATATTTTCAAATTTGATGCCAGCAATTGTAGGGGAAATTGTATAGTTGTTGACATTTTGAATTCCATCTATCAATTCACGTTTTTTGAATCTTACAGAAGAAAGGGTTATCTCTCCGCCTGGGACTGTTTGATAAAATAAAGTTTTTATTTTTTCTTTCAGTTCTTCTTCGCGGTTCACAGGAACTATTATCATTCCGGTACCACCAACAGCCGTGACAACATATTCGTTCATACTTTCAATCTTTTGATCGAATTCTTCAATTATCTTGCTTGAACCCATTATTGCTTTGATATTAGAAGTCTGAAAGATGTATTTCTGAATTGAATTGACGTCGTATGACACGATTGAAAGCTCATTTGAATTGCCAGAAATACTTTTTAGTTTTTCTTCATCAAATATACTCATCATTACCTCCTTTCAAATTTATTAATCACACTTTATGACTCTATTTCCAGTTTTTCCAGTTTTTTATTGAATTTATTGATTTGTGATTGTTCAAACTCATGTTTTATCTCATATTTTATATCTCTTGTTATACTTTTTATAATTTCACCTTTTGAATTTTCGTCGGGATATATTTTCAGATACAATGTTTTACTTTGTGGGTTGTAAAATTCCGGCATTATACTTTTTACAGCCTGATGTTTTTCAAAATGCAAAAATTGTCTTGATTTAAAGGCAATTCTGTCAGTTTTTTTGATATATTCATCAACGAATATCTTGTCTTTACCATTCTTGATAGCATCTTCAATTTTTGATTTTATATTTTTGTAAACCATCTTTTCTATTTCTTTGGCAATGTGATCTAAATTATTCCAATCTTCTTTTTCCAAATAATTCAGTATATTAAATATTTGTTCGTATATACAAAGTTCACAAATTTTCGAATTGTTTGTAAGCAAGTCATTGCACAGGTTTTGTATTTCTTCTTTTGTTCTTTTAATTCTTACTTCAGTGTATTCATCCATAACTGTTCTGTCTGATTGGACGTCAGTTGAATCTATGAATTTAAGCCATCTTGCAGCAAGCATTATCATTTCTTTCCATTCTTTCAAGTCTCTAAACAAATCGTCTTCATCTAATCTTTCTTCAAGTGATTTCACTTTAATTTTGAGATTTTCGACAAATTCTTTTGGTGAAGTATTTGAAGGGTTTTCATCTTTGCTTATTGGAAGATACTGTCTATGATATTTGCTTACAAACATTATTGCCTTTTTAAGTCTTTCGATTTTGTCCTTATCTTTATCTATTTCTTCAATCCCATTCAAAATTGTTCCATCTTTTATCAATTGATAACTTAACTCACTGTGAAGATCTCTGACAACACTTGGAAGCCCATCAACACATAAATTTATTCCATCATCTGTTTTGTAGTTGAGAACTGTATGGCCGAGATCATGTACATTCATTGCAACGGAAAGGATAAAGTAGAATTCCTTTCTGAGATTACGAGGAATCCCGCTTAAGAAGTTTTCTTCTCCCATAATCCTTACAAGGTTGAATCCAAACTCCATGAGTCTTTTGCTGTGCCTTTGAGAATGCTCAACAGTCTCTGGAATAAGATCTCCTATCCATCTTAAACTCCAGGATGGTATTTTCTCATTCACAAATTTCATCATCTCATCATCTCTTATTAGATCTATGAAGTTTTTTCCATGACCAAATGGCATCCTTCTGGCGTTATCATAATTTTTCTTTATTTCGCCTAATATAGGGACCGTTATAAATTTCCCTTCCAAAGAAATGGAGAAAAGATCTTTTAAAAATTCTGGCAAAGTTATAAAAACATCATAATTGACTGATTCTTTGTTTAACTCTTTTGAAGATATTAAATCAAAATATGGGCTGTAATCATCGATGGTTTCATTATTCCAACCGATCGGGAGTGGTGGAAATTTCAATTGGACCATTTCTTTTTGATTGTCATTGTTTATCTTATTTTGTTGTTTATAGTAAAAAGCTTTTTTATTGAAAAGGCTGTAAATTGCAAGCTCTATACCCGGATACTTTTGACCGCCTGTCAAATCTATTAATATACTTTCATTCTCTTTTATAATATTTGAAACAGTTTTAAATATTTCTTGAAAAGAGTTGTAAGCAGAATCCTGCCTTGAGGGATCATAATTTATAGGTGAATAATCAGATTCCAATTCGAATAATTTTTCTACCAATTCTTTTAAATACTCGTACTCTTTAGGATAGTCTTCATCTTTTTCAAATGCAGGAAAAACAAGGAAATGTGCTTTTTTGACCTCAAAACCACTTTTCATAAAAAGATATATGGCGTCTGTTTCTGCTCTATATTCAGTATATTCATTTTCATTTTTCACTTTTTCTATAAATTCTTTAACTTTTTCCATTTTTCTTGATTCATCTTTTGACTCATTTGATTTGTCTCTATTAACGCCTTGCGTAAGAATAACAGTTATGGGCCCTATGAGTCTGTTTTGGACATAGTCTATTATTCCAAGAGGCTTTAAATAAGAATTTTTTGCCATTTGAATGTTTTTATATTCTTTATTTTCAGTTACGTCTTCTAAATCTTTACCAAGTTCTAAACCAAGATCTTTCAGCTCTTTGTCAAAATCACATTCATTCTGCCTTTCTTCAATTTCTAATAAATATCTTTTGATTGGTTTTGTTATGGATTTAAAATCTTTTGAATTGTCTATTTCCAGAAATTCATCAAGAACTATTTCTGGGTTTTCTTTGAGAATGTACCTTATCTTTACAACACTTTTTTTGTTTTCAAAATCTGAAAGGTTAACTTCTTTTCGTGGATCAAGTATTTTTTCATCTTCAATTCTTTTTTGAGGATCTTTTGTAGGCTTTTTGGTGGTCTTTTCCCATAAATGCGTGTGTCCTATTATCTTATCGTAGAATATAGTCAGTCTTGTGCGTTCTTCAGTTTCTTTATCATCTTCGTACCACTGGATTATTCCAACTTTTTTGATGCTGTTTTTCTTTAACTTATCCACCTTTTTATCAATATTTTTGATTAGATACTTTCTTTCACTTTCAATCATTTTCCACCCCCGTTAAGTGTTAAGTTCAAATTTTATAATCACACTATTTTGAAATCTTGTTCAAGTATGCAATCACGTCCATCAATATAAGCATTTATTATTGCCTCTTTAACAAGGCTTTCGAGTTCCCTGAAGTTTCCAGGGTAATCGTACCTTTCAAGTTTTTCTATAGCCCTTAGACTTATTTTTTTGATTTTGACATCTTTTACTTTTTGAAAATTTGTAAGTTGATCTTGAAGGACAAAACTTAGAATATACCTAAAATCACTTTTTCTCTCTTTCAAAGACGGTATTTTGATCGAATAATCAAACCTTTCAAAGAGGTCTCTTCTGAAACTTCCTTTCTCTATTTCTTTTTTAATTTCTTTATTAGTTGCTGCTATTATCATGACAGGCACTCTCAATCCATTAGGATCTGAATAGCCGTCTATTGTTACTTTCATGTCATCGAGATAAGTCAAAAGTTTTGCCTGAATTTTTTTGCTTATTTCTCCTATTTCATCCAAAAAAATAACTCCACCGGCATTTGACAGAAATTTTCCCATCTTGTAAATGCTTCCAGTAAAGGACCCAGGAAATGTACCAAAAAGTTCAGAATCAACTATTGTTTCAGCTATGTTAACTATGCTAACTTTGGAAAAATTTTTCTCAAAGTCATTTTTCAAGAACTTATGTGCTATGTATTTCGCAAAAAGTGTTTTTCCACTTCCTGTAGGTCCGGTTATTATGACCGAAGGCACTTTCTCTATCGAAAGATCTTTTGAGACCTCTTCTATTTCTTTAAAACATTTTTGGACATCGTTTAAATTTTTATCTGAATTTTCTAATTCTTTGAGTTTATTTATCTCTTCATGAACTTTACTTCTGAATTTTTGAAATTGGTCGTCTATACTTTTTAAAGATTCAACTATTTTGTTGGCTTTGAAGATAACTTCACGCATGTTTTCATCTGAAAACATTGAGATGAATTTTTCTTTAGAGTAATTAGAAAGATCTATTTTCCAATTTATAAGTTTGTACATTTCTGATTCAAGCACTCTCGTGCTTAATTTATCACGAATTAGCCTTTTTAAGACATCTTCAAATCTTGCCATTTCAGAATATTCTTTTCTTTCACCGTAAAATCGGCTAACATCAAAGATGGCGTAAACATATGAGTTCTCCTGAGCACTAATAACATCTTTTTCCTTTAATTTATCTTTGACAAGATATATCTTGTTCATGATTTTATCTGGTTGATCCACTTCTTCTCTTATCACTATTATGTCACTCTTGTCAAATTTGTCTGGAAATTCTTTGACAGAATCAAATTCTACTTTATCCTTTATATCTGATTTGTTTTTCAATATCATGTTTATGATTTCTTCTATAACTTTATCTTCTTCACAATTACACTTGAGATAAAAGACTTTTATTTTATTCATTTTTGACCACCTAAATTTTTGAGTATTTTTTTAAATTCTTCATTTTCGGTCAGATATTCAAAAAAAGTGTCTTTATCAAATGTTTTATCGCCAGATGATTTTAGAATATCATCTAAAAGTCTTGTAATTTCGTTTGTCTTTGTTAAATGGCCGCCCTTTAAAGAATTTGGAACCAATTCGGTAAACTGTGTTTTAAGAAGATATTCAGATTCGCTGCCTATTCCTATCCTAAAGATCGTCATTGCAAGAATACTATTGTTAGGTTTCCCCTTAAAGGTCAAAGCGGAAAGTTTAACATCTACACCATCCCAGAACTTGATGTAGTTGGTTAGAAAATGTCTGTTAGTTTTATTCTTTTTATCCGTATAATCATCTTTTACGCTTAAAAGCATTTCTGATTTAAATCTTTCATAAAAATTTTCTTTACATATATTTTCAAAATCAAAAAATCCATTCGCATAATTTTCTATCGTTAATGCGGCTTTTGAGAAATTTTCAAAGACGTTCCTTTTGTAATAAGATGTTTTTTTGTCATTGTCGTAACCCTTAAAACCATATTGAATAACCATAAATCTTTCACTTTTCAAAAGCAAAAGGACTGTTTTTACTTTGGCGGGATATTTTGGAAGTTCTATGTTTGAGATATCCAGAATTATAGGTGCATCTTTTGGACTTTGATCGTCATTTTCATCTTCAATTGATATTTTATCTTCATCGTAGTTATCATCATGGTCATCTAAATCTTCTTTTGAAAGGGATGACTCTAAGGGAAGCCCTTTTTTTAGATCCTTTTTTATTAACTTCCTTTTTACTTTTCCTTTTTCAATTTGTTTAATCTTTTGCTTGTCCATCTAAGATCGCCTCCACTTCATCTGGCAAAAGTGCATAAACTGATTTAGGAGATTTTTCTTCGATTTTTTTGTCTATATTCTTAAATTCTTTTGCTATATTACTTTGTTTTACATTATTTTCTCTTTTACCCGAAGGATTTTCAAAACTTAAAGATGAAAAGAAGCCGTATTTTTCAAGATCTGTTAGATATTTCTTCAATTGGCTTTCGGTCTTTATGTTGAGGCTCTTCATGTACATGAAAAGAATTTCGAGGTATATGGATGAAACATCTATAGTCTTTAGAAGCCACTCTTTCTTATCTGAATCTTTGTCTGTCATCAACTTTATGAGATCTTCATTTGCAAGATTTACAAGGTAGTCTATAAAGTCATCTTCAGATCTTTTGAAAAATCTCCTCGATACAGCAGACATTTTGAAATCCGATTTGCTCGTCTGAAATGTTTTCATAGATAACTGCGTTCCACGTTCTCCTATCGTGTGTCCAGAAATAACACCTATGAAATCTCCGACTTCGAAAGTTCTATTTGGTGTGGAAGGATTTATACCGCAACATTTTTCGCATGGACCGTTTTCCGACTTACAAGTTACAGGGCTTCTGAGTATAAAACCACTTATGGCTTTTTCTTTTATCTCTTTTATATTGTCGAAATTGACAAGTATCCAATCTTCATTTTCTTTAAATTTGATGTACCTTCCATTTATGATCCTTTCTATATCGTACTTTTCGGTCAATTTGTCAATTTGATCTTTTGTGAAGATCAACCCTTTATTAGTCTCGCAATCTTTAGATGACACTCTCAGAGGATAAAGAAATTCAACCATCTTTCTTGTGAAATATCCAGCCTCAGCAACGTGCAATTTCTTGTCCAACATTGATTTTCTGCCTCGTACAGCAAGACAATTGTCAAAATCTTCAATACCTATGTAAAATTTGATAGGAATTCCTTTAGAGAAGTTTCCCACACTTTTATCACCAATAATTATCTCTTTGTAAATGGATTGGAAGTTTTCAGTTTTTCCTCTCGCTTTTGATTCTTCGATCTTTTTAATGTCTCCTTCTCCTCTTGCTGCCTCGATAAAAGATACACTTAGATTTTGAGATGTCGCAAGTTCGAGCATCTCTTTTTGTATTTGAAGAAGTTTCTCTGGAATATTTTCATCAGATAAAATTACCTCTTTTATCTTTTCTAAAAAATTTGAGTTTTTGTCTTTCAAATAACTGCCATAGGTCATATCTTGAGAAGTAGAAATGGATAGATCTCTATTTCCGATCTTAAAAAGATGTTTTGAGGGTGTCATTTTCTTCATGACCTCTTTGACATGTTTGCTTTGATCGAAAGGATAATATACGGCCATCGTATCACCATCAAAATCGGCTCCAAATCCTTCGCACACCATTATCGGAAGGCCAATGGCGTAATTTTCCCAGAAGATAGGGTAAAAAGCTTGGATGCTGTGAAGATGAAGGGAAGGTTGACGATTTAGAAGTACCATAATTTCATTAGAATTGCAATAATCATTAGCAATCTGGGAGAATTCTTTCCTCTTTGTCATGTCCCCATCAAGGATAGAACTTTCGGCTTCAAACTTAAGGTTAAACCATTCAAGTGCGAAATCAACAGGCAGATATACATGATCCACGTCCACATCCGTTGCCGGGACTATGGTCGCGCGTCCGGAATAATGAATTCTTCTTCCGAGCATAGCCGTTCGCGGGAATCCATCCTTTGATATCAAAAGTTTTGCCTCTTTGTATTTGTCAATTTTGTCTTTTAAGTCTTTCATGATGTTTAAAACTTCTTCATTTTTTTTGTTCTTTTTTAGATCATTTTGTTTTTGAACAAAAAGTTTTCCGTTTTCTTTTAATGGTTTTATTGCGAAATGATGATATGCATTTAAAATTGTGTTGAATGAATTCAAATATTGATCATATTCTTTCCATTTAGAAAGGTTTGTTTTAGCAAAAAGTTCTATGAGTGGTATAGCTTTATGATCGAATAATGTCCAAAATTCCATTTCTCCTATTCTCTGACCGCCGTCATTTTTACGCCCCTTATAGGGTTGAAAGGTTATTTTTGAGATATTCTTTGTATTTCCAATGACATGAAGTTTATCCCTTACGCAATGATCTAAACGGACAAAGTATTGGTAGCCGACAACTGCATTAAAAACTGTCTCCTTGCCATTCAATTTGATATGGAGGGGAAATTTTCCATTTTCATCGCTGCCAAGTTTTTTAAGTTGTGAGATCAATCTTTCCGGATCAACTTTTGAATCAACGCTTCCGTCTTTGAAATTCACAAGAGAACCCTGGGTTTCTATCAATTGACCAAGGTTCATTCTTGTGATAATCCCAAATGGGCTTAAGATAAGGTCAAGAATTTTTTTCTTCCCATCTATTTCTGTGTAAGGCATTTCTTCATCTTCGAGTATCTTTGAAATTGTTCCTTTGTTTCCATATCTACCAGTTATTTTGTCTCCAACCTCAAGTGGCTTTTCAACAACAACAGGTATCTTTATCGTCAAATGACTACCGGCAATCTTCGCTTCTAAGTTTGTAAAAGTAAGCGGAGGAGTTATATCTTCTACTTCAAAGCAATCCGATTTTATGTCCTTAAATTTGTATGTATATCTTTCCTTAAAAAAGAATGATTTTCTGAGATCAATTTTTTCTTTTTCTGATTTTATCTCATTGTCAACAATAAAAACTCGTCTTTTAAGATAAAGAGCACCGTAGATAACCTTTTTAGTTTTGACAAATTCGTAAATTACCTCAACAGATTTTCCTTTTTTTTCTTTTGATCTTATAGCGAATTTGTTCCCATTTCTTCCAAATTGGATGATTTCGTAATCAAGAGGAAGAGTAACTTCGTCTTCTATTTTGAATTCTTCTTCAGACTCGATCTTCATCTTATCAGCAAATGATTTTGATGCAACTATTCCATCTTCAAAATTAAGACCGTTAAAGAGTGCATAGCCAACGAAGGCATTTACTCCCAAGTTGAATCCAATTTGATCTTCTATACCAGTTTTAACAATAGGATTTTCACTTTTTACAACTTTAATCGCTTGTTTTAGATTTTTTCCTCCCATCATGGCTCTTGGAGTATCATTATATGTTAGAAAAGGAACAAGAGATGTAGAATAACTTAAAAAATCTTGATTTGCCTTCGTATCTGATTCTATGATTAATTTTTCTGCTTTATAATGTGCACCCAAAGACAAAAATAAAGAGAGACCTATTTCTTCAGATTCAGGACTCTCAAGTAAGTCAATCTTCCCAAGATAAGATTTATGAGGATATCTCATTGTTTCTTTGACCATGCTCCCGTGGTATACTATCTTTCTTGTATTCGAATATTTAAGTAATGGATTTGATTCATCAAGTTCAAAAAGAGAGGGCACTTTTACGAATTTCTTCAAGCTTACTTTCTGAATCTTAGTTCCAATATTTACGTTGCTTAAGTTCGAGGACATCATGTACTTAAAAAGTTCAATGTCATTTTTGAAATGTGATACATGATCGTAAGACCTTATTATTTGGATGGCTTTATCCAAAAAGTATCCCGGGATGACGAAAAATTTTTCGAGATCCATTCTTTCCATTTTTTTATCATCTAAGTACTCAAATTTTTGAATGAGCACAAAGGGGGAATAGTAGCTCTTACCCATCCATTTGTACACTCCATTTTCAGGAAGAATAGAAAGAAATTCAACCTCTATTGATTCGTAAATTTTTGATTTGATCTGCATCTTGATTATTCGATTTTGACCTTTGATAAAGGCTGTTTTATCCGAATTTATCGTTAAAGCATCAGAATCGAAGATTTCTGGTCTATAATTTGAAATAAAAAGGCTGATACCTTTGAAAATGTCTTCCAGAGAAAATTCGACAATTTTAGATATTTAGATCACCCCTTACTTCTCAAATTATTTTAATCATTTTCTCAAATTATGCATTTTGGTTTTAAGAGCTCGTAGACATGAAGGTTTCTCGTTCGCAAGAATCATATAATCAGCTCTTGTTGGTTGCGTGCCCTGTCTTATTTCATATTCTTCTTGCAGAACATTAGGATCATAAATGTTAAAAACATCATAGGTTCAATGATAAGTCTTTTTACATCCTGTTCTGTCAAAACATTTCGTTCAAGAATTATGAGATTTTTTTCGGTATCCCCAGAAAATCTCTTCGATATGGCATCATGCTTTTATTTTACCATTAACTATTCATTTTTAAAAGCGATTTAGTATAACAGCAAAATCAAACACGAGTTCATAGATAAAGGCAAGCCTTATCAAAATGGTTTCAGCGAAGGATCCAACTCCAGATTCAGCTATGAATGCCAGGAAATATACGCCATAGTTTACCCTCAAAATTTAGAAAGTTCTGTTTGAATTTCAGTTATCGTGTCATGATCATCTCTTTTGCCGATAAAACTAAGCTTTGGCAGTTTCTACCATTTTTCCCTCTATAACTATATTTTACCTGATACTGTTCGATTTTAAAATCTGAATTTTAATTGATTTTTCTTCTCACCATTTTTCAATGTATGCTAAATAACTTTTAAAAGCGAAAGGTTAGTGATAAAATAAAAGATGTACTTCCTTAAAATATTTTACAGTAGAAATTCATAGAATATGGGAAGTGAAAAATTTGGATAACTTGACATTTAATGAAATATACAATATTGACTGCATCGAAGGTATGAAGCATTTAGAATCAAACAGTGTGGATCTTACCATTACAGATCCTCCATTTGCTATAGATTTTAAAGCAAAGAGAAGTAATTACAACAGAAAAGAAGATAGAGTGTTAAAAGGATATAACGAGATTTCAGATGATAAGTATTTAGATTTTACCATTAAATGGATGAAAGAAGTATACAGAGTTTTAAAAGATTCTGGAAGTATGTATGTCTTTTCTGGTTGGACAAATTTAAAAGATATACTCATTGCCATCGATAAGGTTGGGCTTGTAACTGTAAACCACATCATTTGGAAATATCAATTTGGAGTTGTCACGAAGCGAAAATTTGTGACATCACATTATCATTGCCTGTATGTATGCAAGGATGATACAAAAAGAAAGTTCTTTCCGTATGTTAGATTTGGAAAAGCAGAAAAGGACGAACAAGGTAGAAATTTGCGTTACAAGGACATGGAAGATGTCTGGATAATTAACAGAGAATATTGGACAGGTGATTTGAAAACTCCGACAAAACTTCCTGCAGAGTTAATAACAAAAATATTACGGTATTCAAGTGAAGAAGGGGATGTTGTTTTAGATCCTTTCCTTGGTTCAGGGCAAGTTGCCGTTGTTAGTAAAATGATGAAAAGACAGTATATAGGCTTTGAAATTGTCAAAGATTATTATGAATTTGCAAAGGAGAGATTAGAGAAGGGAACTTATAGGATCAAAGAGAAGAATGAAAATATTCAAAAGGAAGGAACTTATACTTTATTTGATGGGACGGTATAACCATGGATTTTTTAAACGCTGTCCAAAGGATCGGAAGCAAACTGACAAATATTCCCAAGCATTGGGATGGTAAAGCGGCAATTTTAGAAATGAAAAAGTCCAATTATGGACATTGGAGACAGATGGAATGGATAGGTTTTTATTTTCAGTTTTTGTGTGAAACTAATTTAAAAGATAGTATGACAATACCTGGTCCTAAATATGGTAATACCACTTTTGACGGTTTTTTGAAAATTCCATGGGATTTTAAATCTCATGCCATGAATACAAGCAGCCATGAAATTATTGTCAATGATAGGCAAGCAGTAGAAATGTCAATAAGAGACTATGGTAGTGTGGGTTTAATTTTGGCTTTAGGTAAGGCTACTTACAATGATGAAAACAGAACATTTCAAAAATGGCATGAAAAATTGAAGGGAGGTCCAACTGAATATTCACTTGATAGAGTTAACAGAGGTGCTTGGTCAAGGCTAAGAAAAGTTTCACTTGATCTGCAACAAATTTCATTTATCATTATAAATAACGACACCTTGGATAAATGTGGAACTTTTCAGTCAGACTTCAGAAATGCAAATGGTTCGCCAAGGAAGGAAAAGATATTGGTAGATCTTGAAAAAATAGAAAACGAACTTATATACTTTATTGATTTCTAAAATCTTGTTACTCTCTCAATTCTTGGATTCTCATTCCTTTGCGTCGATTGCCGATGAAATGCCTATATCCAATCTTATTCCGAGAAAAAGGAAAAGGATGCGCCCAATTTCCATACGACTACCTGAAGATACGATTAAGGATGCAATGGAAATCAGCATATCTGAAAACATTGATTACACTGCTCTGTTGAGACAAATAGTGATAGAAGGGATCAATGTGGTCAAGAAAAAGAAAAGGGAAACTGTCAATCACGTTCAGAACAGTGAAAAATAACGTTTAAAACATGAGGTTTGTATTGTGATTGTCTTTACTTTTAACTGTAGCAGTTTTGGGACATCTCAATTTCCTTAAAATCAAACGTTCACTATAAATCGTCGGAAAATCGCTAAAAACATCTTCTATGTTCATATTTTCATCCTCTCCCTTATTAAATAACTTCTTTTAATCTCATGAATGCCACTTCTCTCAGTCTCTCAAATAGAAAATGTTCTCTTTCTGTATTGTAACGCTTCCGCTATGTGGGAAATTTCGATTTTGTCTGATTTAGAAAGATCTGCTATCGTCCTTGATACTTTTAGCATCTTCTCCATTACCCTTGCTGTCAATCCCAATTTCTTTGACGCGTTTTTGAAAAAATCCTCTTCTTTTTCTCCGAGTTTGCAAAACTTTGAGACTTCGGACGCGTTCATTTTCCCGTTCAATTTTCCTGATCTTTTCATCTGAATTTCAACGGCCTCCATGACCCTTTCTCTTATTTTCAAAGAAGATTCAGACGATTTCATCGAGGTATATTTATCGTAATCAACTTTCGGAACGTCGATGAAAATATCTATTCTATCTTCTATTGGTCCCGATATCTTTTTGTTGTATCTTTCTATTTCGGGTATCGAACATATGCAATGATGAACGCCATCTTCTACGCCAAACCAACCACAGGGGCATGGATTTTGCGAACCTATCAAAATGAATCTTGCTGGATACGTGTGCGTTTCCTTTATTCTAGATATAGTTATAACACCGTCTTCTAAAGGTTGTCTCAATGCCTCAAGCACATCTCTTCTGAACTCTGGAAGTTCATCCATGAACATCACACCATTATGTGCAAGCGTTATTTCACCTGGTTTTGCTCTGTCGCCTCCCCCTACCATTGCTGCAAGAGATGCGCTGTGGTGGGGTGAACGAAATGGTCTGGATGTTACAGGCCCTCCATCAAGAAGACCTGCTATTGAATAGATCTTTGTCGATTCTAAAATTTCATCGAAAGTCATCGGCGGTAAAATTGTAGGAAATCTTCTCGCAAGCATCGTTTTCCCAACGCCAGGAGGACCTTTCATAAGTACGTTGTGAAAGCCTGCCGCCGAAATTTCGAGTGCGCGTTTTGCGAGTTCCTGACCTCTTACTTCTGAAAAATCAACTTCATAACTGTTTTGGACAACACTTATGCCTTTGAATTCAACTTCATGAAATAATTCTGTCTGTGACATTATTCTCACAACCGTTTGAAGATCATCACAAGCATATATACGTTTGCCTTTAAGTAGAGAAACTTCTGGGACGTTATCAGAGGGTATTATCGCATTCATTGAGGAAGATTTTGCTATCATGATTGGCAATGCTCCATCCACTCTTCTCAATTTGCCATCAAGACCGAGTTCGCCTATCAAACACCACTCTTGATGCACTTCTATTTTACCTGAGGCCATAAGAATCGCTATTGCTATTGGAAGATCAAGCAATGTGCCTTCTTTTTTCGCATCTCCAGGAGCAAGATTGACGGTTATGTAACCATGTGGGATTTCAAAACCGCTGTTTTTTATCGCACTCATGACTCTTTTCTTACTTTCTTTTATTGCCATATCGCCAAGGCCGACTATTTCCAATTCTTGTCTGACAGATCTCATGTTGAGATCGGCTTCAACTTCCACATTGAGTACATCGAGTCCTGCGAGGATCGCACTTTTAACCTTTGAGTAATGCAAGTGAAACCTCCCCCTTTCTCAAAGATTATACACTATAATCAAGGAGGTGCAGTCGTGAATTGGATCAATTTTTTAGAAGCCGTTATAATCATAATAGCGGTTTATTTGCCTTTACTTTTGGGAAAAAGCAAGAAAAATGAGGAAAATGTCTTCTGGGCGTCTATGGCTTCTCTTACCCTTGCCATAGTTGCAACTTTTGTGACCGGCAACGCAAAAATGGGAGGTTTCAACTTCTCAAGTGCTTTACCGATAATTGTGGCACTTATCGCCGGATTTATATCTTATGGGATTCGTGATCTGAATTTCAAACTTCAAAGTACAAAGTTCTCTCCTATAACCTGGCTAATTTTTATTCCGATAACTGAAAACTTGGTTTTCAGGCATATAGGCCTCTTTTACACCTCTGAATGGGTTTTTAAGATACAGATATTGGCATGGTATTTAACTGTTAACGTACTTCTCTTTGCCATAATAGCAGCCTTAATTTATTTTTTAATATACTTAAAAAATGGACTTACAGAGGCTCTCGTCGAAGCCACGATTTTTTTTGTGATTGGATTGATAGCTGGCTATATTTACGTAAATTATGGCCTGCTAATGGCAATTGTTTCCGAACTTGTCTTCAACCTTTGGAGGGTCATATTTGGCATGTTGCACGCGAAAATCAAGGAATCTGCCTGATTAGCCATGATGATAGAGTCGATCCAACGGTGGGAAAGATCGTCGATGAGATCGCACTCGCGTACTGTGTAGCGGCAACGTAATTTGGGAAAACACCCGCAAAAAGGCTGAATTGATTTCCATATTGGATATCGAAGGCCGGTATATTTTGGCCTCTTAAAAGGTTAACTATCTTTAACACTCTGTCCGAATATGGAGATGAAAGAATTTGAATAGAGAAAGTTGAACCATTGGCAGCCGGATAGGCAAGAAAATATTGCTTGTTCATTTGAGTTATTTCGTAAAAATCGTTTACCGACAAAATTGGAATGAAATCTTCCAAATTCGTTGCTGTGACAGTATTCAAAGGAAATGATGGAAGCGTTCTTGGCGCATTTTCGAATAAGATAGAGTATTTCATGAAAGGTTTGGAAAGTTTTACAGGATTTATTTCTGATTTAAGAGTTGTGAGTTCACTGGCAAGTGCCTGAATAGCCGTTGTGTTGTTTGATATCTGAGTTTTAAGGGTTTGAACTGTCATATTTAGACCGCTAAATAGAATCAAAAGGAAAACTGACAGCACAAGAATCAATATTTCGTAAATCGACATCTTATCACCTTCTTAAATTTTAAAATAATTATAACATTGATAACATATTATATGCCATATGCCATTTTATGCGTCTATCTTTGATTTTTTTGGAATTACAACGGTAAATGTAGATCCCATCGTATATCTTGATTCAACTTCTATTTTTGCATTTATTATTTTAGAAAGATGCTTGACAAGCGCAAGCCCTAATCCCATACCTTTTGCGCTTGTCTCAGATGAATTTGAAGCCCGATAAAATCTTTCGAAGATCCTTGGGATTTCTTCTGCCTTTATGCCTATACCGTTATCTTGAACGGATAATTTTATTGAATCTTCATCTTCCACAACGGAGATTTTAACGTCGCTATCTGGATGTGAATACTTTATAGCGTTGGAAAGCAAGTTTGTGGTTATTCTGTAAAGTGCCATTCCATCTGTGTAAACGAAGAGATTTTCAGGCACATCCAAAATCACGTTTATATGCTTTGCTTTGCATCTGTAATCCATTTCTGCCCTGGCCTCTTCTGCCATTTGATAGATGTTGACAAGCGAAAAGCGAGGAACGTATGATTTCATCTCGAGTTCGCTCAGCGAAAGCAGTTGATCTACGAGCTTTTCAAGTCTTTTAAGTTGCGCCATAGCCCTTTCAATGCGATCTGCTTTCATTTTTTCGTCCATTTCAGGATCTTTTATCATGGTGAGAAAACCCTCAATTATTCCGAGAGGAGTCATGAATTCATGCGAAACGGCAGAAACAAAATCCGCTTTTGCACTTTCGAGCATCTTCACGGTGTTCAAATTTTCGAAGATCCATACCACTATTTCATCATCTTTGAAGGTTGTTACTTTACATTCGATCTTCGTGGTGCCGAAATAAACGGGAAGTTGTTCGGTAAAAACAGAATCTCTGAGTGCGCTTTGCAAAGCGGCATCAATTTTGGAAAAAGAAATAATATCCGTGATTTTAACACTTTTTTGAAGTGAAACTTTGAATAATTTGACGATCGCTTCATTATGATCCACTACGTTGAGATATCTGTCCGTTGATATTATTCCTTCACTCACAAAATCAATTATTCTCATCGTTGGTTTCCCCGGTATCGCCTAATTTATATCCCACTCCCCTTACCGTTTTTATAATAGATTCTCCGAGTTTTTCTCTTATTTTGCTGACATGAACATCTACCGTTCTGAATTCACCAAAAAAATCCATTCCCCAGACCTTGTCAAGAATCTCTTCTCTTGTGAACACTTTGGCGGGATACGCTATGAGCAATTTCAAAAGTTCGAATTCTTTGTTTGTGAATTCTATTTTTTCTCCTTTCTCATTCGTTGCGGAGTAAGAATCGAGATTTATCAATTTTCCATTATATTCAAAAGTCCTATCTGGAGTTTTTTCGGATGTTGATCGTCTCAAAACAGCTTTGATGCGGGCTAAAAGTTCGTATTGGTTGAAGGGTTTTGTGACGTAATCGTCGGCTCCAAGTTCAAGGCCGAGTATCTTATCTATATCCGCTCTTCTTGCCGTGAGTATTATAACCGGTACATCGATCTTTTTTGTTTTCATCGTTTTAAGCGCATCCATACCCGATCCATCCGGAAGACCTATATCCAGCAAAACAAGGTTGAAGTGGGAGGATGAAAGTTTGTCCCACATCGTTGAGATATCTTGCGCAACATCGCATTTAAATCCACCGTTTTTTAAGGTGTAGGCGATTATTTCAGCCATATCCTCTTCATCTTCGACTATCAAAATTCGATCCATTTTATCATCTCACAAAAGGGTATATAATTCTTTGCCAAGGATCATGTAAGTCGTCTCTTCGCATATGTTGGTCGAGTGATCGGCCACTCTCTCTATCGATCTCGAAACGATTATGAGTCTTTCAGATTGTGCTATGGCTTCTTTTGAACATTTTTTGGCCACTATCTCTTCAAGATCGTCGGCAACTTTGCGATCTAGATAATCGACTTTGTCATCCATTAACCATATTTTTTTCGCAAGTTCAACATCTTCTTCAAAATACGATTTCATAGCACCTGAAAGCATTTCTTCGGCTATTTGAACCATCTTCGGAATATCAACAAGCGGCTTTATCAAAATCTTGCCTTCCATGAATTGAGTCACCTGTGCGATATTCACCGCCTGATCGGCAACGCGCTCAAGTTCACTGGCTATTTTCATTACCATTATAACGCGTCTGAGATCAGATGCAAGCGGATGAAACCTTAAAAGTATTTCGTAAACTAACTCTTCTATTTTTCTCTTAAGGTTATCTATCTCATCATCACCTTTTATAACATTTTCAGCGATCCCCACATCGATGATTTCAAGAGATTTTGCCGCAGATTGAAAAGACTCAAGCGATAAACTGAACATCTCGTTCAATTTCATTTTCAAAACATTCAACTCTTGGTCGTAATTTGACAACCTTAAATTATCACTTTCCATATATCCTCCTCTTAACCGTACATTCCCGTAAGATAATCGTCAGTCAATTTTTCATTGGGAGCATTCAAAATCTTTTCGGCCTTGCCAAATTCAACGAGTTTACCCATGTAAAAAAAGGCTATGTAATCGGCTATTCTTGCGGCTTGTTGAATGTTATGGGTAACTATCAAGATGGTTATTTCTTTACTTATCTGTTCGAGTACTTCCTCGATTTGCTTTGTGGCAAGCGGATCTATCGCCGATGTTGGTTCGTCGAGGAGTAGGATTTTAGGCTTTATGGCCAGGGTTCTCGCGATACATAACCTTTGTTGCTGACCTCCTGAAAGTTTGTAAGCATTCATTGAAAGTCTATCTTTTACCTGATCGTAAAGCGAGGCAGATTCAAGAGACGATTTAACCGTTTCATCAAGGATTTTTCTTTCTTTTACACCATGTATCTTAAGCCCAAAGACAACATTTTCATATATCGACTTTGGAAACGGGTTTGGCTTTTGAAAGACCATTCCTATCTTTTTTCTCAGTTCTTCAACGGGATAATCGTTTGAAAGTATATCTTTGTCATCAAAAATTATACTCCCTTTGTGGCTGAAATCATCAAATCTGTCGTTCATCCTGTTTATCGTCCTTAAAAAAGTTGATTTTCCACATCCAGAAGGACCTATTATGGCCGTTATAGATCTTGCAGGTATTTCGAACGAAATCGAATCAAGTATTTGCTTTTGTCCAAAGTAAACCGATAAATTTTCTATTTTCAAATCAACATCCATTTTATCCCTCCTTCACGAATTTTTTCTTGTTTTTGATCTGAATATCACGATGGCAATGTTCATAAGAGCGATCAAAGTGATGAGGACAAGCGCTATTCCGTAAGCGAAATGCGTGCTTGCCGATATGTTTATGCTTGTCGTCATAAGGCCGTATATCATGTAAGGCAAAGCCATAAACTGTTGATTTATGGCCGTTGGATAATGTGCGAGATAAAGCGTGGCGCCTGTAAAAAGTATCGGAGCCGTTTCGCCGGCTATTCTTGCGCTTGCGAGTATAACGCCGGTCATGATTTTGGAAGCGGCAACTGGAAACACGACAAGCAAAGCACTTTGCCATTTCTTTGCGCCAAGCGAGTAAGAGGCCTCTCTCAAATCATTCGGCACATCTCTCATGGCATTCTCGGTTGTCATTATTATGATGGGAAGCGCAAGTATGGAGAGTGTAAGAGCAGAACTAAGAATTGAAAGGCCAAATTTGAATAAGACTGCAAAGACGGCCAAACCGAAAAGTCCATGAACTACAGATGGAACACCGGCAAGATTTGCAACCATCATCCTCAAAACGTTGAATATCTTACCCTTGCTTCTGTACTCGGAAAGATAAATTCCTGCCAGAATTCCCACCGGAACGGCAAAAACAAGACCCAGTCCCGTTACCATGAAGGTACCGGCTATCGCAGGACCTATGCCGCCGTGAGGCACTCCTTTAAAATCAAAAGAGGTTATCGAGATCAAAAAATTCCAATTCAAAACACTCAGACCATTCACCAATATCAGGGCAAAAATCGATCCAATGGCAAACAATATCCCGATTGAAAAAATCGATAAAGACAAAAAGGCAATGCGTTGCTTAAACATGCGCTTTTTGAAACTCACCCTTTCATCATCTGCCTTTCGTACCTGATCCTGATAACTTCTCCAACGAGGTTTATGAGAAAGGTCATTGCAAAAAGTACAGCTCCTATTCCGAAAAGAGCATAAAAATGTGGCGTGTTGACAGGAGTTTCTCCCATCTCTGCCGCTATTGTCGAAGACAAAACCCTTGCAGGTTGAAAGATACTCGATGGAAAGATCGCGGCATTTCCTGCAACCATTAGTACTATCATGGTTTCTCCGAAAATTCTTCCGAGAGAAAGCATCGCTATCGACGCAAAAGGGCCTTTCAAACCCGGTATAACCACCTTTGTAAGAGTTTCGAATTCGTTTGCGCCTAAAGCTTGAGCACCTTCCTTTTGTTCGGGCGAAAAAGCGCTTATGAAATCCTCCATCATTGAAGTCGGCATGGGTATCGTGATGAGTGAAAGCATGATGGCGGCATTTAAAATATTCTGTCCTGTGTCCATGTTAAACACATTTTGAAAATAAGGCGCTACTATGCTTAAACCGATAAGACCCAGTATTACCGAAGGAACGCTTGAAAAGATCTCCAAAAATATCTTCAAAAAGTAACGCAATCTTTTTGGAGCAACGTGCGTTATGAAGATCGCAAGCACAAATGCGGAAGGAAAGGTTATCAAAATTGTGAGAAAAGAGATCCATATCGTTGCATCTAAAAGTGGCAAAATGCCGTAAAAAGGTGGGATAGCGGTAGGATACCATAAAGTGCCAAAGAAGAATTCTATCGGTGATGCCGTTTTAAAAAGCGGGATCCAGTTGTAAAACAAAAAAAAGGTGATCGCCACGATGATGGCGATCGAAACCCATCCAGAAACAGAGATGACGCGATCTATTATGTTCTTCATCTTTTTGAGTATCCCTATTTCACCTCGTATATAGGTACAAATCCGACTTCAGAAACTATCTTTTGACCTGATGGTGAAAGACCAAAATCTATGAACTGTGCAATTGTTCCTGAAGGCACACCGTTTGTTATCATGAAAAGCGGCCTTGCGAGAGGATATGTGCCAGAACGGGCGGCTTCAATATTTGCCTTCATACCGCTTATGGCCACTTCAGAGATATTCGGACTGCTTTCAAGGTATCCAAGTCCCACGTATCCGATAGCCCTTTTGTTGCCGGAAACGGATCTGATGACTTCGGCATTTGAAGCAACAGTTAAAGCGCCTGGTTTGACCAATGCACCTCTCATAACCTTTTCTGCCCACACTTCAAAAGTGCCGGAACTGTTGTCCCTCGTTACAACCACGATCGACATGTCGGGACCTCCAACCTGAGACCAATTGGTGATCTTTCCTTCGTATATCTCCTGAAGTTGATCAAGAGATAAATTTCTGACTGGATTGCCAGAATTAACTATCGGTGCTATTGCATCGTAAGCAACTACTACGGGAAATGGAAAGAAACCCTTTGAAATTGCGGACTTTATTTCAGTTTCGCTCATCCATCTTGACGAATCTGCGATATCGGCAAGTCCATCGAGAAGAGCTTTTATGCCATTTCCAGAACCATTTCCGACGACTGAAACGTTGACATCCGGATTCAGTTGCATGTAGGATTGGGCCCATTGCTGGGCAATGGGAAGCACGGTTGTAGAACCGACAATTACAATTTTAGTTGACGCGAAGGCAGAAAAAGCAAGCATAGAAACTAAAAGCACAAACAAAATCTTTTTCATTCTTAAACCCCTCCTTTTTTTCTAACTCAATTCTAAGGTCAAAGTTTTATCTCAGTTTTATCTAAATTTAAATTTATTTTAAACATTGAAATTTTTAGATTGTCAATGTAAAACGAAGGATAAGCCGTTAAAACCGGCCAAAAACGCCGAAATTAAACTCAAAAGACATTTTTTCGTCATTTTTTGACTTTGCTTTTAAATGGTGTTTAATGATAAATTATGAAAGATGATTCACCTATCTTATGAAAAATGATTCATATTACACAGGAGCGTAAACATGCATGTTGGCATAAGTGGAATAGGCGTATACATTCCGAACAATTTTTGGGATTCTCAAAAGATAGCCGAACTTTCCGATTTGCCCAAATGGGTTGTCGAAGAAAAACTTGGCATAAAAAGAAAGCCGATGCCTGGACCTGACGATCACACCGGATTGATGGGAGTAAAAGCGGCCATTCAAGCCATGAAGATGGCAAAATGCGATGCATCGGAAATAGATGTTGTGATTTGGAATGGATCGCAGCACAAAGATTATCCAATATGGCTTGCGGGAACTTACGTTGCAGAAAAGATCGGTGCAAATCGTGCGTGGTCTTTTGATATGGAAGCCGAATGCGGCAGCATGATGGTTGGCATGAAAGTAGCAAAAAGTTTGATCCTTTCAGATCCAAAGATAAATACCATTCTTCTTGTAAGTGGTTACAGAAATTGCGATTTCGTCAATTACAAAAATTCAAAGACAAGGTTCATGTACGATCTTGGATCCGGAGGGGCGGCCATGATCATAAAAAGAAATGCGCCCAACGTCATTCTCGAAACCGTTACCATGACAGATGGAAGTTTTTCGGAAGATGTCGTTGTCCCCATGGGGGGTACAAGAGAGCCGGTGAATTGCGATGGCATTGCAAACGGGCGTGGATATCTCGATGTCGTCAATCCCGATTCGATGAAGGAAAAACTTGACACACTTTCGATGGAAAACTTTGAAAAGGCGATACGCATGTCTGTCGAGCAAAGCGGATATGCCATCGAAGACATAGATTATCTTGCCATCTTGCACATGAAAAGATCCGCTCATGAAGAAGTTTTAAAAAGGTTAAACATTTCCGGCGATAAAACGATTTATCTTGAGAATTACGGTCATATAGGCCAAAACGATCAAATACTTTCGCTTTCCCTTGCGCTTGAAAATGGAAAGATAAAAAACGGAGATCTGGTTGTTTTTGTCGGTGCCGGAATTGGTTATATATGGTCTGCCACAACGCTTATATGGGGGGAGGAGATCATGAATGCCGAGAGTACCCACATCTGAGAAAGGTATAAACACATACAACAGGATAATTAAAAAGTCCGTTGAACTGTTTAGAACAAATGGGTACCAAGAAGTTTCGGCGGCCATGATATCGAAAAGGTGTAATATAGGTAACGCTTCATTTTATCAGTATTTTGATTCCAAAGAGGAGATCTTGATCCAGATCGTTCATGATCTTACCGAATGGCTAAAGCAAAACATTCATTACATGATGTCAAACACACGTTCTTCGAGCGATGAAGAAAGATTTCGGTTTTTTGTTAAAGCCTTTGTGGAATCCATCTCTGAAAAGATAAACGAATATTCCGTTTTCAGGAATGCCGAATTCCTTTTTCCAGACATTTCGATGGAATTTTACGATGACCTCTACAATTTCATGTCTGAAGAATTTCTTGAAATTCTTGATTCGACCTCCAAAAGAGCTTTTTATCTTTTTATGATAGGAATTGTAAACTTCGTCGTTATAGAGTATGCCATGTCAAGCGAAAAGAAAATAGATGAAAAAGTTATAGATGCAGTTTTTGATCTTATATACAACGGCATAGATCCGGATGATCATCTGATAAATCAAGATGCTTTTGAAATGCTTCCGGAACTCGGTGAAGATCAATTTGAATTCAAATCCCAGTGGTCGGTAACTCACAGAAAAATACTTGCTGCCACAGAACAACTTTTTGGAAGTAAAGGCTATTCTAAGACAAAGATCTCTGACATATCCAACCTCGCAGGCGTAGGCCTCGGAACGTTTTATGTGCATTTCGATTCTAAGATAGAGGCTTTGCGAGAACTCGTTTCTTCAACGCTTGAGGCGTTAAAAAGAAGTCTGAGAAGATATGTTTGGAGATTTACAGACAGAAGGGATGCGGAAATATCTGGATACATGGGATTTTTGGATTTTTTCAAACATCACAAAGAGATGTACTCGATAATCAGAGAAATGGAATTCGTCGATTCGAAAACATCCATTTATTATTACGCTCAAATATCTAAATCTTACATCAAGCCACTCGATAGGGCATTCAGGAATAACGAGTACAGACCATTTGAACCTGTCTTGCTATCTTACATGCTTATGGGCGTTGGCCATCAAATCGGTCTTGAGTCGATAATAGAAAAAGATATGGACATCGATGAATTGAAAACGTACGTTAAGGAAGTATCGAAATTTTTAATGCATGGTCTTAGAGGAGAGATAAGATGAATTCCGAACTTTACAGGTCGAAAGTTGCAAGTGTTGAAGATGTTATGAAAAAAGTGCTTTCCGGGGATAAAACCGTTGTACTTGGAATGGCGGCTATGGAACCACAGTCATTTCTGAACAACCTTAAAAATTGCGAATTCAAAAATTTACGCGTCTTTTCCTGTCTTGACGTGGTTGATTTTCCTGTTCAAAAGGATCCGAAATTCTCCGGTAAATTCCTAAATGAATCCTGGTTTTACAGCAATCCCACAAGAGAGGCCGCAGGCATGGGCATAGGAACGGTGACCTACATACCCAACAATTTGCATTTAGCAGGCGCAGACAAAATACAAAATGATAAACCAGACGTTTATTGGGGCATAGCCTCTCCGATGGACAAACACGGATATCTAACTTTGTCGTTGAGCGTCGTTTACGAAAAAGAAATGATAGAAAATGTCGATAAGATAGTACTTGAGGTAAATCCAAATGCCCCTCGAACTCATGGAGATACGCAAATTCACATCTCCGAAGTCGATCACATAATAGAAGTTGATTATCCTATCCCCACAATAGTGAATGCAACGCCGACAAAAGAAGACGAACTCATAGCTGGATACATAGCCGATCTCATAGAGGACGGTTCAACCATTCAACTTGGAATAGGTGGCATTCCAAATGCAGTTTCGTCTTTCCTCGCAAACAAACATGATCTTGGCATTCATACAGAAATGTTAACCCAAGGTATGGTAGAACTTCTTAACAAAGGTGTCATAACAAACAGAAAAAAGACACTCTGGCCGGGTAAAATGATATGTACATTTGGTCTTGGAGAAAAAAGTATGTACGATTTCGTGGATGATAATCCCGGAATCCTCTTTTTGAGAGGCAAATACGTCAACGATCCTTACGTGATAGCCCAGAATGAAAAAATGGTGAGCATAAACACGGCGTTGATGGTCGATCTCACAGGACAAGTTGCATCTGAAAGCATAGGATTCAAACATTACAGCGGCACCGGTGGTCAATTGGATACACACAGAGGCGCTTCGATGGCAAGGAACGGCAAAGGTATAATAGCACTTCATTCAACTGCAAAAGATGGAAAGATATCAAAAATAGTACCATTTTTACCTGAAGGAACAGGTGTAACCGTTCCAAGACAGGATGTGGACTGGGTTGTGACCGAATACGGGGCAGTTCATTTGAAAGGTAAAAGTGTTCGCGAGAGGGCAAAATTACTCATCTCAATAGCAGACCCGGCATTCAAAGAAGAATTGAAAAAATTTGCCCTATCAAATCATATTCTTTAACCAATAAATTTTTCCGAATTCGCATTGTTAATTTTTAATCATCAAGGAGGTCAAAAATGAGATTAAATGGAAAAGTGGCGATTATAACCGGAGCGGCGAGTGGGATAGGCCTTGAAACGTCTAAGTTATTCATAAAAGAGGGTGCAATCGTTGCCGCATGCGATTACAACGAGGAGGCTTTAAAAAAAGCGAAATCTGAGATCGGTGAATCTTACAGCATTTACAAAATGGACGTTTCAAAACATGATGAGGTTAAAACCATCGTTGATAAGATCTTTTCAGATCTTGGCAGAATAGATATTCTGGTTAATAACGCTGGAATAACGAGAGACAATTTTCTTGTAAGGATGCCTGAAGCGGATTTCGATGCCGTCATCTCGATAAATCTCAAAGGGATATACAACGTAACGCAGGCAGTTGTACCTTACATGATGAACCAAAGAAATGGGGTCATATTGAACGCGTCTTCGGTAGTCGGGATATACGGAAACATAGGACAAACTAATTACGCAGCGGCCAAGGCCGGTTTGATAGGCATGACGAAAACGTGGGCAAAGGAGTTCGCAAGGTACAACATACGTGCAAATGCCGTGGCACCCGGATTCATAAAAACACCCATGACAGAAAGTGTGCCAGAAAAAGTTATAGAACAGATGAAGGCAAGAACACCTCTTGGAAAAATGGGAGAGGCCATAGATGTTGCGAATGCATATCTCTTTTTGGCTTCCGATGAAGCCAGTTACATAACAGGTCAAGTACTCGGTGTCGATGGTGGACTGGTCTTTTAGAATGAATTTTTCGAGAGGAGGCACAAGATGAAAGTTTACATAATAGGTGCAAAGAGGACTGCAATAGGTGTTTTTGGCGGAAGTCTTAAGGATATTCCGGCTACAAAACTCGGTGCGATTGCGATAAAGGGTGCAATGGAACAGGCACATGTTGATCCAAAAGAGGTCAACGAAGTCATCATGGGAAATGTGCTTGTCGCTGGTGAAGGCATGGGCCCTGCGAGACAATCCTCCATATATGCGGGGATTCCCGTTGAAGTGCCTGCATTCACCGTAAACATGGTCTGCGGGAGCGGAATGAAAGCGATAATGGTAGGCGCGACTGATATCACCATCGGAAATGCCGATTTGGTTGTTGCTGGCGGTATGGAAAACATGTCTCAGGCACCATTTTTGCTGAATTACAAAACGAGATTTGGTGCCAAATTCGGAAACATGGAAGTCATCGATCACATGGTCTACGACGGACTTACGGATGTCTTCAATCAGGTTCACATGGGTATAACAGCCGAAGAGATAGCGAAAAGACTTGGCATATCGAGAAAAGATCAGGATGAATATTCGTCTGAAAGTCAAAGACGCGCAAGGCAAGCCATTGCGAACGGAAGATTCAAAGATGAAATCGTGCCTGTGGAAGTAAAAGATAAAAAAGAAACGAGAATTTTTGATACAGATGAAGGGCCAAGAGAAACTAATGTTGAAATACTTTCTAAATTGAGACCTGCATTCAAAGAAGGAGGAACAGTTACGGCTGGAAATTCATCCGGCATAAATGACGGTGCAAGTGCTGTCATCCTTGCAAGCGAGAAATATGTAAAATCTCACAACATAAAGCCTATGGCCGAGATAATCGGCTGGGGACAGGGTGGAGTCGATCCCATCGTCATGGGATTAGGCCCTGTGCCTGCAACTGAAAACGCTTTGAAAATGGCGCATCTTTCTTTTAACGATATCGAACTGATAGAAGGAAACGAAGCATTTGCCGTACAGACTCTCGGTGTGATAAAGCAATGGTCTGAAAAGTACGATGTATCAAAAGATAACATACTCGAAAAGACGAATCTAAACGGTGGAGCGATAGCACTTGGTCATCCGATAGGATGTTCGGGAAACAGAATAACCGTGACGCTTTTGTACGAAATGATGAAGAAGAAGACCGAAATCGGTCTTGCAACGTTGTGCATAGGCGGTGGAATGGGTACTGCCGTTGTGATAAAAA
>Ga0315298_1002181_pt1 | contig 33955 bp, 28 predicted proteins | sample WHS_1_MG_FD_203077 | JGI IMG/M metagenome (GOLD analysis project Ga0315298, IMG submission 203077) | Extremophilic microbial mat communities from Washburn Hot Springs, YNP, Wyoming, USA - WHS_1_MG | ecosystem: Environmental > Aquatic > Thermal springs > Hot (42-90C) | place: USA: Wyoming...
TCGCGGAGAAAGTCTGATGAGAACGAAATCACGGCTCCTTTCTACCGCAGGCACGCTGGTTGGGCTGGCAATACTCGTCGCATTGCCGTGGTTCTTCAGGTCGGCCTACGATATCGTGTTGCTGAACACTGCGCTGATGTTCTGCATCGTTGTCCTGGGGCTCAATTTCATTTACGGCTTCGCCGGTATCTTCTCCCTGGCCCAGGCGGCTTTCTGGGGAATCGGCGCGTACACTTCGGCACTGCTCACAGTTGATTACAAGGCGCCAGTGTGGGTAGGCCTTATCGCGGCAGGGATAGTTGCCTGCCTGTTCGGGCTGGTCATCGGCGTGCCGACCTTGAAGCTCAAGACCCACTACCTGACGCTGGCCACCCTGGGCTTTGCCGAGGCCGTGCGGATGGTGATAATGAATTTCGACAAGCTGACGCACGGTGCTCAGGGTATTCGGAATATCCCTGCACCGAGCTTTGGGCCCCTTGCTATCGATTCGCCATACAAGTTCTACTACCTGAACCTAGCTGTCGTCGCCCTGGTCGTGATCTTTGGGATTCGCCTCCTCAGTTCCCGCATTGGGCGGGCGCTGGCGGCAACCCGAGACGACGAGTTAGCGGCGAGGTCTTCGGGCGTAGACGTCACCTATACGCGCGTCCTTGCTTTCGCGATTAGCGCTTTCTGGGCGGGGATCGCCGGAAGTCTCTGGGCCCATTTCTTCGGCTACATCAGCCCCGAGACCTTTGACCTGTCTGCCATAATCCGTTTCACCTCGATGCTCGTCATCGGTGGCGCCGGAACAATCGCCGGACCGATAGTGGGGTCAGTCCTTCTTACCTACCTGCCTGAGTGGCTCAAGTTTCTTGAATCATATTATATGGCCATTTACGGCCTCAGCCTGGTGGTCTTTCTAGTCTTTGCCCCTAAAGGCCTGGTTGGGCTGGTATCAAGTCTATGGATTCAACTTCCGCGGAGCGGCCGACGCAGCCTTGCGGATGGGGGGAAAAAAGTCACCGATAGCTGATAGCAGACCGCGGAAAGCTGGTTACACGGAGGCATTCACAATTGGCGGCAGTTGTCACAACTGAGAAACTAACCAAGGCTTTTGGCGGGCTATACGCAGTCCACGAAGTGGATTTTGCCGTCGAGGAGGGGCATATCCACGGCGTCATCGGGCCAAATGGGTCTGGCAAGACTACGATGCTGAACACTATCAGCGGCATCTACCATCCAACTGGAGGACGCGTCTACTTCCGGGGAGAACGGGTGGATGGACTTTCGCCCAATAGATTGGTGGCCAAAGGGATAGCCCGCACGTTCCAGAACATCCGGCTGTTTCCGCGTCTTACGGTGCTCGACAACGTGATGGTCGGGCAGTACTGCCGAACGAAGGCAGGGCTGTGGCAGATTCTCGTGCGCTCCCAATTGATGCGCGATGAGGAGAAGAGGTCTCGCGAACGGGCGATGGAGGCGTTGAGCTTCGTGGGGCTGGCTGAAAGGGCTAGCATCTACCCCAGCGATTTGCCTTATGGCCAGCAGCGCCTCGTGGAGATAGCTCGGGCGCTAGCGACCGAACCAAGGCTGTTGCTATTGGATGAGCCTTCGGCAGGCATGAACATAACCGAGAAGAGAAACTTGGCGAGGCTTGTCGCCAGAGCCAGATTAGAACGGTCCTTGTCCGTGATCGTTATCGAGCACGATATGAGGCTTATTAGTGGCCTGTGTGACCGTGTCACTGTGCTTAATTTCGGCAACAAGATCGCCGAAGGCACGCCGGCAGAGGTACGATCCAACAAGGACGTCATTGAGGCTTATCTGGGAAGGGGACGCAGCGGTGTTAACAATTGACAACGTATCGGTAGCCTACGGCCGCGTACCAGCCCTCTTCGGCATCTCCCTCGAGATTCGGGAGGGCGAAATAGTCGCGCTGGTCGGCTCAAACGGTGCTGGCAAGTCCACTACACTGAAGACAATATCTGGCCTGCTGCGTCCGAGTGCGGGTTCCATTCAGTTTCGGGGCGAGAGACTGGATGGGCTACCACCCCAGAAAATCACCGCCCGGGGCATCGCGTACGTGCCCGAAGGCCGGCACATCTTCCCGGGGATGACCGTCATTGAGAACCTGGAGCTAGCGGGGATAGCTTTGGGCTATCCGGGGCGTCAGATCAAGGCGGATGTCGAGCGCATACTCGAGTCCTTCCCCAATCTTCGCCAGCGCGCCAGGCAACATGCCTGGTCCCTAAGCGGCGGCGAGCAACAGATGCTGGCGATTGGACGCGGCCTGATAGCCCGGCCGAAACTCCTGATGCTTGACGAGCCTTCGCTGGGTCTTGCTCCGAGACTGGTCATCGAAGTGTTCGATACTATCAGCAACATCAACTCCCAGGGCACGACTATCTTTCTCGTCGAGCAGAACGCAAGCCTCGCTCTCGAGATCGCTCACCGTGGCTACGTTCTTGAAGTCGGGAGAGTAGCGCTCAGTGGCAGCGGCCGGGAGCTTCTCAACACACCGATGGTGCAAGAAAGTTACCTCGGAGGGAACGACGACGAGGGACTGCTCTAGCCTGTGGCGGCTACTATTCTTGTTCTTGTCTCCGATTCCGCCAGTGGTAGCTGGTATGAGACAAGGAAGGCACAAGGGAAGAGGTCGCTACGGTTGGCTGTTGACTCGCGGCCGGGTGTCGGACTATAATTTGACCGTGACCCAGGCAGCACCTTAACGCATTGAGCAGGCGATCGCCAGCGTGGTTTGCTGGAGTTGCGGCACAACTCTTCGAAGGTGAAGATGCGCCAAGGCTACGCCAGGCGCGTGGCGATGGGGCTGGGCCCAGGATGGGCAGCGGGATTTTGAGCCCGTGGGACTATATACCTAACGGCAGATCCTCAAGGGTGTGCGGGAGTTCGTGGCACACTTATTGATGAGGAAATGCCTCCGGGGTTAGTCCGACGGGCTTTATTATTCTGCATGGCGGGCTGGCGCTAGGTTGTCATGGAAGGTAACACAACGAATATGAGTGTCGGAAAAAGGAAGACCAGAGCGGCCACTCTATCCGTGGCTTCCAATTCACTGCTGATTCTGCTGAAGTTGGTGGTTGGTATATCCATCGGCTCAGTAAGCGTTGTCTCCGAGGCCATTCACTCGAGTATTGACCTGGTGGCTGCGATTATTGCGTTCTTCTCCGTTCGCATAAGCGACCGTCCCCCAGATGCAGACCATCCTTACGGCCACGGAAAGGTCGAAAACATCTCTGGCTTCGTTGAGGCCCTCCTCATTCTCCTTGCGGCGATGCTGATAGTGTACGAGGCAGGACAGAAGATCATCTTCGGTGGCGAAATCGAGTTCGTGGGACTAGGCATTGCTGTGATGCTCGTGTCCAGTTTAGTCAACATCCTCGTCTCCAAGTACCTGAGCCGGGTGGCCGCTGCTACTGATTCCATTGCGCTGGAGGCAGACGCCTGCCATTTGCAGACCGATGTGCTGACCTCGGCGGGAGTCCTGGTGGGGCTGGTAGTGGTTCAGTTGACGGGATGGAGCATCATCGACCCGATTTTCGCCATCGGCGTCGCCGCTGTAATCGCCAAAGTGGCGTTTGACCTGACGAAAAAATCATCGCCTGGACTGCTGGATTCAAAGCTTCCTGACGCCGAAGAGCAGGAGATTTGTGGCATACTCAACCAGCACCTGACCCACTTTATCAGTTTCCACGCGCTCAGAAGCCGGAAGGCGGGGGCACGCCGCCACATTGATCTCCACTTGGTGGTTGATGACAACGTGAGCGTGCGCCAGGCTCACGGGCTGTGCGACCACCTGGAGGAGGAAATAGGCAACCATTTCCCCAACACCGAGGTCACTATTCACGTCGAGCCCGCATCATCGCACGATCCCAATGCGGAGGCTCACGGAGATGATGCTGAATCGACATCGAGCAGGGCAAGTTGACGGAGCCTCGGAAGCACATTGGCCTTGTGGAGCGAAAACAACCAGTAGCTACAGCATTCTCAGGACAGTTGTCGCATCGCTCCAGATCTTCTCGATCTTGTAGTAGTCTCTTGTTTGGGGAGAGAAAACGTGTACTATGACTCCTCCGTAGTCCATAAGGACCCAACCGGAGTCGTTGGTACCTTCGATGTGCAGAGGGTAGGTGTGGTCCTCTTGCTTAAGCTTTTCCTCAACGCCAGACGTTATGGCCTGGATTTGACGCTCGCTTGCTCCAGTGCAAATCACAAAGTAGTCGGCAATAAAAGTGAGCCCCCTCAAGTCGAGAAGAACGATATCGGAGGCCTTCTTGTCGGAGACTATATCGACCACTTTGCGGGCCAGTTCGGCAGAATCCAGGTTGCTGACCTCCAGGCGTGTGCAAACTCACTACTGGTATTATAGCGCTCGGTGAAGGCGACAATCAAGCGTGAAACAGGGCAACTGAGAAAGCAGCCAATTCGAGTTAGCGAAGGATCTCCTCAACAGAGGCAGCCAACTGCCGTTCGCTAACAGCGCCGATGAACTTGCGAGCGACTTTGCCGTCTTTACCTATGAGAAACGTTTCGGGGACGCCTGTCACTCCGTACTGTTTGCCAATATTCCCCGCTGCATCGGGCCCATTAGGATAGGTCAAGCCGAATCGTTCAATGAAGCCCTTCCCGTCCGCCTCGGAGTCCCAAATGTCGATGCCCACGAACACGACACCCCGGTCTTGGTACTGCTGCCAGACTCTCTCTATGGCAGGCGCTTCCTCACGACACGGGTCACACCATGAGGCCCACACATTCAGCACCACCGGTTTGCCTCGAAGGTCTGACAAGCTTAGCTTCTTGCCGTCGTAAAGGGGCAGATTGAAATCTGGAGCGGATTGACCGACAGGCTGCGCTCCCAAGGCGTTGCCGCCCTGCCTAGTGAAGCTGAAGACGACGATCGCGGCGAACAAGACCAGAGCCGGAACTGTCACTTTAGTCGGAATACGCATGAAAGCTCTACCTCGCCTATTGCCCTCCAGATTTCGGTTACCCTGGGCGATCCGTACGCAAGGATCCCCAGAGTGGTGTAAGGGGTGACCCAATGCACAGAGGGTGCCCTGAACCTGCGCCAGATCGCTAGTATTATACACGAAGGCCGCAAATGGCGCAGCAACTCTGCGGTAGCTCTAATGAAGAGCAATGCAGAGGCGTAAATCTAAGTGCGCCGTTCCTTAAGTAGAGTAGGGGTTCATCCCCTACCGCCCGGTCCTCGTTCAGTACGAGAAGAATTTGCGGAAGGCCGCCCTAGGCGGCTCACAGTCGGTGGACAGCAATCGGTCCACGAGGAACTGGCCCGGGGAAGAATGTATGCCTCGGTAACGAGCAGACGTGCGCGAGCAGCACGGCAATGATAAACCGTGGGCTGTCTTATGTGAAAATGCCACATGGGCAGGGGCAATGTTGACATGGCATACCTACAAGTGTATGATGGGACTCGCACGACGAAAGGTCGCATCGCACTCATCTTAGCGATTGCGAGAATACCACCGGTAGCTGGCTACACCCGCGTGGTGCTCCATTAGACATCGGCAAACAAGCATCTCGAAGTACGTAGCAGAAAGTGGTCAGCAGTCAGTTGTCTGTCAAAGCTCAGATGGTGCTTTATGCGTCCTCCATCTGTGACAGTCTAGTGGCTGGATGCTGATCGTGTCAGCTACGCGCTTGCAGTGGCACAACCAGGTTTGGCCTGCTGGCGGGGTGTCTTGGGGTAAGTGATGATTGGCAAGGAAAGAGGTCGATGGTGAAGAAGCTTCTATCTGGCAACGAAGCAATTGCTCTGGGGGCTTACGAAAACGGGGTAAAGGTGGCTGCCGCCTACCCTGGCACCCCTAGCACAGAGATCCTGGAAAACGTGGCCAAGTACGAGGGGATTGCGGCGCAATGGTCCCCCAACGAGAAGGTGGCGCTTGACGTGGCGGTAGGAGCCGCCTATGCCGGGAAGAGAGCCCTGGCTGCTATGAAGCATGTGGGCGTCAACGTTGCCTCCGATGCGCTTTTCTACGTGGCCTACACGGGCCTCTCAGGCGGTCTAGTAATAGTTACGGCGGATGATCCTGGAATGCACAGCTCCCAGAACGAGCAGGATAACCGTAACTACGCCAAGTTCGCCAAGGTCCCGATGCTCGAGCCATCGGATAGCGCGGAATGTCGCGATTTTGTGGGCTATGGCCTGGAGATTAGCGAGCGATTTGACACCCCTGTGCTCTTGCGCACAAGCACCAGGATAGCGCATTCTTACAGCCCGGTTGAAGTGGATGATGAGAAGAAAGGCCCAATAGGTGATGGCGAGGCTAAATCTTACGTAATCGACCGGGCCAAGTATGTGATGGTTCCGGGCTTTGCACGTGGGAGGCACCCTGTTGTCGAGCAGAGGCTGGTGGCGCTGGCCGCGTACGCTGAGGAATTCAGCGGCAACAGGATCGAGTGGGGCAGTGACGAGCTTGGAATCGTGACCGGAGGCATCGCCTATCAGTACGCGCGTGAGGTGTTCAAGAACGCTTCGTTCTTGAAGCTGGGAATGAGCTATCCGCTTCCGAAAAAGAAGATCAAGGATTTTGCCTCTAGGGTAAAGCGCTTGATCGTGGTGGAAGACTTGGACCCGTTCTGGGAAGAACAGGTTCGCTTGATGGGGATTCCGATCGAAGGCAAAAAGTACTTCCCCATCGTGGGCGAATTCAGCCCAGATGTGGTACGAAAAGCAGCATTTGAGGCTGGCCTGATCGACAAAGGTGAGGAAATCACCCCGGTTGAGATACCGCCCCTCCCGGCTCGTCCTCCCATCCTGTGTGTTGGGTGCCGGCACCGAGGAGTGTTCTACACTCTGAAGAAGCAGAAGGTCGTCGTTAATGGAGATATCGGCTGCTACACACTGTCAGTTATGCCTCCGCTCTCAGCTACGGATACGTGTGGTTGCATGGGGGCAAGCATCGGCGTTGCTCACGGGGTGGACAAAGCCGGAACCAAGCAGAAGGCGGTTGCCACTATCGGCGATTCAACGTTCTTCCACTCTGGCATTCCTCCACTCATTAATATCGCGTACAACAAGGGAACTAGCTTAACGGTCATACTTGACAATCGAGTCACAGCGATGACCGGGCACCAGGACCATCCTGGGACAGGGAGGACCTTGCAGGGAGAGGAAACTGTAGCCATCGACATAGAGGGGCTTGTTCGGGCCTGCGGGATCGAGAACGTGTGGACTGTGGATCCCTGGAAGTTGAAAGAAGTCGAGCGGGCCGTGAAAGCAGCTCTGGCCAGCGATAAACCATCGGTCATCATTGCTAAAGGACCTTGTGTGCTGCGAAGCCGAGAGAGGCATCCTGCAATCGTAGTCAATGCTGAGAGGTGCAATGGCTGCGGGTTGTGTCTGGCTATAGGATGCCCGGCTGTGATAAAGGTTGGTGACAAAGTAACCGTAGACGACATGCAGTGCATCGGCTGCACGTTGTGCATGCAGACCTGTGCCCGCAAAGCGATGTCGGTTTCAGCGTGAGGTGAACGACGTGTCGAGAGAACTGAACTTTTTACTGGTCGGTGTGGGCGGGCAGGGCATCATCCTTGCCAGCGATGTGGTGGCCGGCGTCGGCTTGAAGCTCGGATATGACGTGAAGAAATCGGAAGTGCACGGCATGGCCCAGCGGGGTGGTAGCGTCGAGAGCCACGTGCGCTGGGCGAGCAAAGTCTACTCTCCCATTTGCGCCGAGGGCGAAGTAGACTTTCTAGTATCAATGGAGATAGTGGAATCAGCCCGCTGGGCGCGGTTCGTGCGGCCAAATGGAGTGGTGATAATCAATAATCAGCGTCTTGTGCCTCTGGTCGTTAGCACGGGTCAGATGGATTACCCTGAGACAGAGGCCATCCTTAGCGTTTTTGCGCCACGTACAGACCGCATCTACCTCGTCGATGGATTTAGCCGGGCAGTTGAGCTGGGGAACAGCGCCGTTTCCGGGGTGATACTGCTTGGTCTTCTTGCTTCGATGTTGGACGTTGATGAGTCGGCCTGGCTCGAAGCCATCGAGCAACGAGTGCCTGCTAGATTCGCTGAATTGAATCGGCAAGCCTTCGTGGTCGGCAAGGGACTGTCAGTGAGGGCATAGCTCACAGGCGTTCTACCAGGAGGCAATTGGGATAAAATGCACCCAAGCTGCGTCCTGATCGGTCATCGGACATAAGCCAAGTACAAAGAAAAAGCGGGGGAAAAGAAACGGTATGGCTACTGCAATGTGGAACCCGGAAATCGAGACGCTCTCTCGGGAAGAAATGAGACGCCTCCAGCTTAAGCGTCTTCAAGAGGTTGTTAGTAGAGCTTACAACAAGGTCCCCTTCTACAAGCGAAAGTTCGACGAAAAGGGCGTGAAGCCGGACGATATTCAACGACTGGAGGATTTACAGAAGCTACCTTTCACCAGTAAGCTGGATTTCCGGGAGAACTACCCTTTCGGCCTCTTTACGGTTCCCGTTAGCGAATGCGCTCGCATTCACGCGTCTAGTGGGACGACCGGAAAACCAATCATCGGTGGGTACACCAAGAACGATCTCAAGGTGTGGGGCGAGGTGATGGCGCGTGCGCTGGTGATAGCGGGATTGACATCCAACGATATCCTGCAGAACGCCTACGGATACGGCCTGTTTACCGGCGGTCTTGGCTTGCACCTGGGCGCTGAAACGCTTGGTGCCACTGTTGTGCCTACTTCAGGAGGCTTCTCCCAGCGGCAGATTATGCTTATGGAAGATATTGGCTGCACCGCCCTCAGCTCCACGCCTTCGTACGCACTGGTCCTGGCGGAGACAGCGGAGGAAATGGGCGTCAACATTCGGGAAAGATGGAAACTCCGTGTGGGCATATTTGGTGCCGAACCGTGGACCGAGGAAATGCGTGACGAGTTGGAGCGGCGCTTGTACGTTCAGGCACTGAACATCTACGGTCTAACCGAAGTCATCGGGCCTGGTGTCTCGCAAGAATGCCCTCATAAAACTGGATCGCACATCGCCGAGGACCATTTCTTACCTGAAGTAATCGATCCGGCGACAGGGGAACCCCTCGAATACGGTCAGGAAGGAGAGCTCGTATTCACAACGGTCACCAAGGAAGCCTTGCCAGTCATCCGCTTCCGAACGCGTGACTTGTGCACGCTTTACGCCGACAAGTGCTCTTGTGGACGCACCACCGTACGTATGGGCCGAATTACAGGGCGAACTGACGACATGCTGATCATCCGGGGCGTCAACGTCTTCCCATCGCAGATCGAGGGCGTGATATTCCGCGTCAAGGAACTCGAGCCCCAATACTTCATAGTAGTCGATCGCCAGAAGCACAGCCTCGACGATCTGGAAGTACACGTAGAGGCAACTCAAGAGACATGGGATCGAGGAGCGGACGCTACTGCAGCGGCGGCAAAGAAGGTCGCTTCTGGCGTGCAACAGTTGGTGGGCATCGGCATAAAGGTCAAGGTTGTCGAGCCCCACAGCATACAGCGAAGTGAAGGCAAAGCCAAGCGCGTGTACGATTACCGTGAGGTGTACGGCCCTGGCAAATCCAAGTCCTGATGCAGGAGTTCATCGAGTGGAAATCAACTACTGGGACCGTGATATCGAGACCGCGGAGCGTGAGAAGATCGATTCCGTTCAGCTCGCGGGAATTCGGAACCTGCTAGACCGCATCCTGAAGTCCAACACGTTCTACAAGCGAAAATACCACGACATTGGTCTCACTAGTGGGGCCGAAATCCAAACTATGGACGATTTCGCACGTCTGCCTTTCCTGAAGAAGGACGAGTTGGTGGCGGATCAAACAAACAACCCTCCATTCGGGACCAATCTCACCTATCCGCTGGAGAAGTACGTCAAATATCACCAGACTTCGGGAACAACTGGCAGACCATACCGATGCCTGGACTCGGAAGAGGACTGGCGCTGGTGGACGCGCTGCTGGTGTTTTGTTCATACTGGAATAGGCATCGGGCCAGGAGATAGACTATACTTCGCCTTCTCCTTTGGCCCTTTCGTGGGTTTTTGGGGCGCCTGGGAAGCGGCTAGAGCTGTCGGTGCGCTAGCCATTCCCGGCGGTGGAATGGGTTCGCTTCCGCGGCTTACTACAATTATGGAGACGCAGGCGAATACGCTGGTCTGCACTCCAAGCTATGCCCTACGGCTGGCAGAAGAGGCTCGGGAGAATGGCGTCGATCCTGCCAGCACGTCAATCGTCCGCGTGGTGAACTCCGGCGAGCCGGGCGCGAGCATCCCTTCTACTAAGAAGCGCATCGAGAGTACGTGGGGGGCAAAATGCTTCGACCACCACGGTATGACCGAAGTGGGCGCGATGAGCTTCGAGTGTGTGGTTCAACCCGGCGGAGTGCATCTCATCGAGGCAGAGTACGTGTTCGAAGTCCTCGACCCGGCGACGGACAAGCCTGCCGACGAGGGGGAGTTGGTTGTCACCAATCTGGGCCGGATCGGCATGCCAGCGATCCGGTACAGAACCGGGGACAAGGTGAGAATAACCAGAGAGAGATGCGAGTGCGGGAGAACATTTGCTAGGCTGCAAGGCGGCATAATCGGACGTGTGGACCAGATGATGATCGTGAGGGGAATCAACGTGTTTCCGACCTCGGTAGAGGCGATCGTTCGCCAGTTCGACGCGGTGGACGAGTTCTTTGTGGAAGTCTTCCGCCGCCGAGAAATGGACGAGATGGAAGTAAAGATCGAGGTTTCATCGGGCGATCCTGAGACAGTGGGATCAGCCCTAACCGCCGAGCTTCAGAAGCGCCTTGCCTTCCGGCCGATCGTGACCGTCGTCCCGCGTAACACTCTTCCTCGGTTCGATCTGAAAGCAAAACGGTTCGTTGACCGGCGCAAGCTGGAGTGACATAATCCGCAACTGAGACGATCTATCATCACCCCGCCTTTGCCGATAAACTAAAGGAAGGGCGGGGTGATGAGTGTTCAAATTCCAGGTTTACGAAAAGGTTTGCTACCACCAGCCCGCTTGTGGGACTTCGCAAATATAGCCCGCGACTTCGGTCGCTAGGCGAAGGCCGCTCGACGGCTAAATGATTGTGGAAAGCCCTGCAAAGCGCCAAGGAGAGAACAGCGCTTCATCAGCTATTATCCTTCCTCTGAACTACGCAAACCAGTCCCTCGACTGAGTGACGCGAAGCGCCCATCCAGAGCCAATGCCGCGAGTTAACTAAGTACACGACTGAGTATATGGCTAATCTGCCGAACGCTGTTGCCCCTGCGAGCATGCTGGTGTATAATGGGTAGGTAAGAACCAGGCGCTCTCACTGGAGAGAGCCCGATCACCTTCAGCTAAACCGAGAAATCCCCGCCAAGGAGTTAACTGCCTGGTGAAAGTTCGCGTCAAGCTCACTGAGCCCATCTGGAGGACAGTGGGCTCTAGAGACCTCGAGGTCGAGATGCCGGCGGAAGAAGCTACCGTCGGAGCTGTTCTGGATGATATCGCCAGAAGGTTCTCCGGATTTGGTGATGAGATTTATAGCGGCAGCAGCGCCGGCGACTACTACTATGGATTGTTCTTAAACGACAAAATGGTTGGTCTTGCGCAGAGGGATGACGTCGTTGCCAAGGACGGGGACGAGATCTTTGTGCTTCTGCCAATAACAGGTGGCTGCTGGTGAGAGAAGGAGCTGGGAGAGCGCGCTCTAGTAGTGACTGGAGTTCCGAAGCTTGACCGGTATTATCGACTTCCACGTGCACATTTTTGCCAAGGGCGAATATCAGCCTTGGGCCCGTGAACTGGTTGAACAATCCCTTGGGCAGGACTTCGCCAGCATTGTGGACCAGATGTTCACCCCCGAGGCGATGCGGAACCTGCTTCAGGCGCACGGGATACAATATGCCGTCGGGATAGGCGAACAGAATCCTATGACCTGTGGGACGTGCGATAACGATTTCGTGGCGCAGTTCTGCCACGACAGTGGCGTTTTGATTCCTTTCGCCAGCGTCAACCCGTTCGTGGTACCAGAGCCTGCCAAAGAGGTGGAAAGGGCGGTTCGCGAGCTTGGTTGCCGAGGGCTCAAGCTGTACCCCACGTACCAGTATTACTATCCAAACGATCCTCTGATGTACCCCGTTTACGCAAAGGCCGAAAAGTTGGGCATCCCGGTAATGATCCACACTGGAACATCGACCTTCCGCGGGACCAAAACCAAGTATGGGGACCCGCTGTGGATCGATGATATCGCGGTGGATTTTCCTGATTTGAAGATAGTGCAGGCTCACAGCGGTCGAGGGTTCTGGTACGATCGCGCTTTCTTCTTGACCCGGTTGCATAAGAATGTCTATATGGAAATCTCTGGCTTGCCGCCAAACAATTTACTCTCTTACTTCCCGGAGTTTGAGAGAAATGCGGACAAAATCATATTCGGATCAGACTGGCCAGCACTTCGCGACATAAAAGGGAATATCGCTGGCATCAGGGCATTGCCGCTGAAAGAACGAACCAAAGACAAAATACTTGGGGAAAACGCGGCGAAGATACTGGGCCTTTGAAAGCCCTTAGCCCGAGCGCAAGCCGTCTGTGCTCAGGCGCGCGGGCGTGCAAATAGACGATTTGGTGACGAAAACTTTAGCTAGAAGGAGGTTGCAAAATGAAGATCACTTTGAGCGTAATCAAGGCAGACATCGGCGGGTACGTGGGACACTCGAGCATGCACCCTAGTCTGATTGAAATCGGGCGGGAGTATCTAGAGCGAGCGAAGAAAGACGGAATGCTTATCGACTACCACGTGACAAGAGTTGGCGATGACCTGCAGCTCATTATGACACATCAGTTGGGGGAGAATAACGAAAGAATTCACAAGCTGTCCTGGGATACCTTTCTCGCGGCAACCAGCCAGGCCAAGTCGCTGAAGCTGTACGGCGCAGGGCAAGACCTTCTGACCGATAGCTTCTCGGGCAACGTGAAGGGTATGGGGCCAGGTCTCGCGGAAATGGAAATTGAAGAGCGAAAGTCTGAGCCTGTTCTCATTTTCATGGCCGACAAGACCGCGGCTGGGGCGTGGAACATGCCACTCTACAAGATGTTCTGCGATCCTTTCAACACCGCGGGCCTGGTTATCGCTGAGAATATGCACGATGGGTTCAGGTTCGAGGTCCACGACGTGAAGGAGGCCAAGAGGGTCTTCTTCAACACCCCTGAGGAAATGTACGATATGCTCGTGTTCATTGGAGCGCCGGGACGGTATTGCGTCAAAGCGGTCTACACTAAGTCAGGCGAAATCGCTGCCTCCTCGTCCACACAAAGGCTGTCGATGATGGCTGGTCGCTATGTGGGCAAGGATGACCCAGTGTGCATCGTTCGCTCTCAGGGGTCCTTCCCAGCAGTAGGGGAAGTTCTGGAACCGTTTGCCTTCCCCCAGATCGTGGAGGGGTGGATGCGCGGCTCACATCACGGTCCTCTGATGCCTGTGAGCTTTGCCAAGTGCAACCCCAGCAGGTTCGACGGCCCACCAAGGGTCATATGCGCCGGATTCCAGATAAGCGATGGCAAGCTCGTTGGCCCGCTCGACATGTTCGATGATCCCAGCTTCGATGATGCGCGGACGCTGGCCAATCAACTCGCCGAGGCGTTGCGACGCCACGGTCCTTTCGAGCCACACCGCCTGCCGCTGGACGAAATGGAGTACACTACTATGCCTCAGGTGATGAAGAAGCTCGAGGGAAGGTTTGAGGACTTGTAAGAGCTAACGTGAGGAGCGCAAGAATTTGCGCTCCTGGCCAGATAAATCGCTTCGGAAAATGTTGCCCGGCTACACACCTGATACAGGCTTTGGCCGGGCGCTTTTCGTGGGTAGTCCCTAACGGACCAGCCATCCGGTTCCTCTCCTCTTGACTATGATGCTGGCCCGTAGTATCTTAGTAGCGCTGAGTAGCCTGGATAGGCTAGGGACGGGTAGCTATATGTCAGGACTATATCCTGCTTATATACGACTAGACAACAGAAAGTGCGTTGTTGTCGGGGGCGGAACTGTGGCAGAGCGCAAGGCGCGCTCTCTTCTTGAGTGCGGGGCGCGAGTCGTGGTTGTCAGCCCCTATTTGTGCGCCGGTTTGCGCCGCTTGGTGGACGAAGACAGAATAGAGGCCGTCTGGCGAGAATATCGTGAAGGGGATCTTGAAAACGCCTTCATAGTTGTGGCCGCAACCGACTCCGAAGAAATCAACGCCGCTGTAGCCGAGGAGGGCGAGCAGCGTGGGGCGCTGGTGAACGTCGTCGACCATCCGGAGAAGGGCAATCTACTTGTGCCGGCGGTCGCTCGTTGCGGCGACCTGGCAGTGAGTATCTCGACAGCCGGACGCTCACCGGCTCTGGCCAAGAGTTTGCGCTTGCACCTGGAGCGCGCTCTCATCCCTGACTACGCTCGGCTACTTGAGGTGATGTCCCGTGTGCGGGATAAAGCGAGGAGAAAAGGAATGCGCGTCGACGGCCAGGCGTGGCAGGATTTGCTGAGTTCAGATATCATAGAGATGGTTAAGCACGGGAAGGTGACGCAAGCCGAGGAGCGGATGCTCTACGCGCTTGAGTCCAGCAATAGCGGACTGCGGCGAGAGCGCCGTGGCAAGCGAAAGCCTCTTGATGTCGAGCCTGGCGCCACTGGGACTGGAGTAGCCAAGCCAGGCGATCTCGGGCCTGGCGGCTTTGAGTCTGGCGATATTGAGCCGCGTGACTCTGAGGGAGGGCGCTAGAGAAACGGTGCAAATCCTGGTCGTTGGGCTTAATCACAAAGTGGCCCCTCTCGAAGTGCGCGAGCGGCTGGCTTTCACTGAGAATCAACTCCCTCCGGCGTTGAATGCCCTTGCAGAGCACGTGGTGGAGGGGGTGATCCTCTCTACCTGCAACCGATCAGAGGTGTACGCTGTAGTGAGTCCCCCTTCCTCGTGCGCAGATGATATTAAGCGCTTCCTCAGCGAGTGTCAGGACATTCCCCTGGATGTATTCGATCCCTATCTGTACGTCTATTACGATCAGGATGCTGTGCGCCATTTGTTTCGCGTCGCATCTGGAGTCGACTCAATGGTTCTGGGGGAGCCACAGATACTGGGGCAAGTGAAGGATGCCTTCGAGCATGCTGAGGCCAACAAGTCCGTTGGCAGAGTCCTATCGGCGCTTTTCCGCCAGGCGCTTGCTGTGGGCAAGAGGGCCAGAACTGAGACGGACATAAGCAAGAACGCCGCATCCGTCAGCTACGTGGCTGTGGAGTTGGCCAAGAAGATTTTCGGTGAACTCAGGCACTGTACAGTCTTGATAGTGGGCGCTGGTGAGATGGGCAAGCTCACGGCCAGGACTTTACTAGATAACGATGCTGGTGCCTTGCTGGTCGCTAATCGCACTTACGCTCGGGCAAGAGATCTGGCGAACCGTTTCGGCGGACGGGCAGTCGAGTTTGGCAATCTCCGAGAGGCCATCGCCTCGTCTGACATCGTCATCAGCTCGACCGGTGGGTCGGACTATATCATTACTGCCGATATGGTGAAGTATGCGCTGCAACAGCGACGCAACCGTCCGATGTTCTTCATTGATATCGCTGTTCCGCGAGATATCGACCCGCAGGTCGACAAGATCGAGAATGCTTTCCTGTACAACGTCGACGATCTTCAGGCCGTACGTGAGGCCAACTTGCGAGAGCGCGAGAAGGAGGCAAAGAAGGCTGAAGCCATAGTGGAAGGCGAAACGGAGAAGTTCATGCACTGGCTGAGCACTCTGGATGTTGTGCCAACCATAGCGGCTCTGTGTGACAAACTTGAGGATATTCGTCAGGCAGAGGTGTCCAGGATGCTTCCCAAGCTCGGTGAGTTGTCCGATCGCGATCGTGAAAAGGTCAACGCGCTGACAGTGGCTATTGTAAACAAGATACTCCATTTGCTGATCACACGTCTCAAAGCAGGGCACAACGGGCGTGACGCGCGTGAGTACGCTCACGTCGTCAGGGAGCTTTTCGATATAGTGGACGAGACCAAGCGTTGAAGGTCGGCTGTCCGATTTGACAATTGTCTGGCAATTCTATATGTTTCCGTCCGAGCGCGGACGGCACATCCATCTCATATATTTGGAAGGCAGATTATCTCAATGTGGAGAGTGACAGGATTGAACCAATCTACCGGGGCGACCGCAACGACGAGCCAGTCTGATGTATTTGACTTGCTCTGGCGTTTCTTCAGCAGCATAAAACTTGCTTTGGGCTTGATATTGCTAATTGCTTTCACATCTTTGCTAGGCGCGCTAATTGTTCAGGCCCCGGCAGGAGTCCTCAACAACCCCTTGGAGTACCACCGCTGGCTGGACACGGTTAGGCTGAAGTACGGACCTTTAACGGACATCTACAGCACTTTGGGCCTCTTTGACGTTTACAACGTGGCCTGGTTCAAGATACTGCTGCTGGGACTGGTTTTCAACACTGTTATCTGCACTGTCAACCGTCTTCCCTCGCTTCTGGCGGTGCTCGGGGTCCCCAAAATCAAGATGGGGGATTCTCTATTCAAGAATGCCAAGGTTCGAGCCAGTTTCAAACCAAGAGGCGCCCGCGAGAAGAGCGGAGCCGTCGTTGAATCTTTGGTGCGGGTGTTGTCCCGGAAGAACTACAAGGTGTTCGTGGAAGGAGAAGGCGACACTACGTACCTATTCGCCGACCGCTTCGGCATTTTCAAGCTGGGCACGCTCGTTACGCACACCAGCATCGTGGTGTTGCTGGTGGGCACCGTTATGGGCGGCATGTTTGGCTTTGTGGATGACGGGGTAATTATCCCCGAAGGCAAGACATACAACGTGGGCTTTGGGGAGAACTTCCAGGTGAGGGCAGACGATTTTGTTGCTCAGTACTGGGAAGATGGCCGGCCCAAAGACTACTACAGCGATCTCGTAGTTATCGAGAATGGCAAAGAAGTGTTGAAGCAGCGCATTCGCGTTAACGAACCCCTGGAATACCGGGGAGTGCGCTTCCACCAGTCGTTTTTCGGCCCGGTGGCAACGCTGGAGGTGCGTGACAGCAATGGGCAAGTGTCCTACTCGGACGACCTCCCTCTGTCCAGTTCGTCCGGGTTCAACTCCGTTGGCATCACGTCTCTAGCTGGCAACGTAGTCCTGGTTGCCAGTCTGCCCCAAGGCGGGCTTAACCAACTCGCGGTTCAGTTATATCAGGGGGATTCTCAACTCGCGAGAGGCACCGTCGGTCTTGGCCAGACTCAGAACATCGGTGGCTATCAGGTGACGTTCAAGGGAACAAAGCAGTTCACCGGGTTGCGTGTTGTGAAGGACCCAGGAGTGCCTATCGTCTGGTTGGCGAGTGCGATGCTGGTCATTGGGGTGTGCCTGACGCTTTACTTCCCAAGGCGTCGAATCTGGGCCCGTATAAGTCAGCGCGAGGTAGCGCTGGCAGGAACCGCTGACCGAATGGTCAACTTTCAAAAGGAGCTTGAGGAACTGGTCGGCGAGGTTCGCGCGCAGGAAGCGCAGGTTCAAGAAAGCCGAAAGCGGGGTGGTTAGAGATGCCGTTTGGTGGGGTATCGCTGTTGTTCGTGTCCAGTGCGCTAGTCGCCCTGGTGGTTTCCGTAGCTCTGTACATTTTCTACACGATTACTAAGCACGAGGATATTGGCGCGGCAGGAAGTATAATTGCCTGGTTGGGCACGGCTTTCTTGACGCTTGCCCTGGTCTTCCGCACCATCGCGTCGGGGCACGGTCCTTTCGCCAACATGTACGAGTATAGCGTGAGTTTCGCCTGGGGAGTCACGCTCTGCTATCTGCTCATCGAGCGGCAGTTAAAGTCGAGGACTCTTGGGGCGCTGGTGCTGCCTATAGGCGCTCTTATTCTGGCCATGGCTGCTCACGGCTGGCTGTTTAACATCAGGATTTCATCCGACATTGAACCGCTGGTGCCCGCGCTGCAGAACAATCTTCTCCTCACGGTGCACGTTGCGGTGGCGATATTTGCCTACGGCATGTTCGCGGTGGCCTTTGGTTCCGCGATAATGTACCTTATTCAAAGTGGATCTATGCGCGTTTCGTGGCTGCCTGATGCCGAGGTTCTAGATGACACCAGTTACAAGTCGGTCATGATTGGGGTACCTCTCTTTGCCCTGGTCATCATACTTGGTGCCTACTGGGGCAACGTGGCCTGGGGACGCTACTGGGGGTGGGACCCCAAGGAGACAGCCTCCCTGGTCACCTGGCTTATCTACCTGGGATACCTGCACTCGCGCGCGATCGCTGGCTGGAAAGGGAGGCCGGCCGCTGTTCTTCTGGCCATCGGCTTTGCTGCTGTGCTGTTCACGTTCTTCGGCGTTAACCTGTTCCTGAGCGGGCTGCACAGTTACGCGTAGTGGCAGATTGGGCAAGCACACCGTGAACCAGGGCTTTTTCAGGGTCGCCTGGCGGTCAAAAACCGCGGCTACGCGCTCAAGATGAACGACCCTTTGATTGTTGGTGCCCGATCTCTTTGGGTGGGCATAGGGTACACCGCTGCCATAAGCGGAACCGACCCGATCACGTTGACCATCTGGCGCTTGGCCTGCCGCGCTCTACCGAGGAGCAACTCCTGGAAGGACACGGCCCCTATCCGACCACTATGTTCACGAGCCGGCCCGGAACGTAGATGACGTTGGAAATGGCGCCGTCCCGGACGTACTGGCGGATACGCTCACGAGTGGTGGCCAGTTGGGTTATCTCCCCTTCGCTCATCGTAACCGGCACAGCCATCTTGTCGCGGACTTTCCCATTCACCTGGATCACCAGCGTGACTATCTCGTCGGCTGCGTGCGTGGCGTCCCAAGCGGGCCAAGGTTGGTTATGGATGCTGTAGGGTAGTCCGAGTTGAGCCGACCACAGTTCTTCGGCCAGATGTGGGGCTGTCGGAGCGAGCATCAACAGCAGGCTGGTTATCGCTTCTTGCCACGACCTCGTCTGGACCACCGGCGTCTTCTCTGCCTCGACCAGGTAGTTGGTGTATTCCATCAACTTGGCCAGCATCGTGTTGTAACGGAACTTCTCCAAGTCGTCGGTCACGTCTCTGATAGTCTTATGCACCTTGCGCAGCAATTCTCTCTCTGCGTCTCGTATCGTGGGTGGTTCCACGTCGGTAACAACCGTGGATATCGGCTGTAGTTTGTGAGCTTTCTTGGCCTTGGCGTTCGCTTTTCGTCGGCCTACTTCGTTCTGTATCAGAGTCCACACTCGGTTCAGGAACCGCTCCACCCCCGAAATGCCGGAGTCACTCCATTCCCCACCCTGGTCCCACGGGCCCAGAAACATCAGGTACGCTCTGACCGCGTCCGCTCCTATGGCCTTGACCAGAGGGTCAGGCGCGATCACGTTGCCCTTGGACTTGGACATTTTCTTGCTTTCAACGATGATAAGTCCTTGGTTAAAAAGACGTGTGAATGGTTCCCCGAAATCTATCAGGCCCATGTCACGTAGCGCCTTGGTGAAGAATCGAGAGTACAGGAGGTGCAGTACCGCGTGCTCGACTCCGCCAATGTACTGGTCTACCGGCAGCCAATACTTGACCTTGGCTGGATCAAAGGGACCCTCGTTGTACTTGGGGCTGGCGTAGCGCAGGTAATACCACGAGGAGCAGATGAATGTGTCCATCGTGTCCGTCTCGCGCTTTCCAGGACCTCCACACTTAGGGCAGGTGGTGTTCACGAAGCCTTCGTGGTACTTCAGCGGCGATTCACCCGTCGGGCGGAACTCCGCGTCTTCGGGCAGAAGGACTGGCAGGTCCTCCTCCGGCACGGGGACTATGCCACATCTCTCACAGTAGATTATTGGGATTGGAGCACCCCAGTACCGCTGGCGTGAGATTAACCAGTCGCGCAGCCGATAGTTGACCTTCCTGACCCCGTAGCCCTGCTGCTCGATGAAGTCCGATATTCGTTCTTTTGCCACGTTCGAGGGAAGGGTATTGAAAGGTTCAGAATTCACCATCGTACCCTCGTCGACGTAAGCCTCCATGAGTTCTTCTCCCTGCCATCCCGAAGGGGCAATGACCACGCGGATGGGAAGCCCGAACTTCTTGGCGAATTCAAAGTCGCGCTGATCGTGGCCGGGCACGCCCATAACCGCGCCAGTGCCGTAGGTAACAAGCACGTAGTCCGCTATCCAAATGGGCACTTTCTCGCCGTTAAGTGGGTTGACAGCATACGATCCGATGAACACGCCGGTCTTATCCTTGTCGGTCGCCAGCCGTTCGATTTCGGTTTGATGCCGGGCCATGTCCACGTATGTGTTTACTTCTGCCCTGTGTTCGGGGGTGGTCAGCTTCTCTACGAGCGGATGCTCCGGGGCCAGCACCAGAAAAGTTACCCCATAGATAGTGTCGGGGCGGGTTGTGAATACCGGTATGTCTTCGCCTGTTTCAGCTTTGAAGACAATCTCTACCCCGGTGCTCCTGCCGATCCAGTTTCTCTGCATAGTGACCACGCGTTCCGGCCACTCGATACCGCTGAAGTCGAGAAGTTCGTCGGCGTAGGCAGTAATTTTGAGGAACCACTGTTCGAGGTCGCGGCGGATCACGAGAGTGCCACAGCGTTCGCAGCGCCCATCAACAACCTGCTCGTTGGCCAGCACCGTTGCGCAAGAGGGACACCAGTTGGCTGGCGCTTTAGCCCGGTAGGCGAGGCCGTGCTTGTAGAACTGCAGGAAGAACCATTCTGTCCATTTGTAGTACTCGGGCAGGCATGTAGCGATTTCGCGGCTCCAATCGTACATGGCGCCTATCGACCTTAGCTGCTTCTCCATGTTCTCGATATTTCGCATTGTCCAAGTGAAGGGATGTATCCCCTTCTTTATAGCTGCGTTCTCGGCGGGGAGGCCAAATGCGTCGAATCCAATCGGCTCCATAACGTTGAAGCCCTGCATCCGCTTGAAGCGAGCGTGGGTGTCGGCAGGGGCGAAGTGGTACCAGTGACCAATATGGATATCCCCGGATGTATAAGGGAACATGTTCAAAGCGTACCATTTCGTCTTATCGGGGCGCTCGGTAGTGTGGTACAGTTTATCTTCTTCCCATCTGGATTGCCACTTACGCTCGATGACAGGCGCATTGTATTTCATCGTTCAGTCCTCAAATGCTCCTTTCCACCAGACCAGGGCCCGTTCCTGCCCAACCAAAAAGACCCTTCGTCTCCAGTATCAGGGACGAAAGGTCTCTCCGCGGTACCACCCTGTTTGAATTGGTGGACCTGAGGGGACTCGAACCCCTGACCTCGACACTGCCAGTGTCGCGCGCTCCCAGTTGCGCCACAGGCCCACGACTTCCACTCAAGCACTATAACGGGTGCACTTCCGGCAGTAGCTACTGGGCGAAGCGCTTCGCTGTTCACCACGGCTGCTCCCAGGCGAGTTCGACCTCCTCTGCTGACACCCGGTTCACTTCCTGTGAAGTGTTTGCCAGCCTTTTCGCCACGTTTCCACCAGCACGCGACTCTCTGTAACGCGCAGGTCTACTACTCCTGATCGCCGCATCACGCGAGTATTCTACCAGATACCATTGAATAATGCAAGCGATGTTTGGCATCCAAGCATCCTGGGGCTAGTTTTCATTGACAAACGTCCGCTAATGGCCTATGCTTTTGTGCTAGGTGACTGATATTGACTATGGCTGGGATTGCTGGGCGGGTGACGCCGCCTGCCGCTCAGCCTCAGGAGCGGTAGGTGTTACTTCTCTGGCTACTCGCTGGTGTTGTTGCTGGGACCGTCGTGAATCTCTTGGCTAACCGACTGCCACGCGCGGAGGCAGCGCCGTTAGCCCTTGGCTATTGCCGGCAGTGCGAGTCTCCGTTGGGTATCTTGGGTTCTATCCCGCTCGTGGGGTTCATTCTTGCCAGAGGGAGATGCAGAGTCTGTGGTGCCAGACTTTCTGCCCGAGTCCCTCTAGTGGAGATATCGACGGGTGCGCTGTTTGCGGCGCTCTTCTTGCGGCTGGGACTGTCGTGGCTTCTAGCTGTCTGCAGCTTGTATGCCGCTATACTGGTGCTGGTGTTCGTTGTTGATCTCGAACACCGCCTGATACTGAATGTGGTAACGTTTCCGAGCATAGTTCTGGCGGTGGTGTTGGGCTTTCTGGTGCCAGGTCTTAGTGCTTTGTCCGGGTTTCTCGGCGGTCTGTTCTACGGTGGGCTTTTCCTAGCGCTGTACATCCTGAGTGTGATAATCTACAAGCGTGAGGATGCTCTGGGCCAAGGCGATGTGAAGCTTGCTCTGTTTATCGGTCTGATTACGGGCATGCCGGGGGCCTTTATTGCGGCTCTGATAGGCACTTTGCTTGGCGCTGTGGTGGGACTGTGGACAATGGTCGTACGGAGGGCCTCTAGCAAGTCCACCATGCCCTACGGCACTTCACTGGTCATTGGAGCCCTGTTGGTTCTCGTCTGGAGCCCGTGGATCAAGTAGGGTGGATAGGAGATTAGTTTGGCAGAAGTCAGCACGGTTGAGCCTTTTCTATCGGTAGCCATTTCAGCTTATAACGAGGAAGTGCGAATAGGTCCTTCTCTCCGCAAGATCGTGGCCTTCCTCGAACAGAAGGGTTATCCTTACGAGATCGTCGTCAACGACGATGGTTCTCAGGATCGCACGCAGGATGTCGTAAGATCGGTTGGCTGTTCCCATATCAGGCTGCTGTCGACTCCTCGAAACGAAGGCAAAGGGGCTGGAATCCGGCGGGCCATCTTGGCTTCGCGAGGAACTTTCATCCTGTTCACTGATGCTGACCTTTCCACGCCTATCGAGGAGGTGGATAGACTGCTGGCCAAGCTGGATGAAGGCTACGATGTGGCAATAGGCTCGCGAGTTCACCCCGACGGCTCAGATATGCGCGCCTCTCAGCCGTTTTATCGCCGGGTGCTGGGCAAGCTTTTTCACTCGCTGGTCGTGTTGTGGACGGTCCGAGGAATAAGCGACACTCAGTCTGGCTTCAAATGCTTCCGCCGAGAAGTGGCGCACGACCTCTTCGCCTCATCGGTGCTCGACAGTATAACCTTTGATGTCGAGATTCTCTTCTTAGCACGCAAGCGCGGGTTCTTGATAGGCGAGGTTCCCGTGAAGTGGACAAACGCCGGCGGGTCGCGAATGCGAGTGTCCTCGCGGCATGCGCTTCGAGTGCTCTGGGATTTGGCACGCATCCCCATCGTGCACCGGGGGAAGGCCCGGCGCCAGGCGAAGAAGGTTCTGGAAAGCAGGTGATCTTGACCTGGGATCACGAGAGGGCTCTCCATCTGGCGGACGTCTTTGAAGCGCAGTTCGGTTCTTCTCCTGCAACCGTCGTTCGAGCACCAGGACGGGTGAATCTTTTGGGTGAGCACACGGACTACAATGAGGGATTCGTGCTCCCGATGGCCATCGATCGGTCAGTGCTTGTGTGCGCACGGCCTCGCAACGACCGCTATGTGAGGATCTACTTTGCAAACTACCGTCGCTCCGTCTCATTTTCGTTGGACGAGAAGTTCTCGCCGTATTCGCGGAAGCTCAGTCGACTCAAGTCGGCTGTTTATCTGTGGGGTGTTGCAGCGTGTCTAGAAGCGCGAGGATACGTCTTGCGGGGTATGGACGCCGCTATCGAGGGGAACGTGCCTGTTGGCTCAGGGCTGAGCTCCTCGGCAGCGCTCGAAATGGCGATCGTTCTGGCCTTTGAGGCTGTTTCCGGCATATATGTGCCTCCAGAGGAGAAAGCCAGAATTGGGCAGCAAGTCGAAAACGAGTTTCTCGGTGTCCAATCGGGCATAATGGATCAGCTTGTATCGGTGCAAGGGGTCAAGGGCTGTGCCATCCTGATTGATTGCCGGACGCTCGCGCACGATTTGATTCCCGTGAGCGCAAGGGGGATGAAGATCGTTGTTTGCGACAGCGGAGTTCGGCGCAGCCTGAACAAATCAGAGTACAACGTGCGGCGCGAGGAATGTCGCGAAGGTGTGCGAATACTCTCCAAGTGCATGGCCGATGTTGAGTCGCTGCGGGATGTCTCACTGTCCGACCTCGACTCCTGGGGCGACAGATTGCCAGAGAAGGTGCGGAACAGGTGCGTACACGTGGTTAGCGAGAACGAACGCGTTCTTCAGGGGGCATTGGCCTTAAAGCGCGGGGACACCGCGCGCTTTGGAAGGTTCATGATCGAGTCGCACCAGAGCTTGCGGGACCTGTACGAAGTGAGTTGCAGGGAGCTTGACCTGCTCGTCGATTCCGCGATGCGCGTCGAGGGTGTGGTGGGTTCGAGGATGACTGGCGCAGGGTTCGGTGGATGCACGGTCAACCTGATTCATTCGGAGTGTCTCGATGATTTCAAATGTCGAGTAAGCGCAGATTACCAGCGGCTGGCTGGCCGTGGAGTCCGAATATGGGCCTGTGAGCCGGCCGAAGGAGCGGGAGTGCTTGGGCCCGAAAACGACTGATCCAGGGTGGAACCTTCTGCAAAAAGGCGCCGACTGGCTCGGATTGGAGCTAACGCCTGTTCAAGTGTCGCAGTTTGCCGTCTACGCTAGCGAGTTACTTGTCTGGAACGAGAAGTTCAACCTCACGGCCATAACCGACCTTGAGCAGATCCAAATCCGGCACTTTCTCGATTCTCTCACGTGTTTTCTCGGCTTCCCGGGTGTCGGCAGGTCGCGTCGGCCGTTATCTCGCCTGCCATCTCTGGAGGGAGTAGCGCTGATGGACGTGGGCGCCGGGGCAGGATTCCCGGGATTACCTCTCGCAATTGCTCGGCCGGCGATGTATCTGACGTTGCTCGAATCGGTCCGGAAGAAGACCGACTTCCTCGATCACGTCATTAGAGTTATTGGCCTGAAGGAAGTGAGTGTCATCACGGGCAGGGCCGAAGATGTTGCCCGTGCACATGACCATCGTGAGCGCTACGACGTGGTGGTGTCCCGAGCAGTGGCAGAACTGGCCGTTCTGGTGGAATACTGTCTGCCGTTCGTGAAAGTCGGAGGGAGACTCATTGCTCCTAAGAAGGCTGACGTGAAGCCAGAGGTCGATTCGGCCGCTACAGCCATTTCTATTTTAGGAGGGGCAGAGGCGACCGTGCTTCCCGTGGAGATTCCTGGGCTTCTCGATCGCCGGTCGCTGGTTCTTGTCGACAAGGTTCGTCCAACTCCTTTGCAGTACCCACGTCGCGCGGGATTTCCGTCGAAACGACCGTTGGCTGGAAGCCCGTCTTAGTTCTATCCTAATGTCAACCTCAGCAGGATACGAAAAATCCAGGCGAAGGTCGCTGTGGCTGGGACCGTGAGAATCCAGGCCATCACGATGTTGCCTGCCACTCCCCAGCGCACAGCCGAGAAGCGCCTTGAGGCGCCAACTCCCATTATTGACGATGATATCACGTGCGTGGTGCTCACCGGTGCACCAAAGTGAGTGGCCAACTGTATGACCAAGGCTGCCGATGTCTCCGCGGCGAAGCCGTGCACAGGCCTCAAGCTCACCAGACGAACCCCAAGGGTCTTGATTATCCTCCATCCCCCTATGGCCGTGCCTAGTCCCATCGCCAGCGCGGAGACTGTGACAACCCACAGTGGGACCTCGAATGTAGTGAGGGCGCCGAAGCTGAACAGGGCCATTGTGATAATCCCCATAGTCTTCTGCGCATCATTGGAACCGTGGCTGAAGGCCATGAACGCGGCAGATAGCACCTGCAGGTGCCTGAAGTAGGCGTTGACGGAAGAGGGGCTGTATTTCCTGAACGCCCACATCAACCCAACCATCACCCCGAACCCGAAAGTCAGACCGATCAGGGGTGACAGCATTAGCGAAGCAAAGATGGTCGCCAATCCCTCGATGTTGAGGGCACCGAATCCCGATGCTCCTATCGAGGCGCCGACGATGCCGGAGATGAGAGCGTGCGATGAACTGGTGGGAATCCCGAAATACCAGGTGATCAGGTTCCAGGTGATAGCCCCAAGGAGAGCGGCGACGACCGTGTGCTGGGTAACGGCTGATGGATCGACGATTCCTTTGCCTATCGTCTTGGCTACAGCTGTGCCAACGATTACGGCTCCGGCGAAGTTCAAAGTGGAGGCCATCAAGATTGCCTGTGGGGGAGACAGGACTCGCGTGGAAACCGAAGTAGCAATTGCGTTGGCCGTATCGTGGAAGCCATTGATGAAGTCGAAGACAACAGCCAGCCCAACTACCACAACCAGTGCAATTGCCGCGCTAGGCATGCTTCATTACCATCGCCTGCAATGCGTCGGCCACGTCTTCACAGCGGTCTACCGCGTTCTCTAGCTGCCCGTATATGTCTCTCCATCTCACGACGTCTAATGGATCGGATGGACTCGCGAACAAAGCAATAAGTGCGGCTCGGTTGATCCTATCGGCCTGGTTTTCGAGCCGGTTTATCTCGATGCAACTGGTAAGTATGCCCTTCATCTTCTGGCGGTGTCTCAGGAGGGGAATAGCCTCGTGGATCTGCTCCGCGCATTTCACGATGATTTCGGCAAACTTGCGGACGTCTTCCGTCGGTTGCTCGACTCTACAGATAAGCATAATATCGGCTGCAGCCTCGATATTATCTACCACGTCATCGATGGCTGAGGTGAGCCGGTGAATGTCTTCACGATCAAAAGGAGTCACAAAAGTGCTGTTTAGCTTGGCGATGATTTCGTGAGTGATCGTGTCACCCTGGTGTTCACGTTCCGTGATGCGACCGACTTTTCTCTCTGGTTCCTCATAGTCGCTGGCGAGATGCTCAAGAAGCTTGGCGGCTTCCAACATATTGCTAGAGGCAAGTTCGAATAACTCAAAGAATCCCTTTTCGACCGGGACGATACGCAGCCTAAACAAGGCTCCTCCTCCGTTCTTACAGCCTGGCTTGGCTCTACTGCGAAACAATCGTTAATGAGGTGCACTAAGTGCGGCGTTCTGCAAACTCTTGACGTGGGGCTGGGGCTTGCTCCAGCCTCCTCGTGATAGACGAGGACCGGGTGGCAGGGGATGAACCCCGCCCTGCTTAAGGAACGGCGCACTTAGCTGGGCAACTGCGGGCCCATTAGATTGTAGCAGAAAAGTGGAGAGAGTCAAGAATTCTGCGTGAGCTACGAATCGCGATTGCAGGCGCGACGTTAAACCGAACCTTGGGCCATCGAGGTCTGGGAGATGCGCACGACCTTCTATAACGGTGAGTCCCAGACAGACCCGTAGTTAGCTAAAGACAGTCTTGTCTGGGACTTGAGAAGATCGAGAAGCGTGAGCTTCTTTACGCTCAAAGAGCGACTAAATATACGCTGCTAGTGCGAAGGCGTTGCAGCGGCAGCAGGTTTGGTTGAAACCGCGCCGGGAGTTGCAGCGGCAGCAGGTTTGGTTGAAACCGCGCCTGGAGTTGCAGCGACAGCAGGTTTGGTTGAAACCGCGCCGGGAGTTGCAGCGGCGGCGGGCTTAGTTGAAACCGCGCCTGGAGTTGCAGCGGTGGGAGTTGCTGTACCAGATGGTGAACAAGCCGCCAGAACAGCTGCTAACACCAGTGCCACTAACCCGAAAACGATGCGTCTCACGATCATCTTCTCACCTCCTTTCCTCACCTCAGGTGGTTACGCAGCGGTGGCCAACTGGCTCCCCACTACTCCTGGTCTTTGGCCCCTGCACATCCTCGGACACAACAATGCAGGAGCGATGCGAATGGGGCGCCCCGTGTGGCTACCGCCCTTACCGCACTTCACGCCCGGAGCACCCCTTCGAGTAAGCGCATCCTAGTCTACACTTATTTACGAAGTGTTAAAAAACTGTTAAATTCCTATGAAGGCTTCAGAGGCTTTCAGTATGCCTATAGGTCGATGACATTCGGGAAATCGACAACTCAGACCCGGAGACCGCCGGGGAATGTCCTGTGGTCGAGGCCGTCACTAATGTGCCGGAGGGAGTATTTTGATTGGGTTGGGTTAGGCGACAAGTCGCTTGGCTTGTGGCAGGTGGCGCTCGAACCAGAAGCGAGCGAGTTCGGCGACTTTTTCCAGGGCGCCGGGCTCTTCGAATAGATGCGTTGCTCCCGGAATGATCGTCAGTTCCTTCTCACAGCGCAGAACGTCGTAGGCTTCCTGGTTCATAGCGATCACCGGCACATCCTTTCCGCCGACTATCAGCAGAGTGGGAGCTTCCACATTCGGCAGATAATCCATGGCGAGGTCGGGGCGCCCGCCACGCGATACGATGGCCGACACGAGCGATTTCTTTCTCGCTGCTGCCTGCAGGGCAGCTGCTGCTCCTGTGCTAGCACCAAAGTACCCGATCGGAAGCTCTTTTGTTTGGGGTTGGTGTCTGAGCCACGTGGCCGCGTCCAGGAGTCGCTGGGCAAGAAGGTCAATGTCGAAAACCTTTCTACGGTCCTCTGCCTCCTCTTCTGTCAGCAGATCTATCAGGAGGGTGGCGAACCCTCCGTCCTGCAGCACCCGAGCGACAAAGTTATTGCGGGGGCTGAATCTACCACTACCGCTGCCGTGGGCAAAGAGGACAACACCCTTAGCGCCTGGCGGCACAGCCAGGATACCCTCAAGCTTCACGTCTCCAGATGGCACCTCAACGGAGCGCTCGGTTGATCTAGCTCTTGATCTCTTGTTCATAATCTCCTTCCTTATGTGTACTTCCCGATCTCTCTAGTCTTCGTCCTCAGTCCACTATTAGTGCACTAGCCCATTACGACGTTCAGGTCAGTTCTATGGTATGAGCACTTATTCACACCACAGCGCTTTGAGTGGCAATTGCTGTGCCAAGACCTGGACGATGCATCTGAAAGTGCGAGCCTATCCTAGCGCATCACCCATCCTAGCGCATCACCCATCGTCGTCAGTTGCCATTGTTTTTCAAACTAGGTGGCTAATTCCGTGACCCGCAAACGGCAATTCGGCTTGTGCCCCCGTTGGTACAAATGGGCTGCCCAGCCGAAGCAACGCTTCTTGCCTCGGCATATTTCGCACGGCGGCACTTAGGGCCGTTTCAAGGTCGGGTAAATGTCGCCCTGCGACTGGAAGTTGCTGGCTACAGTTGTGAAACCTGCCCCGCGGCAGGTTGGGCGCGGGGCAGTCCGCGAAGGCGGACTTCGCAAGTGTAGCCGCAGTTTTCAACCGCCAGGCGATTTCGAAAAGCCCTGGCGGCACTATCTTGTCCTTGACTGGCCGCTATGCTGGCACGTACAATATTTTTAGAAGACCCTCTACTTCCCAGCAAAGGCGTGGAGGCGCCGAAGTTTGACCCGGCCAGAGAGGGGCTGCAGGCAATCGAATGACGTTATGCTGCGCTGGCTCGTAGGGATCGCTATCGGCCTAGCGGTGCTGCACGTGGCCCTGGCTCTCTTTTGGGGGCGCGGGGCCGGTCATCGCTGTCCTGCCCTGGTACGTGCCGATGATGGTCAGTTTCGCGGTGCTCGCCGCTTTGAGCGTAGCCTTCCTCGCCTTTGGGCGATACGAGGTGTTGAGGGAGCCCTCCCCCTTCTGGATAGGCCTTGCTTGCAGTTCATATGCCATTCTTTCCTCGCTGTATGTCCTTTCCTGGCCAGGACTCCTGCCTGGGGATCGGGCTCTCATCGCCCAGCTCCCCAACACGGCGGCGTGGCTATTCTTGCTTAAGTTCAGCACCCTGGGCATCTTCCTTTTGGCAGCCGCCGATGCCGAAGGAAAGATCGTGGGAGCTGTTGTCGCTTTACAGGATATCACGCCTATCAAGGAGCAGGAGCGCCTGCGGGATGAGTTTCTGGACGCGGCTGCTCACGAACTGAAGACCCCTGTCGCGACCATCAAGGGCTACGCGCAGTTGATGCGGCGATGGGCGCCAGAAGGCCTCGAGCCACGAGAGGCCCAGGCCATCTCGGTGATCGATGCCCAGTGCAATCGCATAAATCGCCGTATAGGGGAGATGCTTGAATCGGTACGTTTTCGCCGTCTCCCACCCGAGTTGCGTCGAGTGCGGTTTGACCTGGGCGACCTTGCTTACGAGGTGGTGCGACGGATGCGAGTTACGACTCAACTCCATCGCCTGCTTCTGAAGCGCGAGGGGGCGGTTCCGGTGGATGCGGACCGCGAGAGAATAGAGGACGTGCTGGTGAGTCTGCTGGACAACGCTATCAAGTACTCACCGAAGGGTGGGGAAATCGAGGTGCGGGTGTGGGCTCAAAACGGGGAAGCCCTGGTGTCGGTCAAGGACCACGGCGTGGGGATTCCCAAAGAGCGGCAGCCACACATCTTCGAGCCCTTCTATGAGGCCGTGCCCTCCGGTGTCCTTGGCTACTCTGGTGTGGTGGCCCTCAGCCTCTATCTCAGCAAGCTAGCCGTCGAGCGCCACAAGGGCCGAATATGGTTTGAGAGCGAGGAGGGAAAGGGATCGACCTTCTTCTTCAGCTTGCCACTGGCAAAAGGGGGCAGCAACAATGGGCGAGGGTTAAAGTGATGCCACTGGTGGATGATGACGCTGCTCTACTGGGAGCGTTAGAGATGATCCTGTAGGAGGCAGACTATCGGGCGAGCACAGCCGAGGAGGGGCTGAAGGCGCTGGCGAAGGTTGCACTGGCGTGTTTCCTGCAGGCTTGTGTCTTGGCTCAGACATTGTCCTGTAACTGGAGGCCAGTGAACCACAGCGTGCGGGAGGATGAACTCGCAGCCACACAGTTAGAAAGATGCCCGCTACTGGCCCTGAAGGTACCCTGACTACCTGTAGGTTGAACAGTGAAGAATGAGCGAGAAGCGCGAAAGGCAAGCGAACAGCTCTTGAACGAACTGGCACAGTTGCGTCAGAGAGTTGGTGAGCTGGAATCAGAGAAAGCATACCTACAGGGGATGGTCGATATGCTTGGCGCGGTCGTGAACACTTTCCCCGCTGGCATAGTGGTTTGCGACGCAAAGGGTGGGTTCATCCTCGTCAACGCAGCGGCAAGAGAGATTCTGGGGGACGTCACGGGCACTGCCTACGGGCCGGCAGACCGCCGCTTGCTACGCCGCGTCGACGGGTCACCTTTCCCTCCCCAGGAACTGCCGCTTCCCCGTGCTATCGAGCGAGGCGAGGTCACAAGGGACACGGAGATTGTGGTGTGCTTGGAAGACGGCACGGAAAGAATCATTCTGGCCTCGGGTAGCCCAATTCGGGATAAGCAAGGGCGGATGGTCGGTGCTGCGGCAGTCTTTCAGGATATCACCGAGCGCAGGCGGGTGGAGCGGGAACTTCGCTTGGCCAACGAGAGGCTCCGCGTTTACTCACGAGTCATCGAAAACTCGCCTGACCTAATCTCTGTCGTGGACCGAGAGTATGTCTACTGTCTGGTCAATCCCTCGTACAGTCGAGTGCACGGCGTGCCGGCTGATCAGATCGTGGGGCAAACGATCGCCCATCTTTTCGGCGAGGATGTCTTCGAGAACATCATCCGGCCCAACATCGATCGGTGCTTTGCAGGCGAGGCGGTGCACTACGAGGCCTGGTTCACGTATCGAACGGTTGGCCGCCGATATATGGACGTTCACTACTATCCCCTTTATGCGGATGGCTGGGTGGAGTACGCCGTGGTGCTGGTCCGCGATATCACCGAGCGCAAGCGTGCGGAGGACGCGCTACGGGAAAGCGAGCAGCGCTTCCGAAACCTGGTCGAGGCTACCAGCGATTGGGTCTGGGAAGTGGACGAGAACAACAGGTACGTGTACGCGAGCCCGCGAGTGCGCGACCTGCTTGGCTACGAGCCTGAGGAGGTGCTTGGCAAGACACCCTTCGATTTTATGCCACCGGATGAGGCGAAACGCGTCGCAGAGATTTTCCTTCCCATTCGGGCCCAACACAAGCCGTTCGCCGCCCTCGAAAACACGAACCGGCACAAGGACGGCCATTTGGTCGTTCTCGAAACCAGTGGCGTTCCGATCTTCGATGCCAACGGGGTTTTCCGCGGTTATCGCGGCATAGATCGCGACATCACGCGGCGCAAGCAGGCCGAAATACTTCGAGAGGAGTATGTGCACACAATCTCCCACGACCTCCGAGCTCCTCTCACCATCATTCGCGGACACGCTCAACTCCTGAAGGTGGCTCTGGAGAAGGCTGGGCTTAGAGGTGCCGAGCGTGTCAGCGTGGAGGCCATCCTCACAGGAACTCAAAGGATGGACGCAATGATTCAGGACCTGGTCGATTCGGTACGTATTGAAGTAGGGCAGTTGCGGCTGGAGAAGCGGCCGGTGGAGCTGAGAGCGTTCGTGTCCGACCTGCTGCAACGCGCCAAAGCGGCGATAGACGTTGGTCGGGTCAAGGTGGATATCCCAGTGGGTCTGCCTCTGGTTGATGCTGATCCTGACCGTTTGGAGCGGATTCTGATCAATTTGCTGACGAATGCGCTGAAGTACTCGCCCCTCGAATCCGAGGTGCTGATCGACGCCAAGAAGACAAACAAGGAAGTGACAATCTCGGTAACTGACCGAGGCGTGGGAATATCTCCTGAGGACCTTCCGCACATCTTCGAGCGGTTTTATCAACCGAAGGCGGGCCGGAGAGTCGAGGGGCTGGGCCTGGGATTATACATCACTAAGAGGCTGGTCGAGGCGCACAAAGGTCGCATCTGGGTCAAGAGCGAACTGGGCAAGGGCAGCGTCTTCCACTTTACGCTGCCCATCTACACATAGGCTTGCCGTAATTTCTCCGTCGGTGGGACCGTCTAAACAGTGCCCAATCCGCCCATTGGCCTGCGCCAGCATCGCTAGACCAACTGTGCAAGGTTACGTCCTCCAATGGCCCCTGCCTCCGCAGGCTGAACCCATGCGGCTACAGGGCCCCCGCCCGGGGCGAACATAGGGCGCATCTCGAGGCAACTGGTATTAGACTGTTCGACGGCAATCGCCGTTGGTCTGGTGGCGCTACTGAGCGCTTCCAGATTGAGACCGTCTTTCCGCCTTGCGAGCGACTTCCAGTCTGTTATCCACGTCCACGACGCCCGGCAAGGCAAAGATTATCTCGTTGGCGGCTTGCTTGACCCACTTATCGGGCACTGACCCTGTCAGCGTAACCACGCCTTTGTTCACCTCAACCACAATCCGCGACTCGGGTGAAATCCGCGGGTCGGCTCGAAGACAGCTATCGATAGCTTTGCGGATGTCCTCGTCGCTCATTGAAGGCGCTTCGGGACCGTAGCGGGGTGGAGCCCAGGGTGGAGGTCCCCATCCTACTGGTGGGCCAAAGCCAAATCCTCTTTGACTCCATCCGGGATACCCACCTGGGCAGTAACCAGCAGGATGATAGAACCCGCAGCGGGGACAAGAGTATCCTGGGGACGGAGCGTATCCGTAGCGATGTCCGAAGTGATGGCCACAAGGCACGTTTGGTCACCTCCTTGCTCTATTGGTTATTCTAACACGCCACCCGAAGCCGCACAATTCGTGCCATAATACCACTTCGCTCTGGATGTGCCCTACAATACCCTGGAGCAGGGCCCGTAGCCGCCGGCTTCAGCCCGCGCCAGCCGGAGCTTGCACAATTGGTACAAGTGCGGCGTTGCGCAAATTCTTGACGTAGGGCTGGGGGGCTTGCCCCAGCCGCCACGTAGTGAACGAGGACCGGGCGGTAGGGGATGAACCCCTGCCCCACTTAAGCAATGGCGCACTAAGCGAGCTTGCCAGTGTCTCCGTTATCTCCACCACCTGCAACCGGAGCCATCTGGTTCTCTATCGATAGCTTCATTGCCGTGCTCCGCAGCCCTAACATGGTCTGGAGACTATCGAGGTAGGTATACATCACAGGAACCAGAACCAACGTCAGTAAGGTTGATGATATCACGCCCCCCATAATGACCACTGCCATCGGTGCTCGGGACTCTGCGCCGGCTTCGAACTTCATCGCCAGCGGAAGCATCGCAAAGAGTATGGTGAATGTGGTCATGAGTATCGGTCGCAAACGCGTTTGCCCGGCCTCGACAATCGCATCTGTTCTCGATCTACCGCGAGCCCGTAAGGTGTTGGTGTAATCCACCAGCAGGATTGCATTCTTCGCCACGAGGCCCATCAA
>Ga0315298_1002182_pt1 | contig 33952 bp, 23 predicted proteins | sample WHS_1_MG_FD_203077 | JGI IMG/M metagenome (GOLD analysis project Ga0315298, IMG submission 203077) | Extremophilic microbial mat communities from Washburn Hot Springs, YNP, Wyoming, USA - WHS_1_MG | ecosystem: Environmental > Aquatic > Thermal springs > Hot (42-90C) | place: USA: Wyoming...
CTTCCGGCTGGACCAGCACGAATATCGGGTAAAGATCGGAGGCCTGCCGGTGGCCAGCGGCACCGTCCGGCCGGATATGTTCCTGGCCATCGACTCCGGAAGCACCACCGGCAAGGTGGCCGGCGAGCCGACGCGCGAACCCGCCTTCGGCACTCCGGCCCTATGGATTGCACCGCCGCAGCGCGACCAAGCGGAAATGTTCGGCTACACTGTGGTCGAACCCGGGGCTGTCATCGCCACCCACCTGACCGAGACCATCCGCCGTCACGCCGACGAAATCCTGACCCGCGATGCCACCAAGCACTTGCTGGATGAACTCAAGAAAACCTCCCCGGCGGTGGTCGAGGAGCTGATTCCCGGCCAGATGAAGGTGGCCGAGGTGCAGCAAATCCTGCAAATGCTCCTGCGCGAGTCGGTGCCCATTCGGCAATTGGGTACGATCCTGGAGGCCCTGGGTGACCACGCCGGCCGCACCAAAGACCCCATCGTGCTGACCGAGATGGTTCGTGCCCGGCTGGCGCGGACCCTCTGTTCCCGGTACCGCGATGCCACTAACACCATGCATGTGGTGACGCTGGATCCGGCCTTGGAGGACCGGATCCGAGCGGGGGTGGAGCACACCGACCGGGGACTGTTCATTCGGATGTCGCCGGCCGGGGTCGAGGCCATCTGCCGCGCCATCGCTCCCGCGGTGGAAAAACTCACGCGCCAGGGGCATGCGCCCGTGGTGCTGGTCAGCCCGGCCATTCGGGCGGCGCTCCGCCAGATCACGCAGGCGCACCTGCCCGACCTGGTGATCCTCAGTTACAACGAGATCACGCGCGATACGCGGATCGAGTCGGCGGCTATGGTCTCCGATACGAAGTAGCACATACGGAAGTTCTGGCGGGCCCGCCAACTGCCGGACCGCCCAATCAGGAGCTGCAAAATGGACCTGCAAACGAGCAGCATGGATGTCAGGACCTACCGGGCAGCCACGATGTATGAAGCCCTGGCCATGGTGCGGCGCGACCTGGGGCCGGATGCCGCTGTCCTGCACACCCGCGAAGTGCCCGCACGCGGGTGGTGGGGTTGGCTTCGTGGAGCGCGGCAGATCGAGGTGACGGCCTCGGCCGGGGTCAACGTGCCCAGTCGCCTGCCCCAGGCCGCCTGCGGCCCTGTGGATCGCACCGACACGACCGTGGCTTCTGGGTTGTCGGTCCGCAGAGCGCCGGCAAACCACACCATGGCTGTCGGCGCAGCGGCTGCCCCTTGGGAAGATCAGCTAGCGTCGGGGCTTTCCGACGAGGTGAGGGGCCGGCTCAATGAACTGCAAGCCATGGTTCGCGAGCTTTGCCGCCAGACTCGCCAAGGGGGCCCGCGCGATCTGCCCGAGACGCTCTTCCGCCTGTTCACCGATCTGATCGAGGCGGACCTCGACGAGGAACTGGCCCGGGAACTGATCGAGCGGGTGCGAACTGACGCCTCCGATACGGAACTTGCCGACCCCGTGCTACTTCGGGCCCGTATCGCCCGCTTGATCGAAAGCGAACTTGTAACTCTGGGCCCCATTCCGATCACGCCGGGCCGGCGTCGGCTCGTGGCTATGGTCGGCCCCACCGGTGTGGGCAAGACCACGACCATCGCTAAGCTGGCGGCCATCTACCGCCTCAAGCAAAAGCGGAGCGTAGGGCTGATTACCGTCGATACCTACAGGATTGCGGCGGTGGAACAGTTGCGGACCTACGCCGATATCATCGACTTGCCAATGCAAGTGGTCTCCACACCGCGCGAAATGCGCGATGCCGTGCGGCGGATGAACGCCTTGGACCTGATCCTTTTGGACACCGCCGGCCGCAGCCCCAAGGATGGAATCAAGATTCAGGAATTGCGGGCCTTCCTGACCGAGGCCGGCGCGGATGAGGTCTATCTAGTGCTTAGCGCGGTGGGGGCGGCCAAAACGCTGGTCCAGACGGCCGAGCGATTTGCGCCGGTGGGGACCACTGGCCTCGTGTTTACCAAGCTCGACGAGGCCACGAGCCTGGGCGGCTTGCTCCCGGTCATCCGCCACAGCCGCCTGCCCCTGGCCTATCTGACCAACGGACAAAACGTACCCGAGGATATCGAGGTGGCGGAGCCGGCCCGCGTCGCGCGACTCATCCTAGGGCTGGAAAGCGTCAGCCGCGGGTAACCCATCCGACCTCGGCCTGGAGTGCTGCGCGATGATCTGCATCGATCAGGCACACCATTTGCGACTGCTGGCCTTGAGCGCCGGGCCGCGCCGATCAAGCAAGCGCGGGACCACGCGATGGCTGGCCGTGGCCGGAGGCAAGGGGGGCGTGGGGACGACCACGATCGCGCTGAACTTGGCCGCGACCTTCGCTCGCCGCGGGCAAGCCACCGTGCTGGTCGATGCCGATCCCGACGCCTCCGACATTGCTGTCATGTGCCGGCTTGCCCCCCGAACAACTCAGGCCCACATGCCGGATGGCCAGCTCGATTCGCCGCATAGTCTGGTTTTGGGCCCGGTAAGGCTGGAAATCCTTTGCGGCCAATCAAGCCGGCAGCGTCTCCCGCTTCCGGGCCATACGCGGTCGAGATTGCTCGGCTATCTCATTGAGAAAACGCCCCCGCCGGACTGGGTGGTACTGGATCTGGGAGACCGCTTCATTCCCGGGGAGCACAGTTTGTGGGCGGCCGCGGATCTCCTGTTGCTGGTAACTACGCCGGAACTCCCAGCCATCCTGGATACCTACGCGTCGCTGAAAACCCTTTTCGCACATGGAGTGTTGCAACCCATTTGGGTGGTGGTCAACGCGGCCGATTCCGAGCGACAGGCCAACGAGGTGTACCGCCGGTTGGAGCGAGCGTGCTGGCGGTTCTTAGGATGCCGTCTGGAACCGGCCGGATGGGTAGCACGCGACCGGGTAGTACGAGCGGCCGTGGCTGCCAGCCTGCCGCTGACTATCAAAGCGCCGCGGAGCCGGCCTGCACGGCAGTTGGAACACGTGGCCAGCCGATTGCTTTCGATCCCGTGTCGGACCCCCGCACCGCTGGCAGATGGCGTATTTTCGGAAGCACTAGGAACGGCCGCCGCCGCCCGCGCTTCGTTGAACCAGGAAAACGACTCAAGCCAAGCGTAACAGGGGCCGATCCTAAGAAACAATCTGGGCAGCCAGGACCATGTTAAATTGCACCGGATGCATCGGGTTTAGGGGCTGCCCGGGAGCGGGTTGTGGCGCGGATTTACGCCGGAATCCTCGGTCCCCTGGCGATGCTGATAACGCTCGCCCACGGCATACTTCACGGGCGATCGGCGGAGGCTACTTTGGAATCCGCTGTGGTCAGCTTGTGGCTTTTCGCCGCGGTGGGATACGTCGCCGGCCGGATCGGCGTCGCAACCCTCGAGGATGCGCTGCGGGCACGGATGGCTCCCCCGCCGAGCGCACAACGCCCCCCCAACCCGTAATTCCCACCCCCTTACCGATGCCGAGAGGGAACTCGTAGCTCCGGTGCAATGAAGCGCCGTCAGGGAGGAATGCATGGCAACTGTTGTTGCTCCGGAAGATGTGGAGCAATTGTGGATCGAGTTCAAAAAAGATCCCACCAACCAGGAACTTCGCAATCGGCTGGTTGAGATCTACCTGCCCCTGGTGAAATACAACGCCGAGCGGATCTGGGCGCGGCTCCCCGAGGGGGTCGAGCTGGACGATCTGATTTCGGCCGGCGTCTTCGGGCTGATGGATGCCATCGACGCGTTCGATCTCTCGCGCGGTGTGAAGTTCGAAACCTATTGCGTTCCGCGCATCCGCGGGGCCATGCTCGACGAACTCCGCACCATGGACTGGGTCCCGCGCCTGGTCCGGTCCAAAGCCAGCAAACTCAATGAGGCGCAGAAAACCCTCGAAGCCCGACTGGGCCGGCAGCCGACCGAAACCGAATTGGCCGAAGAGCTGGGCGTCAGCACCGAAGAGCTGGAAAAAATGATGCTCGACGCCAGCGCGGTCAATCTCATCAGCCTCAATAAAAAATGGTACGAGACCGACAGTTACAAGGATGTCCGTGAAATCGACATCCTCGAAGACAAAAAAGGCGAAGATCCTACCAAGCGCATCCAAAAAGCCGATCTGATGCGCCTGGTCACCAAGGGGCTCAATCGCAACGAACGCCTGATCATCATCCTGTACTATTACGAAGAGCTCACCATGAAAGAGATCGGCGCAACGCTCGATCTCTCCGAAAGCCGCGTCAGCCAGATGCACAGCGCGATCGTCCAGCGGCTTCAGAACCAATTGGCCAAGCGCCGGCCGGAATTCGGCATCTGATCGTCTGATCCCAGCCGCATTGCAAAACAGCCCTGCGGCGCGGCGACCGCGCGGGGGTGGGCGCTCTGGCGTGGCGCCGCCGCACACGGCCTTTCGGGACCCGCGGGGTTGGCTATGTCCTGGCCGCGAAAGCGGAAGGGCTGGCCTCCCAGTAGTTGATCCGAGCTGATCGTGGGGCAGATGTATTTCTCGATGTGTTCCACGATCAGTTCCGTGCCGCGGAAATGGCTGACAAAGGGTTTGCGGCGCGGGTTGTACATGGTGTCGGTCAGATCGCGAACCAACACCGCGTTTTTGCCGAACCGCACCATGTTCCGCAGCCCGAAAGGCCGGCCCACCACACACATGTTGGTGTGCACGCCGACCAGCATGACGTTGCTGATGCCGCGCTGCGCCATAAGGTTCCAGCATTCCACGCCGGAGTCGCTGATAGCATCTTCGTCGCGGATTTCCAAAAAGGGCGTCTGGTGCAGGTCCATATTGGCCTCGCGCATGGGGCACGGCGGCTGGTCGTCGCATCCGCCGTCGGATTGATCGATGGGCCACGTGCCGCGCTTCTCCGCGTCGAGCTGGGAGCAGCCGCTGGCGATCTCCGCTGGAAGCTCGGGGGCCTTGGGCGCCTGCTGGGCTCGCCGGCGGGCGGGATGATCCTTATAGAACTCCATGCCGCCGCTGGGCGCATGAATGATGAGCGCTCCCCGCTTGCGGGCCCCGGCCAGAAACGCGTTCATGCGCGGCGCCATCTCGGCGCAGCGGGCCGTGGCGCTGCGGCACCAGTGCCTGGCCCACATGTCGCAGACGATGATGGCGGTTTTACGGGCGTCCCATGTGACTGGCTCCTCCACCACGCGGAACTGGCCACTGGCCCCGGGTATCTCCACCCGCTTGCGGAGCACCAAACGGAACTGGCCGGCTGGCTCGGCCGCCCTGCCGGCAACCGCCGTCAGGGCCACGACCGAGCAAGCCATCAAGCGCGTCATAGCTCGCCGCATAATACTCGCCTCGCTCCTGCGGTCTTTGAACTTTATCGCTGTGGCCCAGAATAGCGTCTCGACTACCCCTTGTACAGCACCGCGGGAAGGCGGCGGGGGCTCCAAGGGGCCCCCGTATTCCCGGGCTCTTGACTGCGGCGTCTCAGGCCGATGGACTACATAGCAACCTTGGGCTCCGCGAGCGACTGGGCCGCTTTGAACGAGGCCGGCCAGGACCTCGCGGCCCGCCCCACCAGGCGTTACGCTGGAAACCCTCGCCAAGCGCAACGCACGAAGGGAGGCAACTTCAAGTGTGCCAGCCATTCGGCCCCCATTCCGAGCATGTGGCGTCGGCAGATGCCGCGCTTTGGGACGCCTTGCTGTTGCTGGGCCCCACCGGCTCCGGAAAGACGCCGCTGGGGGTAATGCTCGAAGCGCGGGGTTGGCACGGCCGGCCATGCACGCACTTCGATTTCGGAGCCATCCTGCGGGCAATCGTCCGCCGCGACCGGCCCGACGAACTGCTGACTCGCCGCGACCTCGATTTTCTTGCCGAGGTGCTTCGGCGGGGGACCCTGCTGGAGGACGAGCATTTCCCGCTGGCCGAACGCATCTTGCGCGGCTTCTTGTGCGACCGCAAGGTGGACCGAAGCACCATGGTGGTGCTCAACGGGTTGCCCCGGCACGTGGGCCAGGCCAGAGCTCTGGAAGCGCTGATGCGTGTGCGGGCGGTAGTATTTCTGCATGCCCGAGCCGAGACGGTCTGGAAACGGATCCAGGCCAACATTGGCGGCGAGCGGACAGGTCGCGATGACGACGACCCTCCATCCATCGAGGCCAAGCTCGCCTTGTTCGCGGAGCGCACGGCTCCCTTGCTCGACTATTACCGCCAGCGGCACGTGCCGGTGCTTCGCAAGGAAGTGGAAGCGAGCACCACAGCCGAGGAACTGTGGCAATGGCTCCACGAGTTCGCTGCGTAGGAGGCAACATGTGAGGCGCGGGCACGCCGGCCACGCAGAACCGTTCAGGCCTAAGGATTGCCAGCAGCCGCCCCGGCCGTGCGGGCCGGATGTTCCGCGGTGGCTGGGGACGGGGTAAAATGCCGGTTGTTGCTGGAGCAAGTCCGCCGAGGGTTTTCCGCATGCAACCTCGAGAGATCGTGCAGAGAGCCATCGAGTTTCGCGGTCCGCCGCGCTTGCCCTTCTGGCAGCACGAGGTCCCCGAGGCGCCGGACGACGTGTGGGACATCTGGGAGATGGACCGCGCCCAGGCAGGCTGGTTCTTCGATCACTGCGCGCCGGACGATTGGGGTTGCGTGTGGGCACGCACCGAGACGAAAAACATGGGCCAGGTGGTAGGGCATCCGCTGGCCGATTGGTCGGCCTTCGACACGTACCGCCCTCCCAACCCGCGCAATCCCTTCTACTTTGAGCGTCTGGAGCCGCTGCTGGACCAGGCGGGCGACCGGTACGTGGTGGTCACCAGCCACTTCAACCTGATCGAACGGTTCCATATGCTGCGGGGCTTTGCGGCGGCCATGGAAGACTTGTATCTGGAACCGCAGCGGGTCGAACGCCTCTTGGACTGCATCCTGGAGTTCAAGCTGGGGTTGTTCGAGGAGTTGCACCGCCGGTTCGGAGACCGAGTGGACGGGCTGTTTCTGACCGACGATTGGGGCACGCAGCGCGGCCCTTTCGTCAGCCACGCGGTGTTCGACCACTTCTTCGCCCCACGGTATCGCAGGCTGTTCGATGCCATTCACGGCTACGGGTGGCATGTGATCTTCCACAGTTGCGGCCGGATCAATGCCCTGGTGCCCCGGCTGATTGCCTTGGGGGTGGACGTGCTCAACATGCAGCAGCCGCGGGCGTACGGCTTGGTTGAGTTTGGCGAGCAGTTTCGGGGGCAAGTGTGCTTTTTGACTACGGCCGATATCCAGACCACGTTGCCCCGCGGCAACCCCGAAGAGGTGCGCGACGAAGTGCGGCTGTTGGTCCGGCATTGGAGCACCCCGCAGGGCGGGTTGATCGTGTTCAACTATGGCGACCCGGAAGCGCTGGCCGTGCCCCCGGAAATGACTCGCGTGATGTTCGACGAATTCGTGCGCCTGGCCTATTCGGCGTCCGGCGTGTAATGAAGAACCCCGCACGGGCGGGCCTGCGCCATCGCGCCGTTTGCGCAGAGTGATTTCCGAGCCGTTACCCCCGGGCGGTGTTTGCCGGGGCATTCCCGCCAGGGATAAGCGCGCGTACAATGCGGGGCACTTGCGCAAGCGCACCTTCCGGCGGCATGTTTGGCGACAGGATCGCATCCTGCCGTCCGGCGGCGTTCTCGGATTCAGGCGACCGGTCATTGGAGGAGTTTTTCGCACATGGCGAAGTCCGCGGCACGTAAGTACGCAATCGGCGTCGATTATGGCACAAACAGCGTGCGGGCGCTGGTGGTCGATGTCCGCAATGGACGCGAGGTGGGCACCTGCGTGTGGAACTATCCCAGCGGCGACCAAGGCATTCTGCTGGATCCCAAAGACCCCAATCTGGCCCGCCAAAACCCTGCCGACTACATCGAAGGGTTCTATCGTGCGGTGCGGGGCGCGGTACGGGCGGCAGCACGCACCCCAGGGTTCCGCGCGGAAGATGTCATTGGGATCGGGGTGGACACGACCGGCTCTACCCCCCTGCCGGTCGATCGCCGCGGCATGCCGCTGGCCTTGCAGCCGGCCTTCAAGAAAAATCTGGCCGCTCAGGCCTGGTTATGGAAAGACCACACCGCGTATGCCGAGGCGGCCGAAATCACCGAAAAAGCCCGCCAGATGGGGCTTCCGTATTTGGCCAGGTGCGGCGGTACGTATAGTTCGGAATGGTTCTGGTCCAAGATTCTTCATTGCAAACGGACGGCACCCAAGGTGTTTGCGGCGGCGTATGCCTGGGTCGAGTTGGCCGACTTCGTGCCTGGCTTCGTGACCGGAAACCTCGATCCCCACACCATGCAGCGGGGCATTTGTGCGGCGGGGCACAAGGCCATGTATAACGACCAGTGGGGAGGCCTGCCCAGCGAAGAGTTCCTGGCCAGCCTGGATCCGGATCTGGTGGAAGTCCGCCGGCGTTATGCGCCCCAAGCGGTGCCTTCCGATCAGAAAGCGGGCCAGTTGACGGCGGAAGTGGCGCGCAAAGTAGGCCTCCGGCCGGGGATTCCCGTGGCGGTGGGCAACTTCGATGCCCACGCCGGTGCTGTGGGGGCGGGCATCGAACCGGGCCGGCTGGTCAAAATCATCGGCACCAGCACCTGCGACATGCTCGTTGCGCCCATGGACCAGCCCCTGGCCGATATCCCCGGCGTATGCGGCATCGTGCCCAGCTCCATCATTCCGGGGATGTACGGGTTGGAAGCGGGCCAATCGGCCGTGGGCGACATTTTCAATTGGTTCGCCAGCCGGCTGGCCCCCAAGGAGTTCACCGCCCGGGGGGAAGTTCACGCCAATCTGACCAAGGCGGCGGCCCGGCTCAAGCCCGGCGAGAGCGGCCTGCTGGCTCTGGACTGGAACAACGGCAACCGGACGATTCTGGTGGACCCCCTGCTGACGGGCCTGCTCGTGGGGCAAACTCTGCATACCACGGCGCCGGAAATCTATCGGGCGCTGGTCGAAGCCACCGCCTTTGGCGCCCTGCGGATCATCCAGCGGTTCGAGGAGTACGGCGTCACCGTACGCGAGGTGGTCAATTGCGGCGGCATCGCCGAGAAGAATCCCTTTGTGATGCAGATCTACGCCGATGTCTGCAACCGGCCCATGAAGGTCAGCCGCTCGGCTCAGACCTGCGCCCTGGGGGCGGCCATCTTCGGGGCCGTGGTGGGCGGCGCCTACCCCAGCACCGAAGAAGCCCAAAAGCACATGACCGGCACCCGGCCCAAAGCGTATCAGCCTAACCGCGCGGCCGCCGCCGTGTATCAAGAACTCTACGGCCTGTACTGTACCTTGCACGACGCCTTTGGCCTCAAGGACGGCCCCCGGGACCTCTTCGGCGTGATGAAACAGTTGATTGCCATCCGCAACCGCGTCCGCCAGGCATAATGCCAAGCACAACGCGGAAGGCAAAGCGCATAAGAACGCGTCGGCCCACGGCGCGCCCGGCAGACGGTTCTTGCCGAAACCCCGATGGCGTCACCTGAAAGACCGCCAGCCGGAAATACCCCAAAGCCCCCTCTTGGCCCCCGGCCGCAATCTTTTGAACCGGGTACCATGATTACCGCTCTGCCAGCGTCCGGCGGGCAGGGCGGCCAACGCCCCATAGGAAGCCAACGCCTGAAAGAGGGCCAAGCCCAGCGGGTGCATGCGGGGCGGTGCCCGGAAGGGTTCGTCGGCCAACCACCGCCCGGGCTCCCATCCGTCCCGCGTTCGGCGCCACGTGACCGAAGTCTTCAGGTCTTTCTGGTGGGGGGGATTGGCGACTGAGGCTGGCCCACTATCCGCCCCCACGGCCAAAACCCCAAGCGTGGCCGCAACCAAGAGATTACATCGCAATCGGGGCATGAGCGGGAAGCGGCGCGCCCTGGAAGCTCGATGTGATACCGGGAAGAAATCGCGCAACTCGCGGGTCCGGATAGACTGGCCGGCGACGGTCGATGCACAGGCCAACCCTTGCAAGCTGCGGGCCGGGCATCGCGATCGCGCCACCCGCCCGAACCGCTCATCCACCTAACCCCTTGGCAGAAAGGCCCCTCGGCAATGCTTTCGTCCTGGCAGGCCCGGACGGCCTGGGGGGCCATGTTGCGGCCGGACATCAGGCGTGTTGTCTTGATGCAACGTGCCAGGGGCCCGAGACCGCCGGCGCGGGTTCTCGGAAAGGCGGCGTAGGGTTGGTTTTTGAGCGCGGCCCATTTTGGCGGCATGGCCGGCATAAGCGGCCTTATTGGCAGCCAGCCGAGTCGTGCTGAGGCAGGCCTGTCGCTGCAGGGGAGCCGCGGCCGAAAACGGTTTGCCCGGTCCCGCGTTCTGTTCTAGGGTTTCACATGGAGGGCTGGCTGGAGCAAGCCAACGCCTGCCAGGACAGACCGCAAGGGTACGCCGTATGCCTCATCCGCCGGTATCGATGGACCTGAAGAAGATCTTATCTGGGGCGCAGTTGCCGGCATTGCCCCAAAGCGCTATCCGCCTTCTGGAGTTATCGCAGGACCCATCGAACGGTCCGTCCGAATTCGCCGTGCCCATCGAGTCCGACCCGGGGCTCGCCGGCCAGGTGCTGCGGTTTGTCAACTCCTCGTACTTTGGTTTTTCCCGGGAAATTTCGAGTGTCAAGCTGGCCATCACGCTGGTCGGCATTCGCACCATCAAGAACTTCGCGCTATGGAGCGCGGTATTCAGCTTGATGCCGAACCCCAAGTGTGGCCCGTTCGAACTGAAGAACTTATGGCAGGACTCGCTGCGCCGGGCGCTGTTTGCCCGCCGCGTGGCCAAGCTGCTGGGCCTTAAGGAAGCCGAGGAGGCGTTCTCGGCGGCTTTGCTTCAAGACATGGCCGTACCTCTCTTGGCCAAAGAAGCGCCGGCCGTGTACGCCAAGTTGCTCGAGGCCCGCAACCAGGGTCAGCGGCGGCTTTCGGCCCTGGAGCAGCAACTGTTCGGCTGGAACCACGGCGAAGCCGGAGGGATGATGGCCCGGCACTGGAACCTGCCCGAACAGTTTGCCACGCTCATCGAAGCCCACGTCGCTTTGGACCAGGAGGCCGGCCCGCCGGATGCGCACGCCGTGGACCGCGTGGTAGCCATGTCGGCCTTGTTGCCCACGGTGGTCGATCCCCTGTGGCTGGAAGCGCCGCGTCTGGAGTCGCTCTATGGGGCCATTGCCCCGCCGGGCAGCCCGCCCTTGGCGGAACTTCTGGCATCGCTCGATCAGGAGTTTTCTGAGTTCGGCCCATTGCTGAAGATCTCCACCCCGGCCCGCTCCCTGGCCGAGATGTACAGCGCCAGCGCCGTACCTGCCGCGTAATACTGTGGCCGACTGGGCCGGCAGGAGGCGGTGCGCCCGTGATGCAGCGCGCGGCAGGGTGGTCTCGGTGGCGTCTTGCTTGCCGGCTTGCGGCCGCGGCACCAATCCTTTAAGAATGGGGACGATAGCGGCCGGGCCTGGTGTGGCGTGTCTGCCCGCCGGGCGGCAAACACCGCACTGTCTCTTTGGCGAGGAAACGTCTGCGATGAGCGTGTTCCTGGGAATCGATATCGGCACTTCCGGCACGAAGGCATTGGCCATCAACGAGCAAGGACAGGTGCTGGCCGACGCTCTGGAAACCTATCCCTGCTACTTTCCCAAGCCGCTATGGAGCGAGCAAGACCCGGAAGACTGGTGGCAGGCCACCATACGGGCGGTGCGCGCGGTGATGGAACGCGGCGGGCTAAAGCCCGGCGACGTGAAGGCCATCGGGCTATCGGGCCAGATGCATGGCTCGGTGTTTTTGGATAAGCACGATCGGGTCATCCGCCGGGCCATCCTCTGGAACGATCAGCGTACCGCGGCCGAGTGCCAGGAAATGGAAGACCGGGTGGGAGGGCGGAAAAACCTCATCAAGCTGGTGGCCAACCCGGCCATGACCGGCTTCACCGCTCCTAAGATACTCTGGCTGCGGAACCACGAGCCGCGCAATTTTGCCAAGACAGCCAAGGTGCTGTTGCCCAAAGATGAGATCCGCCGGCGCCTTACGGGCGAGTACGCCACCGAAGTCAGCGACGCCAGCGGGATGCTGCTTTTGGATGTGGCCCGCCGCACATGGTGCAAAAAGCTCTTGGACAAGCTGGAGCTGGACCCCAGCCTCTTGGCACCGTGCTACGAGTCGGAAGAAGTCACCGGCCGCCTCACCCCCCAGGCCGCCGAATTGCTCGGTTTGACCACAGAGTGCGCCGTGGTGGGCGGGGCGGGCGATTGCGCTGCCGGGGCTGTGGGCAACGGCATCGTAGAACGCGGCGTGCTTTCGACCTCCATCGGCACCTCCGGCGTGATGTTCGTTCACAGCGACGAAGTGAAGATCGATCCCCTGGGCCGGGTGCACACCTTCTGCCACGCCGTGCGGGGCAAGTGGCACATGATGGGGGTCAACCTGTCGGCGGGCGGTTCTCTCCAATGGTTCCGCAACGAACTATGCAAGGCCGATGTGGAACGCGCCCGGCAAGAAGGAAAAGAGGTGTACGATATTCTCACGGCCGAGGCCCAAAGTGTGCCGCCCGGCTCCCAGGGGTTGTTCTTTCTCCCGTATCTGTCGGGCGAGCGGACTCCCCATGCCGATCCCGACGCGCGGGGCTGCTTCGTAGGGCTCACTTTGGCCCACACGCGGGGCCACATGATCCGTGCCATTCTCGAAGGCGTGGTGTACGCCCTGCGCGACAGCCTCGAAATCATCGAGAACTTGGGTGTTCCGGTACGGCAGATCCGGGCCTCGGGCGGCGGGTCGCGCAGCGCACTGTGGCGGCAGATTCAAGCGGACATGTTCGGCCGGCCCGTGGTAACCATCAACAGCCAGGAAGGACCGGCCTACGGCGTCGCCCTGTTGGCGGCGGTAGGGGCCGGGGCCTACAAGAACATCCGCGAGGCCTGCCAGGCCACGATCCGGGTGGTGGACCAAACGGCCGTCGACCGCCGCGCCAAAAAAGTGTACGACCGTGCCTTTCCGGTCTATCAGCAGCTCTACCGCTCGCTGAAAGACGACTTCAAGCGGATCGCAGCCCTGGAGCGCTAGCTGGCCGCAGCACCCCCACAAGCAAGAATGTGCCGACAGGCGGGCATGCCGGGGCAAGAATCGCCCGGGTATTTTTCGGCGGCTTAGGGGTTTAAGGGCATGGGGTCTGGCTGGGCCCTTGGAATGGGACGATGGCGGGCGGCTATCACTCAAACACGCCGTGAAGGAACCATCGCCCAAGGCGGCCGCAGTGGAACAGCCAGAACCGGTGGCCGGTGGTGGTCTCGACGCGGTAATAGTCCCGAAGGATTCTCGGGCCGCGCCACCAGCCGGTTTCGATGCGTTCTGGGCCCCATGCCTGGGCGGTGCGATATTTCCTCCCTTTCCAATGGAAGCAGAGGGGCGGTCCGTCGGGGGCCACAGCCATGCAACGCAGCGCCACAGGACCCAGCAGGCGCAGCGGCCGAAATGCAAGCACCGCACTTGGGGATCGCGGCATGAGGGGGCCGGACCGCGATCCGGGAGGAACCGACCTGGTGCACACCGGCGGAACCGGATTCGGAAGGGGTTTTTTCTGGAGGATCGGCTGGTAGCGAAACGACTTTTCCGGTTGGGCTTCCGGCCGAAGGGCTGCGCGGAGGACGGCCTGGGCTCCCAGGCGGCTACTGAGGCGATCGAGCAGCGCAGCCAGCACGCGGCGGTCAGGACGGAGGCTGCCGCAGTCGAAAAGCTCCTGTTGTCGCCAAGGAAGCAACGCCGATTGGGTTATCTTCAGCACTACGGCGCCTACCGGCCCGGCAAGCCGCACCCGCTGCAGCCGCAAACGGAGGATGTCGAGCCAATGTTCCAACGAGAGGCTGGCTTCTACCACCCCCAGCGAAAGCTCCATCTTGTGGCCAGCCGGCAGACACTCCAGCCGGCATATCGCCGCCAGAATGCCCCGCCCTGTCGGCCGTAACTGCTCGATCGCTCGGGCAAAAAGCTCGCTAAAGACGGACAAGAGGCACTCCTGGCTGGTGGCGGGCAGGTCCAATGCTTGGCGGAGTTCCAATTCGGCCGGGGGCGAGAGGGGACAGATCGGTTCCGGGGCAAGTCCCAGCGCTTGATCCCAGCGGCGGACAAGCTCGCTTCCGAAGCGCGATGGCCACTCCTCTCTGGCGATGCGTTCCAGTTGCTCTACCCGATAGATTCCCAAGGCATGGAGCCATCCCACGGTGGCACCGGCCAATCGCAGGCACTCGACCGGCAAAGGGCGTAATGCCGCAAGTGTCTGGCCTGGGGGAACCCATAGCGGAGGAATCTCCGAACCCGAGGGGATTTTTGCCAACGCCGCCTCGGGCTGGCCGAAATGCGCGCAGGCCCAGGCGGCCCCCAGCGTATCGGCCACTGCCAACCGGACCCTCAGATGCTGTCGAGCGAAGTGCTGCTGGACGGCGCGAGCCAGGGCGGTCTGGCTGCCGAACAGATGGTCCAGCCCGTCGAGGTCCAGAAACAGACTCTCTGGAGCAGCGGAGTCTTCGATGCCTACCACCGGACTGAACTGGAAACAGCCCTGTGCCAATGCCTCCAATGCCTGTCGATCGGCACAAGGATCGTGAGGCTCTAGGTGGACGCAGGAGGAGGAGAGCGCAGGGATGTCCGGCCGTACCGGTTCCCGCCCCCGCACGGGGGAGCCTTGGGTTAAAACCACCTCGGGCAACGGCCGGGGGAGAGATTGTGGTGCCTCGGCCAGGGTGAGGGCCTCGGCCAGGGTCATTCCCGGGGCAATGCCCCGCGACCGGGCCTTGGCACAGCACATCACTACGCGATGTCCTCCCCGGCCTGGAGCATAGAGGATCCAAGGCTCGTTAAGCCCTGGCCGCTCGATAAGCCGCCGTTGGATGGGCCAATGGGGAAGCCAGACGCACAGCACCCGTTTCATCATCGATCTCCAGCTCGATACTTCCGCCCCCGATGCCGCCCCGCAGGCGGAGCACCTTGATCTTGACGCGCCGCCTGCCGGAAAGGCCGCCAGGTAGCGGTTCGACCCAGAAACGGACGTCGGCCCAGGTGGGCTCGTGCCGGGCCCAATCCGGCCGGAACAATAACCCCAGACCACCCCCCTGTTCCGCTGCGATCTGCAAGCGGCGAAAGACCACCGGATCGAGTTTTTTCACCCCGGCCAGCACCCCCGCCACAGCCCGACAACGAAGCGATTGTTCCAAAGCCCATAGGTGCTCGACAGGGTTGCCGGGTTGGACTACGATGAGGGCCTCGGGAGGAATACCCCAGTGGAAGATGGCGGGAGGGAAAAGGTTCCGCTCAGGATCCAGCACGATGACCACCCCCCCATCCCGGCAGGCCTGCCGTGCGACATGAACGGCTAAGGTTTGCCGGCCGGTTCCCTCCCCCTCGGCCAGCCATTCCACCAGACTTCCCTGGCGGATTCCTCCCCCGGGTAGAAGGGCATCCCACGCGGAGCATCCCGTGGAGATGACCCCTCCGTGAGACGGATTCCAAGCGGCCTCCCAGCGGGCAATCTCCTCCCGGAGACGGTCAATAGAACACCTAGAGGTTGTCTTCGCCAGGAGGGGCTCGATTAGGGGGTCCATGATAGCATTCCTTACGCCACCGTATAGTGTACATTTGTATCCTATTCCCGTCAAGCCCGAGCCCTGCAGGGCTCGGCTCGAGGGTGAGGCTATGACGCTACCCACTGCGGTCGTTGGTTTCCCCCTGTGTCTTGCGCCGTGCAATCGACACCCTCTTGAACAAGGCCAGCCAACGCCGCGTAGGACCGGCCTCCGAAGTCCACACCACTCACTTCCCTGCCGTTTCAACCAGGCCCCCGTAAGGTAAGATGCACACTTCCGGCGCGAAAGGAGATACCGTTCTCTCCAGTTTTTTCCCGCAACCATGCCGCTTCGCCGTTTTCTGACGCACCCCCGCTCGGCCTCGGCTTTCCGGACTGCTTGGCGCCGCCACATGCTGGGGCTGATTACCGTGGTTCTTCTGCTGGGCGGCGGAGTGCTGTGGGTGTGGCCCTTCTACGGCGGAGCGGCTGAATTGCAGTCGGCCTGCTGGCGTATCGGGGCGCTGTGCGGGGCATTGTGGCTGGCCTATGAGCAGTTGCGGGGCATTCCGTGGTGGATATGGATGGCGTTGCCCGCGGTGCTTTTGGTGGCGGCTCGCCGACCACAGTTGCTGGTGATCTTGATTCCTGCCCTGTTGGTTCTGGCCGTGCTCAAACCGCGACGCCCGTCCAAAGCCCGCCCCTAACCGGCGGCGCTCTGCGGGGGGCTGCCACTTGCAGCCTGCCCGCCGACCGGTTATCGTCGGGGGCACGTAATCCATGGGAGGTACTCGCACTTGGGAGGCGCGGGCGGGCCCCGCGGCATCGGATGGCGTTTGCCTGGATACTGGCTATAGTCCTTGGAGGCGAAAATCCTTGCACCAACGGGTCGTTCGAGACTCTGGGCCGCAACAGCTTCCCCGCCGACTGGGGCTCGGTGGGCCAGCACGTCGAATTGGCCACCGACGCACACACCGGTCGCTATGCCCTGCGCTTTGTGCGCCGTGCGGGGACCCAACCCCACATAGAAACGGGCCTCAACCGCGTGCGGCTTCTGGATCGGCTCCGCGGAGGGATGGAGTTCTGGTATAAGGCCGTTTCCGCCCAGGGTGCCCGGCTGCGGATGTATGTGATCCCGATCAATGCCGAAGGCATTGAGCGGACCGGCTCGTCGCGGGCCGTCTTCACGGTGCCCGAGGGACATATCGGCGACGGGCAATGGCACCGCGGCCGGATCAGATACGATTACACCACAGACCCCAAGGTTCGCTCGGTGCATTTTGCCGTACGCATCGAGGGCAACGCAGGGGAATTGCTGGTGGACGACTTCGCCTATCTTGAGCGGGTCGGACCGGTGCTCCGCTTGGGCACCGTGCGGGTCGAAGAAGATCCGGACCAGCCCGGCCAGCGCTGCCGTGTTCACGTCCCCATTTATAACGACGGCGATGCCCCGGCCAGCGAGGTCCAGGCCTTGCTGGTTGCCCCCGCCGCTCTGGAGGTCAATCCGGCCAAGGTCAGCTTGGGGACGATCGTCCCCGGCAAACGGGCCCGCGCGTTTTGGACGCTTCATGGCCGCCGCGATCAAAGCAGCACGCTGGCAGTGGAGGCCCGTACGGGCGAGGAGACGGCCAGCACCCGTTTGCCCCTGGGCCCCAAACTGGCCGTGCGGAGCTTTGGGCCCATGGGGCCCGTAGCCATTGTGGGCAAGCCCATCGAGGTCCAATGCGAGTTGGAAAACAGCGGGACGGCTATTGCCCCGGGGGTAGCAATCAGCTTTGCCCTGGGCGATCAGCAAAAAACGGTGCAGTCGCCGCCCGTGCTGCCGGGCAAGACCACCGTGGTTACGGCCAGCTTCGTTCCGCCGGCCGAGAAGCTGGAGGAACAAGTATCCTGCCGCGTCCAAAGCCCGGTGCCGTGCCAAGAGGCCCCTTGCATGAAAGCTACGCTGGCGGTGGCAAGCGACGCACCTCTTGCCCAGCCGGCGCAAAGGCTCGCCGCAGAGGTGAGCAAGTCCTTTGCAACTTTGGAGAACGAACATCTGCGCCTGGTGTTCCGCAAGAATGCTTTCGGGTTCGGGCCGGGCGAGGTGGTCGTGAAAACCCCGAGCGGCTGGGCCACAGCCGCATGGGTGCCTGTCCTGGCGCGACTGGCTATCAGGCAGTCGGACGGCGCAGTTCGCATAGGCAGTCTGTGCGCCGCGGAGGCCAAGGGCCAGATGGAAGGCCAGTCAGGGGCGCGGCTGGAGTTCTTGGCCACCGCGCCTGCCCTGGGGGATGCGTGCCGGGTGCACGTGGTCTTCGGGCTGAAACGCGACGTTCGGCTGATCAGCGTCGAGCATCGGCTGGAAGCCGCCCGTCCGCTGGATGTGCTGCTGTTTGTCGGGCCGGCCGTGTACGCGCTGGCCCGCGATGAAGCGGTGTTTCCGGGGCTTGAGTGGCTGGTGGGGGATGAGGTTTCCTCCTCGGCCTTGGACATCGCCGAGGACCACCCGGACCGCATTCGTTTCGCCCCCCATCCCAATTATGTCACGGTGCCGGCCATGGGAGTGCATGGGCCAAAGGGCACGGTGGGGCTTATGTGGGACGTGCACCAGCGGTGGGACGGCCGGCGCGATCGGCCGAGGGCGGTGTTCGCCTCGCCGGACCGCTTTCACGCCCAGCGGGCCCATCTGATGGCCTTGAGCCTGCCCACGGTGCCAGAGTTCTTTTTGCCCAGCCGGCTGCTGGCTGAGAAACCCTATCGTTTGGAACCTTCGACCAAGCTGGTACTGCGCGCGGAGATTGTGGCCGATGGCCACGCGGTGGATGCCTTGGCCCCGTTGGAAGCATATCTGCGGCGCGTGGGGCTGCCACCGCCGGTTCCGCTGCCTCGCGGCTCCTACGAGAAAGAGATCGAGTTCTCGATGCAGGGCTATTTGAAGTCGCTGTGGGTGGAGGAGGAATCGACGTGGTGGACCACCAAAGCGGGCGGCATTCTCTCGCATAAGGGCCGGCCCCCGGCTTTCGTGGCCGATGTGCTGGTCGGCGCAACGCTCAGCCCCGATGCCGGGGTACGTGCCCAATGCCGGGCGTTGGCCCAGCGGGTGGCGAAACTGCTGGATGCCGAGCCCCGTTGGGAGGCGATGCGTTTTCCGGGCCGGTTCGACCACGCGGTGGCCAACCCGTTCTCGGCAGCATCGCTACTCCAGTCGCGGGAGGAGGACGGAGCGTGGCGTTTTGACGCCGACCTTCAGGCTGGGCCGCCCTTTGTGGGTATGGACTATTACGAGTTGGGCCCGGATAACGCGGTAGAAGTGGGCACTTGTGCGCGCAAAGCCTACGAAGTGCTGCGTTACGCCCGGGTGGCGGGCGATCTTGATGCCTACCGGAAAATGCTCCCCACGCTGGAGTTGATGGAGCGGTTCCGCGTGCCGCGCGCGGCCCAGGTGTGGGAGGTGCCGGTACACACGCCCGACATCCTGGCCGCGGCCGACGCCGTGGATGCCTTTGTCGAAGCCTATCGCTTCAGCGGCGACCGGCGGTGGCTGGCCGACGCCGTGACCTGGGCCCGTCGCGGGCTTCCCTTCGTCTATCTGTGGCACGATCCGGAAAAACCGTTCCTCCTCGGTGCCAGCATCCCCGTCTTCGGCGCTACGTGGTACCAGGGATCATGGTTCGGCCGGCCGGTGCAGTGGAACGGCCTCCGATATGCCGAGGCCCTTTTGAAGCTGAGCGAATATGACCGGAGCCTCCCCTGGCGCGACGTGGCTGAACTCGTAATCCGCAGTGCTATCCACCAGCAAGATACCTCAGGCAATAACGTCGGGCTTTGGCCCGACAACATCAGCGCCATCGACGGCACCAAATGCCCCTGGGTTTTCCCGCCGGGCATGATCTTGCAGGGCATATTGCACCTGCTGGGTCGCGATCAGGAGCCGGCGACCGTTATCCTAGGCCAAAGCCCGCACCGGTTGCACCTCACCGCCACCGTGCCGCTGAGTAAGGCCTCGTGGGATGGCAAGACGTGCTCGTTCCTGGCGGCGGTTCCCCAGGGCCAGGACGGGCTGGTGTTGGCCAGCAACATTTCGCGGCCCACGCGGGTGGTGGTAGCCCCCGGTTCCTCCACCACCGCGGCCCAAGAGCAAGAATTGATGCAGCGGGATTGGCCAGAAAAAGGAAGCCAAGCGGGCTGGCGCTATGATCCGGGCTGGGGGTTTCTTGTGCTTCGGCTGCCCGGCCAGGGGGTTTGGCAGGTCCGGATGGAAGGCGCCGCTTTTCGCGCGGTCCAACGCCTGCCTCAGCCCGTGGATCGCATCGCGTTCGAATTCCACGAATCGGCCGAGGGATGGCTGGCCGCCCACCATATCGACTCGCTTGTGGTCCGAGACGGTTCCCTGGCGGGCAGCATCACCGGCCCAGATCCGTACTTGGTTCGGAGCCTGCTGCAAGTGTCGGCAGCAACCTGTCGGGTGGTTGTGCTGCGCATGCGGGTAAGCGCCGGGCAAACAGGCCAACTGTATTGGGGTACCACCGAGGCTCCCGGGTTTTCGGAACAGCGGGTAGTAGTCTTTCCGCTTCAGGCCGATGGGCAGTTCCACGAGTACCGGATCCCTGTGGGAGACCACCCGGAGTGGAAAGGTCGGACCATCACCGAGCTGCGGATTGACCCGGGCAATGGGGCGGCAAAGGCCGAGTTCGCCATCGACTATGTGCGGGGGGAAAGCCCGTAACGGGCAGCGGCTGCCCCGAATCTGTCGCCTTGTGACCTGCCCGGGCCTGGCAAGCGTATCAATGCCGACGAACTTAAACTTCCAAATGAGCAGTTCATCATGCGAAAGGAGAAGCCATGTCGCGAGCCAACCGTCGTCAGTTCGTTAAGTCTTCGGCTTGGGCGGCTGCGGTGGGGGTCCCTGCGCTGGCGCGAGCGGGCAGCCCCAACGACCGCATTCGGGTCGGGTTGGTGGGCCTGGGCGGGCGTATGCACTCGCACGTAGCCGCCCTGGTGCAGCTCAAGAAGGACGTGGACATCGTGGCAGTTTGCGACTGCGACGAGCCCCGCGTCCGGGAGGCGGAAAAGCACTATCCGCAACTGGCTGGTCTCAAGTTAGCCCGCTATACGGACCAGCGCCGGCTGTTCGACGATACATCGGTCGATGCCATCAGCTTTTCCACCCAGGACCATTGGCACGCCCTGCAAACCATCTGGGCGTGCCAGGCGGGCAAGGACGTGTACGTGGAAAAACCGTGTGCCCACACCCTCTGGGAAGGCCGGAAGATGGTCGAGGCTGCCCGCAAGTACAAGCGCATCGTGCAGCATGGTACCCAATGCCGTTCCAGCCCGAACATCATCGAGGGCATCCGCAGGCTGAAGGAAGGAATCATCGGCGAGGTCTATATGGCCCGCGGCATGTCGTACAAACTCCGCGGGCATCTGGGGAAACACCGCCCCCAGCCGGTGCCCCCAGGATTGGATTGGGACAAGTGGGTCGGCCCGTCCAAGATGGTTCCTTATAGCGCCTTCTACCACCGGCGGTGGTACTGGGTATCGAACTTCGCCAGCGGCGACATTGCCAATCAGACCGTGCACAATATCGACATCATCCGTTGGGGCCTGGGACTGGATACCCACCCTTGTCAGATCCAGTCGATGGGCGGCCGATTTCCCCCGGCCGCCGACGATGACGCCGATACTCCCAATACGCAGTTCTTCGGGTGCCGTTTTCCGGGGCGAAATCAATTGGTGCAATTCGAGATCCGCCACTGGTACACCCCCACCGAGGCCGGCATGGGCGACCAGTACCCGTTTGTCGATCACTCCAGCGTCGTGGGTGTCATCTTCTTCGGCACCCAGGGCTACATGATCATCCCCGACTACTCCAGCTACCGGACTTTTCTGGGACCCAAGCGCGAGCCCGGCCCGTTCGCGCACACGCCAGGCGAGCCCATGATGGACCTGGAGCACTTCCAAAACTGGGTCAAGGCCATGCGAAGCCGCAATCCTAAAGACCTAACCGCCGACATCGAAGAGGGGCATCTTTCCACGGCCATTTGCCACTTGGCGAAAATCGCCAACCAGCTCGGTCGGACTCTCCAGTTTGATCCTAAAGCCGAGCGGTTCGTCAACGACCCGGAGGCCGATCGGCTCCTGACCAAGGAGTACCGGGCGCCCTATGTGGTGCCCGAGCACGTGTGAGGCCCTCGAGGCCGCGACGGCCCGTGTGGTGGGTTCGGCCGCCGGTCTTCCATCTCCCGGTGACCAGCGACGGGAGCACGGGTTTTACTGATCCGCCGGTTTTGCATGCCGCCGGGCGATATCGCCTCGCTTGAACGTTCCCCGGCTGTGGGGGTGTACAAGCCTGCCGCAGCCTCATTACGGAGTACGGGGCGGGCAAGCCAGGAGCCATATTTCGACTAAACCGGCTGGGCTGAGTTTGCCGATAATCGGCACGCCATTGGCTAGGGCTACTGGCGCGGCATCCGACTCAGGGGGGTTGGTGGTGATGGCCGGGACGGGCAATGAAACGGCAAGTGTGGGTCGCCGTGGGCGTCGTGCTGCTTTCCGGTTGCTCGCTGCTTCCGGAGATAGCCCACCAGCCGACCCTGCATAACCCGTTTCCCCAGCTTTCCAAGATTGCCGTAGCCCCCTTCTTTAACCTGAGTGCCGAGCCCACCTTGGATGGTCGGCGATTCGCTTTGGCTTATGCTCACGAGTTGCAGCAAGTGCCGGGTTTTGAGGTCGTGCCTGTGGGTACCGTCGAGCAAGCGCTCCGGGGATTGAACCTGCGTTTGACGGGTCCGGAGGAGGCGCGGCAACTGGGCCGGGAGTTGGGAGTGGACGCGGTGGTCATTGGGGCCGTTACCGATTATTCGCCGTATTACCCACCCCGGTGCTCACTGCATGTCGAGTGGTACGCAACTAACCCGTGTTTCCATCCCATACCGCCGGGGTATGGGCTACCCTGGGGTACGCCCGAGGAGGAAGAAATCCCGGGCCCGGTGATCTTCGAGGCGGAGATGGCGCTGGCCAAAGCCCAACTGGCCACGCAAACGCCAAGAAGTGCCGAGCAGGAAGGAAAACCCAGCCAGCCGCCTGCGCTGGCCCAAGCCAACGGATTGCCCGCGGTCTGGCCTGATCCGCGCGGGTTTATTCCCCCGCCCCCCTCGGAACGCTCGCCGCCCTGCTGGCCTCAAGCAGGCCCCGTCATGCGTCACACGCAGGCCTACGATGGCCGGGACCCCAAGTTCACCGAAGCGCTGGCCAACTATTATTTTTTCCAGGACGATGCCCGATTTGGGGGATGGCAAAGCTATTTGCAACGTAGCGACGATTTCATTCGTTTCTGTTGTCGGATGCATCTTTGGGAAATGCTTAGCGCCCGGGGCGGGGCCGGGCAAACGCGGGTTGTGTGGAGGTGGCCCACAATCCGATAACAATTCAGGGAGTTGAGGTAAGGGTTTAGCGGACGCGAGGCGTTTGGCCCGGACTGCTTGAAAGGCAGTAGTCGCCTAGTGGTCACGCAAGCCTTTGAGCTTGCTGGCAGGAGACCGATTGCCGTGAGTCAAGACATCAACGTGCTGGCCCTGGTGAAAGGGCAGGAACGGTACATCTTTCTATACGATGATGCCCGGCGGTCAGAGGTGCTGCGGGTGTTGGGCCGGTTTGCTTCCAACCCCGAGCTGAGCTTCACGTGGTACGATGCCGCGGTGCTCAGCCAGAAGATCCGCCAGGAGAGTCAAAAGCAGGCGTTGGCGCGCCGCATGCGGGCACCGCTGCCTGCTGAGGGGGACGACCTGGCTCCCTGACCCACCCGGGCCTGCCCCGGGACGCCCGGCACCCCGGGTTGTACCCGCCTGCCAGAGGAAGGCACACCGCGCGCTGGTCGCTGGAAGGTCGTGGCACAAGGGCCGCCCGATGCGCACTGCTTTGGGGCGATTTCTGCAGTACCTTAGTGTCGAGCGGAATGCGTCGGATCTGACGATCAAAAGCTATCGAGAAGATCTGACGGCCCTGATCGAGTATCTCACCGAGGCCCGTGGCGGACGATGTCCTCGGCCGGGCGAGATTACGGTGCTGGAGTTGCGAGGGTACGTCGGCGCGCTGCACGAGGCCGGCTATGCCCCCACCACTATTGCCCGGCGCCTGGCCTCGCTGCGAAGCTTTTTCCGCTTTGGCCAGCGGGAGGGATGGGTCGAGGTCAACCCGGCCAAAGCCCTGCGCAACCCGCGCAAGCCACGCAACTTGCCCCATTTTCTCTCCTCAGAAGAGCTGGCCCGGCTGCTGGCGGCGCCTCCCAGCAATACCTCCATGGGGCTCCGCGACCGGGCGATCCTCGAAACCATGTATTCAGCCGGACTTCGCGTCAGCGAGGTGGTGCGGCTGAACCAAAGCGACCTGGACCTGCGTGCCGAAATCCTCCGCGTGCGTGGCAAAGGGCGCAAGGAGCGATTGGCTCCCATTGGCTCTTTTGCCGTGCGGGCCCTCCGGCGCTGGCTGGAGGTGCGCCGGCTGCATGCCAGCGAGCCCGCCGGCCCGAATGCCCCAGTATTCGTCAACCGCTTTGGCCGGCGACTGACCACCCGCAGCGTCGCGCGAATGTTGGAGAAATACCTTCGCACGGCGGGACTGGACCGGCGGACGACGCCCCATTCCCTCCGCCACAGCTTTGCCACCCACCTGCTGGACCGCGGGGCAGATATCCGCAGTGTGCAGGAACTTCTAGGCCACAAGAGCCTTGTCACGACTCAGATCTATACCCACGTGAGTACCGCCAGCCTCCGTGCCGTTTACGAGAAAGCGCACCCCCGGGCTAAGCCCGCCTCCGAACGGGCTCGGTAAACCCTGCTAAAAAACCCCGGCAGCCACGCTCTGTCGGCTGATGTTCAGCGGCGGCTGCACCGCGTTCGCCTCCACGGGCTACCACTCCCGCGGGTCTTTCTGAAACGCACGCTACCGCGTGTCCCGGCAACTGGCGAAGGAAGCGATGGCTGTTGAGCGGAACGAACGAGGATGCTGCCCCGCCATCGCTACGAGGGCGCCCCGGCGCGGACCAGCCGGCCGTCAGGATCGGCGCGCTGCGGGCCGGCACCAGGTACGTTCGGCGGCATTTCCACTTTGTCGCGGTACGCCTCTGGGCACAGGACAACCGACTCGCCTTGTGTCAATCCGGAACGCACCACCACCGCTTTGCCGTTAGAAGGTCCCAGAGTAATCGGCCGCACTTCCCAGCGATCTCCGGAGACACAGATGCAGTAGTCGCGGTCGCCATGTTTGAATACGGCCTGGCGCGGCAGTTGGATGGCGTCGCCCAGTTGGGCCAGGGAGAAGGTTACTTCGGCCGTCAACCCCGGGCGCATTCCGGAAAGCGGGTTGTGGACACGCACGATAGTCTGGTATTTTTTCACGGCCGAGCCCATGAACGAGTCAGGTTCGGGGTACTCGTTCACGCGGACCACCTCGCCTTCCAATAGCACGTGGGGAAAGGCTTCCAGTTCGATGGTGGCCTTCACCCCTGGCCGGACGGCGGCGATCTTGTCTTCGGTCACCAGGGCTTTGACTTGCATGTGGCGGGGGTCAGGCAGGCGGACCAGCACCCGACGCTCCATGGTCAGCTCGCCGGGAGCCACGAGATGAGCATGGTCATTGTGATAGAGGTGGTTCAGCACTACGACGCCGGCCACGGGGGCCCGGATGATGCATTTGCGGATCTGCTGTTCGATGTCGGCGAGAAGCTCTTGATTGCGTTGGAGGACATGCTCCAGGCTCTTGAGCCGGGCGCGGGCGGCCACCACCGCAGTCTCCAGCTCGATAAGCCGGCGAGGACGCGTAAAGTTCTCGAGTACGAATCGCTTGCGTTTGGCCACGCGGAGTTCGGTTTCGGCCCGCTGAAGGCCGAACTCGTCAGCCTGGAATTGTTTGAAGGTAATGAAGCCCATGCCCAGCAGCTTCCGGCTGGCCTCCAGCGATTGTTTGGCTTGGCGGACTTGTTCTTCGCCCGTAAACACCGCCATCTCGGCGTCGCGGTGAGCTAAAGCGTATTCCGACTGAAGATAGTGGTCGCGATTGTACTCGGCCGTCTTCAGCCGGCTGCGGGCCTGCGCGACGCGGGCGGCCAGGTCCTCGCACACAGCCTGCTGCCGCGTCCGCTCTTCTTCCAGCAAGGATGAATCCAGCCGGACCAGAAAATCCCCCGGCTCCACCCGCGTCCCCTCGGGAACCACCTCCAGGATACGGATCCACGCGGAACTTCGGCTCCGGACCTCGCAGGCCACGTCCACGTTGGCTGAACTCTCCACTTCCCCCTTCACCTTGACCTGATGCACGAAGGGTCCACGTTCAGCACGGCACAGCAACAGAGGGACGGAATCGCTCCGCAAGTGCAGGTATCTGGCCCCCACCAGCCCTGCCACGCAGACCGTGGCCAGCACGCCCGCGAGGGCGAGACGGGCAGAAGGCGGGACGGATGGCACGGCCGATTTCGTCGCCATGGTGGCAGGCAGGGCAGGCGACCGGGAAAACACAGGTGGGTCCGCCTACTATTGTATGCGGGCGCCCCCCGATTTCCTACCCCTCTCCCTGGCACCCGTTCGCCCGGTCGCCGCTCCTTAAGGTGCCGGAGGACCCGTCGCCCCAAAGAGCGTTCGCCTTGTTCCCCCCTTGCGGGTTCGCTAGACTGAACTCACCCTTGTACAAAGCCTTAGGTTGCGACGGGTTGGGGACGCCTCCTGATGGGATTGATGCGGTTCATCGTTGTCCCCCCGGATCGCATCACGCAGGAGTTGGTTGAGCAGGCCTATCTGTGCGGGCCGGATCGGGTGCCTTGGCATGTGGAGGTTTCCCCGCAAGAGAACGAGTTGTGGTTGGAGCGGTCCGCCTCCGACTCGGGGTGCCTGCATGTGCCGTGGGTCGTGGAGGGATATGGGCAGTTGATGCTCTCGACGCCCACGTTGCGGGAGCGGCCCGAACCGTATTATCTGCCGCTGGAACTGGCCCGCGGAAAACTCTCCCAGGTCCAGAATCAACTGGCCGATTGGCAAGCGGCTGGGCTGGAAGTGCCCTCGACCGTACTGGAATCGCTTCGCGAAGGTATCCGCTGGTTCGGCCAGGCTGCCTGCAGCGAGCGGGAGTCGGGCTCGTCGGTCGCTGCCGCCGAGCGGGCTTTGGTATTGGCCCTCCGCTCGGCCGAGGCATTGGTCGCCGCCTACACCGAACAGGCCTTGGGCATCCGCCGCCGGCTGGGAAACCGCATCACTACGGTGCTGGGCGCCGATTTGGGGCAGGCACCGTGGGACGAGTATGCGGCTACCCAGTTCCGGCTCACTTTCAGCGCCGCCAAAGTGCCCATGGTATGGCGCGAGGTGGAGACCGGCGAGGGGCAATATGCGTGGGACGTGACCGATCGCCAGGTCCGCTGGTGCCGCTCCGCAGGATTGGCCGTGTGTGCGGGCCCCCTGGTGAACTTCGACCGGACGGCCGTCCCCGACTGGCTTCAAGTCTGCGAAGGTGATTTCGAAAGCATACTGGCGTTCGCCACCGACTACATCCAGGCAGCCGTCAAGCGCTACCGCGGACAGGTGGATTACTGGCACTGTGTGGGCCGGGCCAATCGCGGCGATGTCCTCTCGCTTTCCGAGGAAGAAGAGATTCGGGTTGCGGCCCGGGCAATCGAAGTCGCCCGCGCCCATGACCCCAAGACGCCTATTCTGATCAGTTTCGATCAGCCTTGGGGAGAATACCTGAGCCGGACGCCTAAAGACTTCACGCCTCTCCAGTTTGCCGACATGCTGCTGCGGGCAGGGCTGGGGCTGACTGGCATTGGGTTGGAAATCAACGTGGGATACTGGCCGGAGGGGTCGCCCCTGCGTGACCCGCTGGAGTTCAGCCAAGCCATCGACTACTGGTCCCTGCTGGGCGCACCGTTGTTCGTGATGCTGACTTACCCCAGCAGCCCGGGGGCCGATCCCCTGGCGCAGCGCAAGACGCGGTTGCCCCCGGGCAACTGGACGCCTGGCGGCCAGCAATCGTGGGTCGATCGCTATCTACCGGTGCTGCTTGCGAAACCCCTGGTGCAGGGTATCTTCTGGAATCAGTCCCGCGACTGGGAGCCGCACCCCTTTGCCCACGGTGGGCTGTTCGACCTCCAACGGCATCCCAAACCCGTGCTGCGGCACTTGGCTTCGATCCGGCAGGCACACCTTCGCTGACCGCGGCGGCCACGCCCCGCGACAAGGCGCTGGCCGGCTAGCCGGTGCCAACGCACCTTCACACGTCGCAAAGCCGCACCGCGTACCGCAGGGCGGCCAGCTTGTCGGGCCAACTGGGGATGAACTCCTGCGACACGAAGCCCCGGTACCCCGTTTCCAGGATGGCGCGGAGCACCGCGGGATAATTGATCTCTTGGGTCTCGTCGGGCTCGTTGCGTCCTGGGCACCCCGCCACATGATAGTGGCCGATGAGATCTTTGTACTGCCGGATCCGCCGGATCACGTCGCCGTTCATGATCTGGACGTGATACACATCGAACAAGAGTTTCATGCGCGGCGAATCGACCTTTCGGATGAGGTCCACGCACCGCTCCACGTCGTCGCCAAAGTAGCCGGGGTGCCCCTTCATGGGGTGCGTGGCGTCGCGCGTGTTCAGAATCTCCAGGCAAAGGTTGATTCCTTTGGACTCGGCATAGCCGATGACGTTTTTCCAGCACTCCACGCAGTTGCGGGCGGCCTCCGCATCGGACATGCCCTTGACCCGCATGCCCGTAAAGGTGATCACGTTGGCCGACCCCCAGCGCACCGCCGTGTCGATTGCCGCTTTCAGCCGCTCGATGCAAAACGGATGGTTGTCGCGGCTCACTGGCCCCCGGGCGAAGCCGTGGCTGGAGACCATCGCTACCTGCATGCCCAATTGGCGCAAAAGGGGGAACTGCTTCTCGCTGACGTCCATCGCGGGAATGCCCATCCGATGGCACGCGCGGATCAGTTGTTCCTCGGGCATGGGCTCGAAGCACCAGCTATACACCGATTGGCGGATGCGGCCCCGCTGGATGCGGTAGTCTTCCGGGGGCACTTGGCGCTCGGGGCCCTCCGTGCCCGCGGCCTGGGCGCTGCGCCCTAACAGCATCTCCGAACCGGCCGCCGCGGCAGCCCCCAGCCATTGGCGACGGGAAAATCGGTTCGCGTCGTCTTTCAGTGCGATCATGGCGTACGCTCCCTAAAACGAGGTATTGATAAGCCGCTCGGCCGGCACTCCGGTTTTGGGTACCGCTTGGTCATCCTGCCGTGCCGCCTCGCCATTTGCTCTTTGGAACCGGTGCCTCACTGCGTCTGGGAGAGCGTGCGAGGGGGCTCGTACCAGAACAAACGCCAGTAGGCCTGGTCGGTCTGGAAGACGTCAAGCGGGTCGCGCCCGGCGTCGAACGACAGCGGCAGGATGCCGAACCGCTGCATCTCACGGATGTACTGCCGATTGGGCCGGAACCCCGGCGTCGCATACCGCGGTTCCACTTCCAGGTCGGCCTTGCCCTGCCGGACGAGAGCCACCAGGTGCCGAAAGTCTGGGTCATCGGTGGTGCAAAACACCGGGCCGCAACTCTCGTAGCCTCCGGCCGTCTTCGCCAGCGGCCCCAGCACTAGCGACGATTTCTCCGGGCGGGTGAAGTTCAGCAGCACGTGTGCGCTGAACTTCGTAAGCGGGTCGTGTTCCAACACCACTCGCTCGTGAATGCCGATAGGCCGGTTCAATCCCCGGCGATTATGGGCCACGTTGGGCTGAAAAGGCAAAGCCCGGCCCCGCTCGTCCGTGGGTTTGTTCAGCGCATGGCACTGGGCACAGCGGCGCTGGAGCACGTCGCGGCCTTGGTGAAAGACCCGGGCCATGGCCAAGCCGGCCCGCCGTTGTTCCTCGGCGTTCCGCAATGCCGCGTAGCTGCCTGCATACGGCGCGCCGCTTTCGATCCACAGCCACACGGTCCGCCACTCCTCGGGCGTGGCGCGCACGTCATAATGCCCCCCCTCAAGTTTTCTGAGCAGCGGACTGGCGGAACTCCCAATCGTCCGCGGAGGATGATTTCCCAGACCATTGCGGCCGTCGGCCACTTGCAAAAACGCCAGCAGGCTGAAATAGGCGTGCGACCATTCCGGCCCCAGGTCGCCGGTCAACAGGACCCCACCTTCGCGGCGCTCGGGCCGGTGGCACTCCACACACCGCCGCTCCAGCACCGGCTGAATGTCGCGGTTGAAATCCAGCACATCGGGGAACCCGGAGAACGGCTGGATGCGGCTGGGGGGGCGGCGCAACGCGGCCAAGTCGGTCAGCTTGCCGGCCAGCGGCGTCCGGGTGCGTTCCTCATGGCACCCCACGCACGAGAGCGTCTCGCCCGGCATCACCGTGGTAAAACTGTGCATCCGCTTGACCGAAAGGTCCTTCTCGTCCAGGGCCACGAAGAAAACCGGCCGGCAGGCGGGCACCTCGAAGTTGGCCGATCCGTCCTCCTCCACGGGCACTGTGCCCAGCACCCGTTCCAGCGTGAAGGTGCCCAACCACGAAACCAGGTCCGGCCCGCCACTGAAGTTGACCGGCTTGGGAAGAATCTCGAGCACCAAAAGCTTCTTGATCTCGCCGCGGCGCACACCTTGCAGGTTGCGGCTCTGGTAAACATCGGCCAGGATGTATCGGCCGGTAGCTTTATTCCAATCGACCCGGGCAGGGATGACCGGCTCGCGGGGCCGGCCGACAATGGGCCGCGGCTCGTGCACCGCGCCTTCCTCAGGCCAGGTCCACAGCGTTTCGCTCCGCCCTGCCGTGTCGAGCACGATGATCTGCTTGCCGCGGGCAGCCAGGACCCGATCGGCCGATAAAGGATAGGGGTCCTTGACCAACGGGTGCCTGTGCAGTGCCCGGGCCGAGGCCGGCTCGTCCGGACCCGCTGCCGGCGTCACAATGGTGGCGATACCCTGGTGCTCGTTGACCCCATGGCCTGGCGAAAAGTTCGCCAGCACCTCACGCGTGCCGGGAATGGGTTTGGCATCGATCATTACGACCCCCGGCCGCATGTTGCCATAGAAAATGGCCTGCCCCGTGCCATCCGGATTCATGGTCCACAGGTGATGGAACTCGACTTGGCTGCGGTCCACGTATTCCCAGCGGGTGTACAGGATGCGGCCATCGGGCAGGACCCACGGTGTGTTGTCGTGCTCGCCGTTGTAAGAGATGCGGCGGATGTTCCGGCCATCGGCATCGCAGCGGTGAAGCACCCCCACCTGCGTCATCCAGCAGTTGACCCACGACCGGCAGCGGGTGGAGACGAACACGATGCCGCCGTCGGGCAGGTAGGCCGGCTCACAATCGTCGAACGGCCCGGACGTAAGCTGCCGCAATCCCCTGCCGTCCACCCCAATCTCGTACAGATGGTACTGATCGGTACCCGAGCGGCGGTAAGAGAACAAGATTTTCTGGCCGCTGTAATGCACCTGCGGATCGCGGACCGAACCCCCACGGTCGTCCACCAGTGTGCGTAGCCTCCCCGTGCGCCGGTTCCACACCAGCAGCTTCCCCACGTCGGGCTGGCCGTTGCCCGCGTAGGCCTTGTGGTTCTCGTCGTCGCAATAGTAGCCGATGTTGGCGTACCAGTGCGGGTCGTCATAGGGCAGGCGCACGGCAAAGACGATCTCCTCGACTTCGGCCATAGGCCCTGCGCAAGGCCAAAGCGGTGCGGCGGGCCGCTTGGCCTCGGCCGCCCCGGCATCGCCTCCGACCACCCCAAGCATTCCCACAAAGAACAGCAGCGATACGATCAAGCGGATGTACGGCATGGCTTTTCGCTGTCGGACCAGGCGAGGGGAAAGTTGACTACGCCGATTGTTGACCGCGGCCAGGCGCGCCGTCAAGGCCCGTGCAAGCAGGGCTCGTCGGCCTCCCTACCGCCCTGGCCGGGCGCCGGCGTACCCGGAGCCCCCAAATCCCCGCCCTATCAAGAAAGCCCCGTTGCACCGGGCGGCATTCATGGTATGCTACCAAAGCGCGATGGGTGGCCAGCGGGGCCACCCCTGGGAGATGCGGTGTGAGCCGCACGGCCCTGAGTGTTTCGAGCAAGCGGCGCCGTGGCGCCGCAGTCAGGAGTTTGTGTTCGATGTCCAAAAAACTGTTTGTGGGTGGCCTGAACTGGAAGACGACAGACGAGGGCCTGCGGCAAGCGTTCGCCCGTTTCGGCGAGATCACCGAGGCCAAGGTGATCACCGACCGTGAGACCGGACGGTCCCGGGGATTCGGCTTCGTCACCTTCGTCCAAGCCGAGAGCGCAGAAAACGCAATTTCAGAGATGGATGGCGCCCAATTAGAGGGCCGAACCATCAAGGTCAATCCGGCTGAGGATCGACCCCGCAGTGGTGGCCGCGGCGGACAAGGCGGCGGGCGCGGGGGGCGTTACGGCGGCTATTCCCGCTGAACCGGCTTCGCCCCGTGGGTCCGCCTTCGGGGCATTCAAACTTTTCTGCGGCCGTGCTTTTTCAGGCCCCAAGCCTGACCATCGGTCCCAGAAAAGGCCGCAAAGCTCACGCTTTTTCGCGCCCAAAAAGGGGTTACGCTCACGAACGCGACTGTCCCCGGAAATGGGCCAGGGTGTCCGTGCGCGCTCCCCTCCACTCGGGGCATTGTCGGCTGTCGCACCCTGTGCTAGGCTTCTAATGGCTGGCCAGCCGAGTGCGAGGGCCGATACACCGGGCTCACCGCCGGCTCGAAGTGAAACATGGGCGACAGGTGACCGAAAGATCGGCGTATCGCCTCTCGTTGCTCAAAACTCGCGTAGTGAGAAAGCCCGCCTCTCGGGTGCGGGCTTTCTCGTTTCTTGAGCCGGCCGCGGAACGCCGAAAGCAACGCCCCTATTGGCTGGAGCGACAGTCCCTCGCGTCCGGCACATGGGGCGATATGCCGCGCCGCCTCTGCCGTTTGATCCAGACCAGGGCGTGGCTCTCTAAAAGCCCTGCGCTAGTAGCCGTGCAGGTCCGGGATCACGAACTCCAAACCCAGTTCACGGAGGGTCTCAGGTTTGGGAACGCCTGTCTGCGCATCCCAACCCATGGCTTCCAAATATTCGCGGACCTGCGTATCCACATCCACGGTAACGCCTTTCAGCGGCCCGTCGGACAGTGGCGGGGAGCCAATCACACGGCCCGGGATCTTGAAGTCCACGTTGTGCAGCCCTTCGCGGAGGTTGAAGGCCATGCGGAGGGTCGCGATCCGGGCGCCGATCCGCTCGGCATCGTCCACAGAGAAAGGCCGCCCCATGACGTGTGTGAGCATTTCGGGAACGGCCTCGGGCGGCAGGCACACCCAGGCGAACATGCACATGCCCGAGGACGTGGCCGTGTGATGATGGTTGCTGATCAGCCGGTGGAGCCGGCCCTTGCCGCGCGGGTTATAGCGGTCGACCGGGCCGGTCACCAGGCCCGGGGGGGCGAATTCGGCCTCCGCCGTCCAGGCGCTGAGCTGCGTATGCCGCGCAGGCGTGGCATCCATTTTGTAGCTGGCGGCAAGCCCCGGATTCAGGCGAGGATCGTGCATCGGCACTTCTTCGCCCTGGATGTGCATGGCGTACTGGCCGGAACCTCGGCCAATCCGCTCTGCAGCCACTTTGGCGCCGTCGGCCAGCACCTTCCCAAATCCCACCCCGTCGCCTATCTGCCGGGTAACTTCCACGATAGCTTCGGCGTTACCCCAGGTGAGCTTCAGGCCGCCGGTGTCTGCATCGGTGAGGATTCCCCGCTCGTAACACTCGATGGCAAACGAAATGGTGCATGCGGTGCTGATCGTGTCCAGCCCCTGGCGGTTGCAGATCTCGTTGCACTTATTGATGGCCGCCAGGTCCGCATTGAGGCACATCGTGCCAAACGCCCCCAGCGTTTCGTACTCCGGTTTGTGCGTCTCCGAAGCGAAAGGCCCTTCTTCCACCACCGTCTCGCCCCCGCAAGCGATGGAACATCTCCAACACGCATATTTCCGCCGCTGGATGACCAGCACCTCGTCGTCGCTGATCTTCTTGACTTGCGGAAAATCGCCAGGCACGCCCGACCAGTTCTTGATTGGCGTATCGCCTGAGGCGCAACTGGCCGCGGTGATCCCCGCCGTGCCGTACTGGTTGAGCACTTGGTACATTCCCTGTTGCTTCATGAACTCGCGATAACGGTTGACGGCCTGGCGCATGGCCTCGGGATTGGCTATGGGGACGGGCATGTCGCCCACGGCCACCACGGCCTTCAATCGCTTGGAGCCCATCACCGCCCCCAGACCGCTGCGGGCCGCCGCCCGGCCTTTGTCGTTGATTACCGCCGCCAGAAGGTTTTGGCGCTCGCCCGCCGGCCCGATGCACGCTGCCACCGCTTTGGCCCCGTAGCGCTGGACAACCTGGTCCTGCACCACGTTGGTATCCTGCCCCCACCAGTCGTCCGCCGCAATGAGTTCGGCTTGCCCGTTACGAAGCAGCAAGTACACCGGCCGCGGGC
>Ga0315298_1002183_pt1 | contig 33924 bp, 29 predicted proteins | sample WHS_1_MG_FD_203077 | JGI IMG/M metagenome (GOLD analysis project Ga0315298, IMG submission 203077) | Extremophilic microbial mat communities from Washburn Hot Springs, YNP, Wyoming, USA - WHS_1_MG | ecosystem: Environmental > Aquatic > Thermal springs > Hot (42-90C) | place: USA: Wyoming...
TGTACTTGTCAAACATTGCCAGGTCGCCGGAAGTATAAAAATCAACCAGAGTGCGGATAATCTCCTTTTGCTCATAGGATGCAACCTCCATGGCTTTGCTGAGCCAGTAGATGATGCGTACTATGGCTTTGTCATACATGCCTCCCGCTTTCCAGAAACATTCCTTTAATTGCCCGTTTTCTTTGACCAGTTTGCTGTTTAGGCCTACTGATACTGGACGTTCTCCCGCCTGCTCCAGCATGGCCCTGTAAAATGCCAGTGCTTCATTTTCAGTAACATGTTCGTAAAAGTTGACGGCCGAATGAAGCAGTTTGTCCCGGTCAGGCGAGAAATCAACCTTTTTGGGAAGCACTTCCGGGCGGAACAGCAAGGGAAGTAATGTTTTCAACAGATTTTCAGGCTCAACCGGGGTTGATGACACATCGCTTTCCTCGAGCAGATTCCGGAAATACTCTTCTGAAAATCCCGGCTGAAGTTTGTCATTGGAATAATGGTGGTAAATGCCATTGGCAAACCATATTCTTTTCAAATACGTTTCAAATTGCCTGAAATCATCTGAATCTCTCTTTCCCCTGAAAATCTTGTAGATCGTTTCCAGTGTATGTCGTATCAGCAGATTGAATTTGCCATTCTGGTCATAGATGATATCCCGGCCGCTAAGAGCAGCACGGGAAAGAAAATACAGCAGTTTTTTTGTCTGCAGAGGCAGTTCTTCAAAACCATCAACGCGGTAACGAAGTATTCTTACATCGGCAAACTGCTCAAGAGGCCTGTAAAAATCATCTTCCCTCCTCATAATAAAGATACTTTTCCTGCAAAGCTAATGTTTGATTTGATCAAAACCGGCCGGAAGAAGAAAAATATCAACTGAACTTTTTACCTTTGAAATCACTATTGATTATGGAAACAGTCTATCTTAACGGAAAATACCTTTCTTCTGCAGAGGCTCTGATTTCTCCGAACGACAGGGGTTTTCTCTTTGCCGACGGTGTATATGAAGTTATGCGCTGGTACGGAAGCGGATTTCTTGCCGGGCACTTGCATCTGAAACGGCTGAAACGAAGCCTGCATGAGATTCGCCTTTTTTCTGCCGAAGCCGATAATTTTCTTTCGATTGGCAGGGAACTGATCCGAAGAAACAACCTGGATGGACAGCAGGCTCTGGTGTATTTTCAGATTACCCGTGGTACCGCTCCGCGCACCCATCAGTTTCCCTTGCCTCCCGTTGCACCAACATGTTATGCATTTGCAAAAGCAGTCGTCCCTGACCAGGATACCGGCGCATCGGGGGTAAATGTCGGATTGGTCAATGATATACGATGGAGCAGATGTGATATAAAATCCATTGCTCTTTTGCCCAATATCCTTGCATACCAGGAAGCCGTTGAAAAGGGATACTATGAAAACCTTTTTGTTCGCAACGGCATTATTACCGAAGCTACCCACTCCAATATTTTTTTTGTTCGTGGCGGAAAGGTACTGACCCATCCTGAATCAGTCTACATTCTTTCCGGAATAACAAGAACCCTGACACTTGACTTATGCCGGATGCTCGGAATCACTGTGGAGGAAAGAGCTTTAAGTTCCGATGAACTGCCGTATATTGAAGAGGCCTTTCTTACCAGCACTTCAGCGGAAGTATTGCCTGTTACGCACCTGGAAGGTGTTCCTGTTGGCTCAGGCGGGCCCGGCCCGGTTACCCTCACCTTGCAGAGCGCTTTCAGGGAAATGGTGGAAAAGGAAATCCGGCCTGAATAATTTTTTTCCAGATTCTCTAATTTAACATCTTTATAACCAAGAAATAGTAACGGCAATGACAACACAAAAACCTTTCAGGATTTTTCTCTCCTTAAAAAGATTTGCTTTATTTACAGTGTTTTTATCACTGATGACACCTTCAAGATCGCAGGATTCCATTTATCTCTGGACTCAGGGTGCTCCGGGCGCTCTCGGCGACAAACCCGAAGATAAACCCTGTCTGTTTATCTACCGTGCCCCTGCGGAATTGGCCAGCGGAGCGGCTGTGATTATCTGTCCGGGCGGAGGATATGTCGGGCTTGCCATGGATCATGAGGGAAAACAGATAGCACAATGGTTTAACCGGCATGGCGTCACCGCCTTTGTGCTCCGGTACCGCCTCAGCAGATGGGATTTTAAAAAGTACATGCATCCCATTCAGATGATGGATGGCCTTAGGGCCGTGAGGCTCGTGCGTTACAATGCCGAAACGTTCGGAATTGATCCGCACCGGATTGGGATTATGGGCTTTTCGGCAGGGGGGCATCTTGCTTCGACGGTTGGAACACATTTCGACGGCGGGGATCCCAAAGCCCCTGACCCTGTTGACCGGACAAGCTCACGGCCCGATTTTATGATCCTCGGATATCCGGTTATCAGTTTTACCACAGAATACACCCACAGAGGTTCCCGTGAACATTTAATCGGAAAAGACCTGAATCCTGAACTTGCCCGCTACCTGAGCAATGAGCTTCAGGTAACAACCCTTACTCCACCGACCTTTCTGTTCCATACCGATGAAGACGACGGCGTACCTCCTGAAAACAGTGTACTTTTTTACCTCGCACTTCGGAAAGCCAATGTACCTGCCGAGTTACATATTTACCAGAAAGGAAAACATGGCGTAGGATTTGCCCCGAATGACCCGGTGCTTTCTACCTGGGCTGACCGGCTGGCCGACTGGATGAAGATAAACGGATGGATGAAATAAAAAGGAATCAGAATGTATTTTCAAAAAGCTTCTGAAGGACAAAATCAATTCTGGCGATATGCCGTAACAGTTCTTCTTGTCATTGTTTTTTCCCAGGTCCTCGGATCCATTCCCATCTTACTGGCTTTCCTGTTCAGAGGGTTTTCGGCCGCTGGTCCTCCAGCAACTGCTAATCCCCTCGACTTTGCTTCCTGGGGTATCAACCCGAATGTCGGACTTCTTTTGATCATCTTCCCCTTTGCGATGGGTTTGATTGGTTTATGGACCGGCATACGTTTTATTCATAACAAACCATTTAAGCCGGTACTAACCGGTTACGAAAATGTCAGGGTGAACAGGATTTTACAGGGGTTCCTTCTCTGGTTCCTTTTAATGGGTGTTTCATTGATTGTCCATCTGCTCATTGAGAAGGAGAGCTTTGTAATGCAATTCAGCCCGGTGCTCTTTTTACAGCTTATACTGGTTGCCTTTTTGTTTCTCCCGTTGCAAACCAGTTTTGAGGAAATCCTTTTCCGGGGCTATTTCATGCAGGGCTTTGGATTGTTGTTCCGCAACCGGTGGCTTCCCCTGTTGGTTACATCTTTGATATTCGGACTGCTGCATTTTTTTAATCCTGAAGTAAAGGAGTTTGGTTTCTGGCTCACCATGCCGCAATATATAGGATGGGGATTGTTTCTGGGTCTGCTGGTGGTTCTTGACGGCGGACTGGAACTTCCGCTTGGCATCCATGCGGCTAACAATATTTTTATTTCGCTGTTCGTAACCCACAAAAGTTCGGCATTGCAGACGCCCTCCCTGTTCAGGGTCACAAGCATTAATCCGGCATATGACATGGTTGAATTTTTTCTGATGACTGTTCTTTTCCTCATTCTTGCCCAGTGGTTGTACCGATGGAATTCATGGAAGAAACTGACAGGAAGTATTTGAATTAATCCGGTATATTTTATTGGAAACTTCTCCTTCACTTGCATTTTTAAAATTTGTTTTTACATTTGCTACCGGATAATGATAAAATTATGCGATACATTTTTGCAGTTGCTTACTGGTGGTGCTGGCGTCCTTTCAGGAATGCGGTTGTAAGCAATATGCCCTGATTTTTATACGATAAGAAATAATAGCGGAGGCAGGTTGTTTACAACCTGCCTCTGTTTTTGTATAACCTTTTAAAAGAAAAAAGAAGATGAGCAAGTTCAGAAAAATTAATCTCGACGAAAGGCAAATGCCCGACAAATGGTATAACATTATGGCCGATATGCCCAACAAACCCCTTCCCATGTTGCATCCGGCCACCAAGCAACCTGTGAAGCTTGAAGACATGACCCCGCTCTTCCCTGTGGAATTGTTGAAACAGGAAATGAGTACCGAGCGATGGATTGAAATCCCTGAAGAAGTGCAGGATATCTACAAGGTCTGGCGGCCTACTCCCCTTCACCGTGCTATGAACCTCGAAAAGGCCCTCGATACTCCGGCTAAAATTTATTTCAAGAATGAAAGTGTGAGTCCGGCCGGTTCACACAAACCAAATACCGCTGTAGCCCAGGCCTATTATAATTACAAGGAAGGAGTGAAGAGACTGACAACTGAAACCGGAGCCGGACAGTGGGGGAGTGCCCTGGCGTATGCCTGCGATATTTTTGGCCTTGAACTTCAGGTATTTATGGTACGGATAAGCTACGAACAAAAACCATATCGTAAAATGATGATGAATACCTGGAACGCCAATGTGGTACCTTCTCCCAGTCCGCTTACCGAAGCCGGCCGTAAAATCCTGGCCGAACATCCTGACTCTCCCGGATCACTCGGTATTGCCATCTCCGAAGCAGTTGAGATGGCGGTCAAAGACCCTGATACACGCTATTCACTGGGATCTGTCCTGAATCACGTTCTGCTCCATCAGACCATTATCGGCCAGGAGGCCATCAAACAGATGGAAATTGCCGGCGATTTTCCTGACGTGGTTATTGGATGCTTTGGCGGTGGTTCCAATTTTGCCGGAATTTCCTTCCCTTTCCTGCGCCTGAAGCTCACGGAAGGGAAAAAAATACGGGCTGTTGCCGTAGAACCGGCCTCCTGTCCCAAACTTACCCGCGGTACGTTTACTTACGACTTCGGGGATACTGTCGGTATGACCCCTCTGATCCCCATGTACACCCTGGGCCATAATTTCATTCCGGCCAAAATCCATGCCGGCGGTTTGCGTTATCATGGCGCCGGAGCCATTGTGAGCCAGCTTCTGAAAGACCAGATTATTGAGGCAATAGCAATACCCCAGCTGGAAACTTTTGAGGCCGGAGTTCTATTTGCCCGGACCGAAGGGATCATTCCTGCACCCGAAAGCACCCATGCCATTGCTGCAGCCATCCGGGAAGCCAAAAAGGCTAAAGAAGAAGGTGTTTCCAGAACGATTCTTTTCAATCTGTCAGGTCACGGAATCATTGACCTTGCGGCCTACGACCAGTATTTCTCCGGGAAACTTGATAACTATGAATTATCGGATGAGGAAATTAAGAAGAGCTTGCACGAACTGCAGTCTGCCATTTCCTGAACCGTTGTGTTTTTATGTTATGAAGAAGCATTGAATTTTTTATCATTCAGATTCCCGGAATATACAAAAACAATAAGGTTCATAAAAAAAGAGGCTGCCTATTTCAGACCTAAAGGTCTTTTTAGACAGCCTCTTAGCTTTGATTTGATATTCAGGTTTATGTTTTAAATATAACCTTACAATTGTCTTTTTGAAACGATAGCTACTTTTTCTGATTTGACTGCCTAAGAGTATTGTATCCTATCAGTTCAATTCCCTTCTTCTGGATCATTTTTTTAACTTCCGGATGGGTGAAAATTTTGACAACCATATCACGGTCGTTTGCCACATCTTCATATCCTGGGTGGCCTATGGTTTCCATTTCAGGTTGTGATAGGGCCGGATGATCAACAAACACCCACGTGCCGGGGGTTAGGTTTTCCAGGGCTTTTAAAAAGAGGGCAAGGCGCTTGCTATATTCCTTTTCTTCGCCCCATCCCCGAAATGCCTTTACTCCAAAATCGGCCAGATAAATTTCCAGTCCATATTCCTTTGCCAGCCGCTGGTATAATTCCTTCACTTCAGGCGAAATGTCGGAGCATCCCATATGGCAGCTGAGATGGCTTACCTGGGGAATCAACCGCTTGGCTGTCTCTATCTGTGCCCTCCATTCCTTTTCTATGTCTTCCAGTTTCCAGTCATGCTCCCTGATTGCGCTTCCGGCAGGAAAATTCGGATTGGGCCAGATCATCGGATAAAAGTAACCAAGAGAATCCACAAGACTGGGAACACAGGTCAAAGGACGCCATTTGTAATTCGACCATTCGCTGGTTATCGTAAGATGCACCCCGACATCCAGTCCCGGATTTTCCCGCAGCATTTTAACCGCTTCAGGAAACCAGGGACAAGGAACCATTACTTCCACTGTCCTCATAATACCGTTCCGGTACGACTCGATGCATCCCAGGTTTGCGGCATGAGTGGACCCGATATCATCTCCCCGCACAATCAGCCGGATTCTTTCCTGTGCCAGAACATTTCCCGGTACCAGATAACAGAATAACACCAGTAAATACAGGCATAATTCTTTTTTGATTAATTTTTTCATTGTAATATGATGTTGGTTGGTTAAACAATTCAAATATCGGCAATTTCAAATAATTACTTCAATTTTCTATTTCCAATTTCCCTTTTGGGAAATTTTTAATAATAGAAAAACTCCCTCTTTATTCCGGATAATGATGCCAATTTGTTACAACAGCAGAACAAACCGTTTATTTGACTTTCATTTCAATAATGGTGACCGGGGGAGTCTGTTCGGTTCCTGAGAGGGTAAGAACAATTCCGTCTTTAGTCTGTTGGAAGGGAATTTCTTTACCGGAATGAAACGATCTGACAGCCAAAATCTTCTGGGGAATTGGTGGCAAAGCCATCAATGGATCCTGATAATCAAACAGATGAAGATATATGGTTTTTCCTTTCTGCGTACTTACTGCCCAGCTGCGCGGAGGGAATGGACCGCCTCGTGTGCCGTATATAGTCTGCCCGTTTTCCTTCATCCAGGCCCCGACTTCCTTAAGTACCGAAACAAATTCAGGCTGAATCTTTCCATTGGGCATAGGGCCCACATTCAGCAGGAAGTTGCTGTTGTATCCGGCAGCCTTTACCAGATAGCGGATCAGTTCATCCGGCTTTTTTGTATCCGGATCGTATATATCAAATCCCCATGAGCCTCGGGCAGTCATAGTTTCGCAGGTTTCAAGCGGCAGGGAACTCACCTCACTTTCTGAGGCCCATCCCGTTGTGTTATGCCCGGGCAGATCTTTCTCAAACATCTGAAAGTCTTCGCCCGGAAATGGTTTTACATGGTGGTTGTTTCCTATCAGGCAGGCCGGCTGCAGTTCATGGATCATGGAATAGGTTTTTTCCAGCCTCCAGTCCTGCCATTTCCGGTCCCACCAACCATCAAACCATATGCCTCCGATAGGTCCGTACTGTGTAAGAATTTCCCGCAACTGCGCATCCTGATAATCAAGATATCTGCTGAATTTGCCTGTGTCGGCCCTTCCGGCATACTGGCCGGTCATTCCCCTGGGAAAGTAATCAGGATGATGCCAGTCAAGCTGGGAATAATATATAAACAGCTTCAGCCCGTGCCGGCGGCAGGCATCTGATAACATTCCTATAACATCCTTTCCGTAGGGCGTGCGGTCAACTACATTATAGGAGGAGACTTTTGAATGATACATGGCAAATCCGTCGTGGTGCTTGCTGGTTATACAGATGTATTTCATTCCGGCTTCCTTTGCCATTAAAACCCATTCATCCGGATCATAGGCAATAGGGTTGAAAAAATCAGCCAGTTTTTCATACTGGTTTATGGCAATGCGGTTGTTTTGCATGACCCATTCTCCGTTACCAAGGGTAGAATAAATCCCCCAGTGAATGAATAATCCGAATTTGGCATCCTGAAACCACTCCCTTGCCTTCAGATTTTCTGCGGATGGCTGGTAATTCTGCTGGGCGTATCCTGCATAATATACTATCAATGAAAACAGAAGCGAAAAAATTCTTTTGTTCATATGCTTATTGTTTTTGTTTCCGAAATATACTAAACCCGGTGGACTTAATTACCAGACTCGCAGAATTTTTTGCCCGATTTAAAGAACGAAATCTATGGCAAAAGCATAAAATCATTTCTTTAAATTTCTATCTTAGACCCCAGAGAAAGATTCCTGATGCCGATTAAAATACTTGGAATATCAGCGTTTTATCATGATTCTGCTGCCGCATTGGTCGAAGGAGGCTCCGTTGTTGCCGCTGCGCAGGAAGAACGATTCACCCGCCGGAAGCATGATTACGGATTTCCGTCAAATGCCATCCGTTTTTGCCTCGATTATGCAAATATTGGACTTGAAGATCTGGATGCCATCGTTTTTTATGACAAACCCTTCCTGAAGCTTGAGCGTCTGCTTGAAACATACTATGCTTTTGCGCCAGGAGGCGTGGCTTCATTTGTCAATGCCATGCCGGTATGGCTCAAAGAAAAAATGTTTCTGAAAGATCTCATCAGAAAAGAATTGAAGAAACTGGGAAATTGGCATGCTGATAAAACCAGACTCCTTTTTCCCGAACATCATTTGTCGCATGCAGCCAGCGCCTTTTTTGCTTCTCCCTTTTCCAAAGCTGTCATTGTTACTGTTGATGGAGTAGGAGAGTGGGCAACGGCATCGGTTTGCCAGGGTGAGGGAAACAGAATTACCATCCTCCGGGAACTACGTTTTCCCCATTCCCTGGGTCTGTTCTATTCGGCATTTACGTATTACCTTGGCTTCAGGGTAAACTCGGGCGAATATAAAGTGATGGGGCTGGCCCCATATGGCAGAAAAGATGCTGATTCCACCCGAAAGTATTTCGAAATCATTCTTTCTCAGCTCATTCATCTGCATGATGATGGTTCGGTCTGGCTCAACCAGAAGTATTTTTCCTATGCAACCGGATTGAGAATGGTCCCCGATGCAAGGTGGGAGAAACTGTTCGGCTTTCCCCGCCGCAAACCGGAAGAGCCAATTGAACAATACCATTGCGACCTTGCTCTGGCAATGCAGCAGGTTACTGAAGAAGCCATGGTGCGGATGACCCGTCACGCCCGAAGCATCGTGCCCGATCCGGGTGCCCGGAAAAATCTCTGCCTGGCTGGTGGCGTTGCCCTGAATTGCGTGGCCAACGGAAAAATCTGGAAGGAAGGATTGTTTGACAATATATTTATTCAACCTGCCGCAGGTGATGCCGGAGGTGCCGTTGGGGCAGCCCTCGCAGCTTCCTTTATTTATTTTAATCAGCCCAGAAATAACATCAATGACTCTGACTTAATGAAAGGAGCTTTCCTCGGTCCGGAGCCTGATGAACAAGAAATTAAACGGGTTATCAAAAAATTCAGGGCAGCAAACCATGCCTTTCCCGATCAAAAATCCCTCCTAACCACAGTGGCCTCATTGCTGGCCCAGGGCAAGGTGATCGGATGGGTACAGGGACGCATGGAATTTGGTCCCCGTGCGCTCGGAAACCGATCCATTCTCGCTGATCCGCGTATCCCCGATATGCAGAAAACACTGAACCTGAAAATTAAGTTCAGGGAAGGTTTCCGGCCTTTTGCACCTGCTATTTGCGCCGAAGATGCCCCTCTCATCTTTGATCTGGGTATCGATTCACCCTATATGCTCCTCGTAGGACAGGTCAAGGAAGAATACAGAAATCCCCTGCCTTCTGATTTTGAAAACCTTCCTATGATGGACCGTTTGTATTTGCAACGTTCTCCATGGCCTGCCATTACCCATATCGACTATTCAGCCCGGGTCCAGACCGTGCATAAGGAGACCAATCCTTTATTCCATGCCCTTATCAGCGAATTTAAACATCAGACCGGTTGTCCTCTTGTTGTAAATACCAGCTTTAATGTACGGGGGCAACCTATTGTTTGTTCCCCGGAAGATGCCTATATTTGCTTCATGGCTACCGGAATGGATGCCCTTGTTATAAATGATCATCTTTTTCTTAAAGAAGAACAACCTGAAAAGGACAATAAGAAATTTTCTATCACCACTCAACCTGACTGATTATGGAGTTTATCAAAGACCTGTTCCGTTTCCTGATGCAAAGAAAAAAATGGTGGCTGATTCCATTGATTGTCTTTTTGCTGATCATTGGCCTCCTTCTTATATTTAGCAGCGGAAGCGCTTTAGCCCCTTTCATTTATACCCTGTTCTGATGAAACACCTATGTATTGTAAACACAAATACGTATGAACAAAAATCAAATCATGGGTGTTCCCCCGCTTTGGCGGGGCAGGCTATCCGGCCTTTGAAAATCAATTTAGTTCGTATGAAGCCCGCATGTTTTGCAAACATAAACACCATTAAATAATTTATCAGGCATGTGGTTCCGTCATACTATTGAAAATTAATTTCATTGAGATGAAACTATGAACTTTGAGGTTCCTCTTATACTGGTAACCGCTTGTGTTGCAGCTGGTCTGCTCTGGCCTGACCGCAGAGAATTCCTCTACCTTGCACTTATTCTGGGAATTTTGTCAGCCCTTTTGCCGGTATTCAGAAAATATCTGTCAGTTGCATGGTTCCGGTTCGCTGAATTGATCGGCATGATCTCTTCCCGTGTTGTTCTGGGTGTATTCTTTTTCCTGATTCTTGTTCCTCTGGCATTTCTTTTCAGAATTTTTCATAAAGATCCTCTGAATCTGCGGAACGGAAATACCTCTGTTTACCAGGAACGTTTTCATACCTATGTCCCTGATGATTTAACCCATCCATGGTAGAAAACCTGTTAAACCTAAAGACGGGATTATGATACCTCTGATGATAAGGTCTTCTGCAAAATACCGGTTGTTCCTTTTGATGCTGCTCTTGATCACGGGCTCCTGTACCGAAGACTTTCTGGATGTGGAGAACAAAAATCAGGTAGCCCTGAATTCCTTTTACCGGAACAAAGATGATGTATGGATGGCTGTGAATACGGCTTATAACCCCCTTGCTTTCGGAGGAATGTTCGGGGTTAATTATTTCTTACTCATCAATTCGTTTGATGACCGGATTCTGTTCGAAACCTCCCAAAGAGATGTGGATGACCGAAACGCATATTGCCTATACAGGCTGGTCAAGCGCTATGTCACTGGCCGGAGCTCTGCACGGATCGCTCATTGCCGGTAACATTACCCTCTGGACTAACTGGAGCTTTGAAGACATGCAGCTTACCTCAAATGAGCCCAATCTGTCCTATTACGTATCCAAACAGTTCTTTGCCCATATCAAACCCGGAGCTGTGCGCGTATATACATCTCCCGAAATCGGCGATTTGATGGGTTCGGCATACGAAAATACCGATGGTTCATTCACTCTGGTAATGATCAACAAGGGATCATCTCCGATACGGGTGCGACTGGTAGGCGCCGGCCTGCCCCTGAGCTATCAGGTGTTCAGAACCTCGTCAACAGAAAAACATGTCGATGCAGGAGTTTATCAGGTTACCGACGGAGCCCTCATTTTGCCGGCCAGCAGTGTATCTACTCTGGTTTCTTCCCAGATGCCGGCGTTAGCTCTTGGCCAGGTTGCCAATGTGAAGGTGGCAAAAAATTCAGGGGAAGCAACGGTAACAATCCCCGGAATTTCTGATGCCAATGGCCAGATTGCCGGATTGACCCTTACGGCCGAAAATGACAATCCATCGCTGTTCAGTCAGTTTGAGATTTCGGCCATCAATCCCGATCATTCTGCTGCTCTCAGTTTTACCCCGGCACAGGATCAGACCGGTTCGGCCAAAGTAACATTGACTTTGCGTGATGATCAGAACAATGAAGTACAAACCATCTTCTATATTATTGTCTACACTCCGCAGGGAATCAATGAGGGGAAAACCGGTACCCTTTCCTTGTATCCGAATCCTGCCAGCAGTGTGGTAAGGGTTACTCTTCCTTCTACAGAATACAAAACCATTACCATGACGGATCTTACAGGCCGAACAATATTCAGAACAAATGTGAATTCCATGGACATGGATATTAATCTGACAGGAATTCCTAAGGGAATTTATGTGGTGCAGGCTGAAGGGAACGGAAAATCGGTCAGAAGCAGGCTTGTAGTGCAGTAATTTTGCTTAAAACAGGATATTCCCTGTGCCAATGAATCTCAGACCACAAAGGCCTTTTCGGCTTTTGTGGTCTGTTTTTTCTCACCCTGAGGTGATATGCTTTCAAATTTTTTGCATATTCGTATCTGTTATATTTTAAAACTATGGAAACCAACCCGACTTTCGGACTTTTGCTTATCGCTATCGGAGCTTTTGCTTCAGGAAGTTTTTATTTGCCGCTGAAATATGTTAAAAACTGGAAATGGGAAACCGGCTGGATCATTCAGGGGTTATTCGCATGGGTTCTTGTTCCCTGGATTGTTACCCTCATTACTGTACCCCATCTTGGACAGATTATTGGCCAGGCTCCGCCCAGAAGTATCTTTCTGCCCATTCTCCTCGGAGCAGGGTGGGGGATAGGTGGTTTAACCTGGGGACTTTCCAACCGCTACCTGGGTATTGGCCTTGGTACGGCCCTTCCGTTGGGATTTACGGCCGCCCTTTCAACCCTGATCACCCCTGTGTTTCAGGGTAAGTTTTCTGCTTTTGTCTCCTCCGAAAAATTTGGTCTGGTTCTGGCCGGAATCATCATTGCCCTTGCAGGAATAGCAATAGCCGGATATGCAGGGCACCGGAAAGAAACCGAACTGAATGCAAAAACCGACGGTCAGCCCTCAGAAAAAAATTTCCGGAAAGGAATTACCGTTGCTTTGATTGCCGGCATCATGAGTGCCTGTTTTGCCTTCGGCGAAGCCTCAGGAAAGGCCATGGTCGATCTGGCCGAACGGTATAATCCGGGAAGCCTCTGGAACTATAATCCGGTATATGCCGTTTTGCTGATCGGAGGATTTCTGTTCAATTTCGTTTATTGCATGGTGCTCTCCTTCCAGAACAAAAGCTTCAGCGATTATTCCAGCAAGGAAGCTCCTCTGAAATGGAATTATATATTTGCCGCACTGGCCGGTACTATTTGGTTTACCCAGTTTATCTTCAAGGGGATGGGGACCACAAGGCTAGGTGAATTTGCTACGGTAAGCTGGGGTGTCTTCTTTTCCCTTGTGGTGGTATTCAGCAATGTGGTGGGTATCTTAACCGGCGAATGGAAGGGAGTGTCACGAAAAACCCTGGGAATCCTGTTTGCAGGCCTTGCTGTGCTGATCATTGCTGCTGTGCTGATCGGTATGGGAAGCTGAACATGAACCAAAAAAAGAAATCGTTGTTAATCTTGCAGAAGTAAAAAAGATGCATTCGGCATGAGAAGCCGGTACTGAACCCAACTGTCAGTTTACTGCACAGCGCGAAACGCAAACCAACTGCAGCTTATGTTGTCCCGTCTGAATACCCTGACGCAGAAATATTTCAGTTTGATTCTGATCCTGGCTTCCCTGGCCGCAATGTTTATTCCTGAGCCGGGTCCGGGTTCAGCCAGATGGCTGCTGGTGCTTCTTGCCGTGATCATTTTTGCCTCATTTTTCAGAGTCTCCCTGGGTGACGGAAAACTTGCCACCCTGATGCCCCAGGCAACTGTGTATGTTATTCTGCGCTTTCTTATTCTTCCTCTAACTGTTTTTGTTCTTGTGCTGCCCTTCTCATCGTTCTATGCTTTCTGCCTGGCTTTCCTTTTCCTGATGCCTGCTGCAGTTGCTTCGCCCACTTACGTCTCCCTCTTTGACATTTCAGTCAATATGCCGGTACTTGTTCTTGTTTTCAGCAGTTTTCTTTCCATCATTACCATACCGTTGCTTACCCCGTTGCTCTTTCACGGCCAGGTTCATATCAGTTCATGGCCCTTGCTGAAAGCTGTTCTTCTGACCATTTTGCTTCCCTTTCTCCTTCATCTGCCTGTACGTAAAGTTCCGGAAATTTCCAGGGTAATTTCGGAGAATCTTTCCCTGATTACCAGCATTAGCCTGGTTATTATGCTTCTGATTGCAATTTCTTTGAACAGGAAGCTGATATTGGCCGATCCGGCCGGAGTATTAATCGATTTTATCCTTGGCACTGTTGCCTATGTACTGATGTTTTTTTCCGGCTGGCTTATGGGTTTCAGGAAAGGGATTGATTATAAAATCAGCAATTCAATAAGTTCAGGAATGAACAATATCGGCCTCGGTATTTCGCTTTCGATCCTGTATCTGAAACCGGAAGTTTCTGTTTTTCTGATTATGGCCGAGTTTGTCTGGGTCTTTATATTACTGCCTGTACGGTTGATGTTCCAGAAAGTGCATCGAACGGAATCCGGGTTAAAGGAATAACACAAACCAGACTGCATTTTAAAAATCGATCATAGCCTTCATTACGCCGTCACGGTATTCAGCAACAAGGTCAAAAGCATCTTTTGCTTTTTCAAAGGAAAATCTGTGGGTTGGCATGAGGCTCACGTCAATTTTACCCGAGGAAAGGTAATGAAGTGTCTTTTCAAGACAATGATTCTGCCGGCGTACATTCTGGATACAGATTTCCTTGTGGCGGGTTTTGTCAACCGGAACCGACCACCTGTCAAATTCAGGAATGCCTATTATCATGAGTTTTCCACCCGGTTTGAGGAGGTCAATGGCCTGGTCAAGAGCTTCCTGCTGACCACAGCATTCGAAAACGGCATCCAGCAACAGAGGTTCTTCTTTGCTGATAATTTCAGTAACGGGTTCCCTGGTTACATTCAACGCCTGAAAGGCACCGCTTTTTTTTGCAATGGAAAGGCGGGCATCAATTTTATCAGTCACGAATATCCTTTCCGCGCCTTCCGCCTGAGCCGCCAGAAGAACGCTCATCCCTATAGGCCCGAATCCTAAAATTCCAATCTGCTTTCCTTTCATGGGAACAGATTGCTGAACAGCATAAACCCCTATGGCCAGTGGTTCAGAAATAGCGGCCTGGTCGGCCGTCATGTTTTCAGGCAGCGGGTAACAGCTCGATTCAGGCATTATAATATATTCCTGCAGGCATCCTTCAGCCTGTCCGGGACAGCCAAGAAACCGCAGTTTTCTGCAGGTATGCGGCCGGCCGGCAAGGCATTGATCGCATTCCCCGCAAGGCATGGCTGGTTCAATGGCTATACGGTCCCCCGGTTTAACCCGGGTAACCTTTTTCCCGGTTTCCACAACCGTTCCTGCTCCCTCATGCCCAACCGGAAAAGGATACCGGACAACCTGGCTGCCGATTCTCCCCGTGGTATAATAATGAATATCGGAACCACAGACTCCGACTACGTCCATCCGTATCTTAACGTCCCGGTCATTCATTATTTTCGGTTCCGGCACTTCCAGCATTTCCATCCGGCGAATGCCTGTCAGCATCATGGCTTTCATACTGTGAGCATTTGAATTTTCGTTCCTAAATTATGGAAAATTTCCGGTATTAATCGGAAATGGTCCAAAGATACCGATTCCAACTTTTAAATAAACTCAGGTTACATAGTATATTTTTTATTTGACATGCAGAATTAAAATGATAGAACAAATCATTCCTAATAGTCATGGAAAACAAAGACTTTGAGACCTCAATGAGTTGAACTCTGCTAATCAAATTAATTTAGTATAGGCCAGGTTAAGGTGGCTTTAAAATAAAACCAGACGAACTAAAAGTGGTACATTCTCAGAGTAATGTAACATATATTCAGCCTTTTGGTCGAGTGGTAAACAGAAGCAGTTTTTCCTTACGCTCAAATTCTTTATTTTTGGCTTTTCATTACATAACGTTATGCGGAAAGAAATTCAACAATTGATTCGGAACGAAGCGGACGCTATTTTAAATATTCCTGTTGCAGAACACTTTGAGCAGGCACTGGACCTGATCTACAACCGCGTTCATCTGAAGGGAGGCAAGGTAATCGCCAGTGGTATGGGGAAAGCAGGGCAGATTGCAATTAATATCGCCACTACGTTCAGTTCTACAGGTACTCCGGCTGTGTTTCTGCATCCGGCAGATGCCCAGCACGGCGACCTGGGCGTATTACAACCCAATGACCTCCTTCTGCTGATTTCCAACAGCGGGAAAACACGTGAGATTCTCGAACTGTTTGATCTTGCCCGCAATCTTATACCCGGTATACCGATTATATTGATTACAGGAAACCCCGAAAGTCCCCTGGCCAGAAAGGCCGATGTTACCATTTTTACGGGCGCCCCCCGGGAAGTCTGCGCTCTCGGATTAACTCCCACCACCTCCACTACGGTAATGACTGTTATTGGGGATATTCTTGTGGTAATGATGATGAAACGAATTCGTTTCTCTCCTGAAGATTATGCCAAACGGCATCATGGCGGATATCTCGGAGCCAAATCAAGGGAAATTGCAAATAACGACAAGAAAAAATAGCATCATGCGCCTTCTGAAAGAACAATCCCTCGGCTTGATGATCGATGTGCAGGAAAAACTCTTTCCTCCTATGGCAGATAAGGAGATTCTCCTGAAAATGACCGGGATTCTTTTGCGGGGACTTCAGATACTCGGGGTGCCTGTTGTTGTTACCCAGCAGTATACCAAAGGCCTTGGTTCTACAATTCCTGAACTTGCAGGCATTCTTGGCCCATTTACTCCTCTGGAAAAAAGATCCTTCAGCTGTTGTGATGCTCCTGATGTTTTTAAAACCCTGAAACAGCATAATCGGACCAATATTATCGTTTTTGGCATCGAAACGCATGTTTGCATTCTGCAGACAACAATCGACCTGATCAATGCCGGCTTCACCCCGGTTGTTGTTGCCGACTGCACCGCATCACGGAAGCCTTATGACAAGGAAATAGCCCTGCAACGGATAATTTCAGAGGGAGCTGTGATTAGTACGGCTGAATCTCTGCTGTTTGAACTTACACGAACCAGCGAAGCTGATGCATTCAGAACGATTTCAGCACTGGTTAAATAGAAAGGAAATATTTCATGCAACGTATTATTACTCTTGGCGAAACAGTTCTTGATATTATATTCCGGAACGGTGAACCCAAAGCGGCCCGGCCTGGCGGAGCCATGCTCAATACCTCTATTACGCTTGGCCGGCTTGGACTTCCTGTTACCTTTATCAGCGAATATGGCAAAGATGAAATAGGAAATCTGGTTGATGCCTTTCTTCGGAACAACGGAGTTGATACCTCGTCAGTATTTCGCTTTTCCGAAGGTAAAACGGCCATAGCCCTTGCCTTTCTTGACGAGCAAATGAATGCTTCCTATTCCTTTTACAAGGATTATCCTGCAGAAAGGCTTCAGACCATTCTGCCTGATATAAGAAAAGATGATCTGTTTGCCTTTGGGTCATTCTTTGCAATTACCCGGGAAATCCACAGGCCCCTTTCCCGAATGATCCGGCAGGCCAAGGATAGGAAAACAATTATCTACTACGATCCGAATTTCAGAAAAGCCCACCTGAATGAACTCGACCTTCTGCGGCCGGTTCTGATAGAAAACTTTCGCAACGCAATGATCGTGAGAGGTTCCCATGAGGATTTCCGTTATATTTTCGGGGCAGCCAGCGCTGAAGAAGCATTCGATGCCATCGGAAAAGACAACCTGATTCTCATTTATACCCAGAGCGCCGACGGGGTAACCCTTATTACTCCATCTTTGAAGAAACATTTCAGTGTGCCGGCTATAAAGCCTGTCAGTACCATTGGTGCCGGAGATACCTTTAATGCGGGAATCCTTTATGGTCTGGTAAAGTACAAAATAGGTTACGATACTCTTCTGAAAACCTCGCTTCAGATATGGTCATCCATCATCGAAACAGCAGGAGAATTCGCCGCAAACACATGCATGAGCTATGATAATTACCTGCAGATGGAGGTGGCTGAAAAATTCAGGCTCAGTTTTGAATGATCCTTTCAAAAATGAAAGGACAGACCCATTACAAAATCAATTCCCGATCCATTCGGTTTCGCAACTTTGTCCCCGGTGATTGTATATGGATAATTCACACTCTGGTAACTGTATGTTACATAATAGTATTTCAGTCCCATGCTAAATGAAAATCTGTCCGAATAATTGGTCTCGAATAAAAACTGTGCATGATAGCCTATGGTAGGATGATATTTTATAGTTAAATAGGTTCCATCAATCTTTTTCCCGTCAACAATCATTTTGCCATTCAAATACAATCCCGGTCCTCCTCCAAGCCGGAAACGCATGTTTTCATGACTTTTTATAGGAATTACCAGTGAGGGTGTGGCCAGGACACCCAACCGACTGAAATTTGCATCAGCGTTTTTTAAAGATGGAGTAAGAAAACTGTTCTGAAAAAATGCACTAATACTAATATCAAAATTTTTACCCATTATATGCCCGTATTCCGCCCCAATGCCAAAGCCTCCGCCAGTACTTAAATTGACATTATCTCCATTTTCATCTATAAACCAGGGAATGGATTGAAATCCGGCACCTGTGCACATATTTATAGTCAATCGTGATTTATTGGAGGAAGTATTAATTTTCGCTGCCTGAATTGGCTTCAACATTCCTCCTTCAATGAGAGGAACTGCATTAACTGAATCGACAGGTTCAAGAATTGATATTGCCGACCAGAAACCGGGATTGAGATAGCATTTTATGTAATATGTTCTTCCTGCTTCCAGTATCATTTTGATTTTTCCTTCTTTCCCGCTATGCGCTGTAAAATTGTATTCACCGGGACTTGCATCATACCAGAAGTACGATCCATTCTTCAATCTGACAATTGGCTGTCCGTTAGCTTTAATGAGCATTCCGATACCGGAACCTATATAATTTGGAACACGGAAAAAACAAACTTTTGCTGTTTTTTCAGCGTCCTGGCAAAAAGCTTCATGTCCGGCCTGAAATAATACTGTGATTAAAGAGAATGAAATAAGTATGGATTTCATAAAAAGTCGATTTTGGGTAAACGCAATAAAGTATTCTAAAGTAATAAAATTTTTTGTGAAATATTCAGAAAATCTATGAACTGAATCAATCAATTTTAACCCAATAAGGTAAAATAAGCTAACCTTGACAAATTTGGAATTATCTGCTTCCGAAAACAATGATCAAAATACCTGCTAAAATTCCTAGCAGGATAAGCAGTTTGATCTTAAAATTACGGTCGTTAAAATAAATAGCGCCTCCAAGGAAGGATACCAGCACGCTTCCTCGCCTCAGCGTGGATACAACTCCGATCAATGCCCCCGGCACCGATAAGGAATAAAAATACAGAAAATCAGCTACCGATAAGGTAATGCCAATCAGCGGAATGGTCCATGTCCACCGGTAAGGAAAAAAACTGCTCCTGCGGCTTTGCCATGAAATAAACAGCATAACAAGCATTACCGGTACCAGATAAACTGAATACCATGCCTGCACTGCCATACGGCCCAGACGCAATACCAGAAATTTGTCATAAAGCGCACTGACAGACCCGAGAATGGTCGCAAGAACCATATACAAAATCCATCGGTTCCTGCGAAAATCAATCCCCTCTTTTTTTCCTGCCAGTGAAAACAGATAGTAAAACAGAAGGGTAATGAAAATACCGGCCCACTGCAGGCCGTTCATTTTTTCGCCAAATAAAAATACCGCCCCCAACAGGGTCCACAAAGGTGCCGAGGCTCTAATGGGAGAAGCAATGGTCAGTGGCAGATGTTTGATGGCAAAATAGGCGAGAATCCAGGAAGAGGCAACCAGAACAGACTTAAAAAATATCAAAAGATGCGCCTCGGAATTGATTTCAGGGACATACAGCAAAGATCCCGGCAACAGGTATCCTGCCGATGAAAAAAGAATAGTCGGAAGAAAGAGCAATGCACCTGTTACGCAGGAAATGAAGAGTACAGGAAAAACATAATTTCCCCTGAGGGAACTTTTTTTCAATATATCATATATGCCCAGCAGAAAAGCTGAGGCAACTGCCAGCAATGACCAGATCATGCAGTTGGGGTTCGTTAAATGGGTTTGGCATGGGCGAGTAAATATTTCTCGGCTTCAGCATTCCATAACCCGTTATGTCGTGAAACGATTTCTGCCAGTTGAGCCATAACCGGGTCATTTTTCCCGTATTCCGCCAGGTCGGCAATGGCTATGAGCGGCATACTGATATTGGTATACATGAGTTTTTTCCCTCCGGGAATTTCCGGAAGATGCCTGGTGGTTTCGGCTACCGCATCGAGCCCTCCGACATGGGTAATCATGGTCGCCGGATTGATAATGCCACGGGCCATAAGATCGAGTGATTCGCGCATATCATCTGTATTGCCTCCGCTGGTGCCTACAACATGGGTGCTGGAATAGTGTACATTGTAAAAGTTAAACAGGGCACTGAATCCAGGATCAGTCGGCCCTGCAAAAAAATTAAGGCAACCATCATGCCCGAGGATATGATCGGCCTGCTCAACTACCTGCTTTACGGGAGCCATAACAAATACATCATCAAAGCCTTTTCCTTCCGTGATTGAAAGAAGTTCTTTCTCAGGATCTTCCAGATTACGGGTGTTCAGATACACCAATCGTACTCCGTTTCGCTCAGCTTCTTCCGGGGGCAGAAGCTTTATGGCCCTCGAAATACGGGCTTCGTCTATATCGGTAACTACCAGCAGGGAGGGTTTTATGCTGCGGTGAATGGCATAATCAATCATTCCCAGTCCCATAGGCCCTGCCCCGGCAAGTATGGCCATACGGCCCCCCTGCATAATATCCATTTGATGTACATAACTTCCATAGCGGGTGTGGTAATTCGCATGAAAGGCGCCGGTAATACACGACATGGGTTCTGCCAGACTGCCATAAAAATAAGCTTCTCCGTTATATTCCAGCAAACAGTCAGTCTCCATTACCTCGGGAGGAATGATTACATAGGTTGCATCTCCTCCGCAATAGGAATAGGAATAACCGGGTGCATCGAATTTACCGTGAATCGGCATGGCCGGTTGGATGGCAAATTTCCGGCCGGGCGTGAACTTGTCCTTCCACTTTGATCCCACCTGCACAATTTCTCCGCAAAACTCATGGCCTATAATCACCGGGTGCTCATGTACATTATTGGGTACCCGCTTGTGCTCGGCACCCTGTTTGGTGGCTTTGTAGGATGACATGCAAATGCTGTCAGATATTACGTGCGCCAAGATCTCGTCGTCCTTTATAGGAGGCAAATCAAACTCCTCCAGCCGGAGATCATCTTTTCCGTACAACCTTACTGCTTTGGTCTTCATTCTTTTCTTTTATTGATGAACTTCAATCTCTACTATCTGATAGCCCTTTCTTGTTTCTAAGGCCGCATAGATTACTCCGGCAAATACGGAAACCATGCCCGTTAAAAACAAAAGGAGGGCAAGTACCGAAAAAATCGTGCCGGAGAAAAACAACAGAAATCCTATCATAAGGCATGACAATATGAACAACCCCACTGCAATCGAATAGGCAATAACCGCATTCCGCACCAGCTTTATTCTGTACGCCAGCTTTCCTATCTGGGCACTGATGTTTGCCAGCCGTCTGGACTCATGTTCCTTCAGGCCTTCTTCCTCCCTGCGAACAGTTAGCTTTCGCTTTTCGTCATCAAGTAAACGTATTCTGTTAACAACCAGGGAATATTTGTTGTTCATTCCCAGCAACAATAGACCACATGCCGAAATCATAATTCCGGGAGCCAGCACCGCCTGAATAATTTCCACTACCGGTGCATCGGTGAAAGGTGTTGCCATATGGATTTAAGTTTATAAATTAATCTGAATTGTTGGCTTTTATAAATTGCAGTAGTTGATAATCTCTAATGGATTCGAAGCTATAATGATCAGAAAATGAGCACGCAACGGCATTCTATTTCAGCATCACCTGTCCTCCCGTTACCGGTATAGCCTGCCCTGTTTCATATTCCTGTTCGATGGCATAAAGAATGGCCTTCATGACATCTTCAACTCTGCATCCCCTGCCGGCAGGAACCTGCTGCTCATAAAATGCCTTGACATCCTCAATCGTTTTTGCCCCGGGAACTTTCCCTGCCTGCAGATACTGAACAAACAACCCTTTCCGGGGATCACTCCACAGAGGCCCTTCAAAAAAGTTGCCCGGACAGATGGAGTTTACCTTGATGCGATAGGGGATCAGTTCGAGTGCAAACGATTCGGTAAGGCCTATTCCACCGAACTTTCCTCCGGCATAGGCGAAGTTTTTGTTGCTTCCGCGAAGCCCGGATTTGCTGTTGATCTGAATAATATCCATAAAGTGCCCGGGGTTCTGCTCGTGCTGTATTTTCATAATGCGGGATGCATATTTTGCACACAGGTAATACCCCATATAATTGATGCGGGTAATGCGTTCAAATACATCCGGTTCCATTTCATCAAGACTCCCTGCCTGCAGAATACCGGCATTGCTGATGAGAATATCAATGCCGCCGAATGCAAGAACGGTACTTTTTATCATTTTCTTAACCGACTCCGGATCCGATACATCGGCATGAACAAAAAGGGATTTGTTTTTGCCCGACTTGCTGTTCAGTTCGTCAGCCAGCTGTTGTCCTGCTTCATCATTTATATCGGCTATTACAACATGGGCATTTTCATGGAATAAACCACGTGCAATTCCGTTCCCGAAACCCTGTGCTGCCCCGGTAACCAATGCTATTTTCCCGTTCAGGCGTCCCTGCCTGTCCGAAATACTCACCTTGCGCCGGTAATTTTCCACTTCCCAATGGTCAATGAAAGATATCTGGTCCATGGTCATAAACCGGGGCCCACCAAAAAATTCCGAGAAATAACTAATCTTCATCAGATCTTCATATACATCGAGGGCTGTCTGAACAGCATTGTAATGGGCGTCAACGGCTGCAAGCCCCATTCCTTTGATAAGGATGATTTTCGGATCATACCCGAATTCCTGCCGGAACCTCTCCAACTGGTGCAGGAAGGAGGAAACAACTTCTCCGGCAGTATGGGCATTGGGTATGTAGATGTATTTTGCCTTGCAGTAAACAATCTGATCGGGTGTAAACGGAAGGGAAACCTTCTGAAAACGGGTCTGATCTTCTGCAAAGTGCTCAATAAGAGTATTGTTCCGGATGGACACGATCTTTAAACCCTGCTCCGACAATGCCATTCGTATGGCCGGCAGAACGTCAGCTGCATGATCAGGAACCTCACGGGTTTCGAAGGAAAACTTCCGGGGTATTTTCGAGGATATCCTTTCAAAAACATCCTGATACAGTTTCCTTATTTCTTCGGTTGTATCAGCACTTATAAAAATCCCATGGTTTTCCAGAAGAATGATCTGAGGATCTTTTCCATGAACCTGACGGTACTTTTCAATTTCGGCCGATAGTTTTTTAAACAGCACATAGCCCGGATCGGTATAACCAATGTAAAGAGCTTCATCACCAAAGATTTCATGAGAAATCCGTGCTGAATTCCTGGCACACAGAAGGGCATTCACCAGCCATGGATGCATGTGCACAACGTAGGTATAAGCGATAAGGTTATGCAGGGATGTCTCAACCGAAGGCCTTTTTCCCTTTTCAGGATCCACAATGGCCTGGTGCAGATGGGCCATTACCTGCCGTTCCCGTTCATCAGAATCTTCACTGTAACTGGCTTCGGCGATAACCGCAAGCTTGCCGCGGTCAAGCTGGACAAAACCTTCTTCCGTAATGTCAGCGAGTGATACACCGCTTGCCTTAATCCACAGGTACCGGTCATCCTTGAAGGAAGTATTTCCTCCTCCGCCGAGTACAAAATCTTTGTTTTTTCCGTATTCCCGGGAAATTTCAATGAGTTTTTCCAATGATGCATTCATCGTTCTTTTTCAATAAAATAGGTTATGACAGCGCGTCCAAGTTCCTCAAACTGTTCTTTCTTTTCAACAGCCAGTGTTCCGCAAGGATAAACAAATCCCTGTTTTTTGCGGCTGCGAAGGTATTGGTGTGCCGCAATCAGGCATGCCCCTTCGTAATTAATTTTAAGCAAATCTTCCGGTAAGGGTTCTTTGTTCCGGGCCATCACTTCAAGGGGCAGGTGTCCGGGGGCATTATGCTCTGTGCCGAAAACCACAACAAAGCCATGTCCGTGAAAATACCTTACAAATTCTGAAAGAATGTTCAGGCTGTTGCGTCCGGGAATCAGTTCAATGCAGCGAACGTTCAGTTGCAGAAGATCCTGCATGAGCCGTTCCTTATCGGCTTCAAATTCTGTAAAATGACCTTTGGGATCATCAAGAAGAACAGGATAACAGGGAATACCGCCGGCCTGGAGTATCGTGCTGATAATGCGCTGTACCGGAAGAAATGACCGTTCATCTTCAGGAACAAATGCTCTTCCCCCTGCTTTCAGCAATCGGGCCCGTATTTCATTCTCTGTTACATCCGGCCTTTCAGGATCAGTATATTCATTTATACCGAAAAGCTTCGCATAAAACGCACTCCTTTCCTGCACATTCCTGTATTTTTCTTCCGCTATAACTCTGATCGCTTTGGCTATATGCCTTTCCCTGACCAGCTGCCGGGCAAAATTCTTTTTTACATAGGAATAATCAAACGAAATGTTCCTGTCAATCTCTCCGATGATTTTCTGCACTTTTTCAATCATCCGCCTGATTTGCTCCTGGGACTCTTTTCGCACCGATTTCAGCCGCAGGCTGTTCAAAAAGCCTGTATGAAAAGGGTGGTCAAGGCCTTTGCCGCTGAAATATATTCTGCCGGGATTGTTGGGATCGTTTATCCGTATTCCCTGTTCCTGTTTTGCTTTCATCAGCCCGATGAATTCAATATTGAACAGAGGAAATATGCGGTTCAGCGATGCATGACGGCCAAATTCATCATACCCGTCGGCAACATAAAAGTCATTGATGCCCAATACTTTAATGTTTTCCGACACGGCCTGTTCAAAAATGGCTTCAATGGTATCAAACGAACTGAAGGAATAGGGAGTGTGAATGTGTGCATTTACCCGATACCACTCCTTGTGGTCATGTTGTCGATACCACGACAAAAGAATGTCTTCGGATGGTAAACTTTGGAAATAGTTCATAGGCTTTCCTTTTATACTTCCAGAACCAGTTGATCGAGTTTCTGCTGGATGGTTTTGATTTCATCTGCCGTGAGCATAAATTTGGCTGCGCCAAGGTTTTCTGTAACCTGTTTTTCATTGCGGGCTCCTGCCAGTACACAGGTTATTCCGGGCTGCTGGAGGGTCCAGTTCAGCACCAGTTGGGCCAGCGTAATTTTCCTGTTCTCTGCCAGAGGTTTCAGTTCTTCAAGAAACTTCAGAATTCTGCTCAGATTGGGTTCCCTGTAATGCGGTGTGGCGGGCCTGGTGTCTCCTTCACCAAACACATACCCTGGTTTGATTTTTCCTGTAAGAAGACCTCTTTGCAACGGACTGTATGCAATAATGGCCGTGTGGGACGCCAGGCAGTAGGGAACCAGGTCTTTCTCAATATCTCTTCGAACCATACTGTAAGGCACCTGGTTGGAAGCAACAGGTAATGCCCGTGTGGCTTCTTTTAACTGTTCAACATCGTAGTTGCAAACTCCGGCCGCCCTGATTTTCCCTTGTTGAATCAGTTTCTCCACCGCTTCCATGGTTTCAGAAATGGGGGTTGTCGGGTCGGGCCAGTGAATCTGGTAAAGATCGATATAGTCGGTTTTGAGACGTTTCAGGCTGTTTTCACATTCCTCAATTACACTTTCTTTTCCGGCATAACGGTACATGTCAACCGGTTTCCCGGCATTATCTCGGGTTGGGAAAAAGAACTGTCCTTTTTGTACATCCCACCGCAGGCCATATTTGGTAAGAATCTGAACCCTGTCGCGTTTTCCTTTAATGGCTTCGCCGACCAGTTCTTCGCTCAGACCAAAACCATAGGCAGGCGCTGTGTCGATGGTTGTCATTCCATTGGAAATGGCAGCATGCAGTGCTTTCAGGGCATCATTCCGGTCAGCACCCCCCCACATCCATCCACCGATAGCCCATGCTCCAAAAGCGATGACGGAAACTTCCAGTTCGCTTTTTCCTAATTGACGATATTCCATAATGTTCGTTTTTTATAAGTTCATTGATTCGGATTTGTTTAGTATGATTCCCGGTATTTTTATCGGTTGCTCATAATATTTTATGGTCAATATTCTGTTACACCATCACCATTCCAGTGCCCCGGCAGGCACTTCGGCCAATGAAGTGCAAACCCAGTCGGCTTCATTCAGTTTTTCAGCAGGAAAACTTGTGAGCACGGCAAGTACTCTGCATCCGGCTGCTTTACCTGCTTTTACACCGCTTACGGCATCTTCAACCACCAGGCATTCTTCCGGGCGCAGACCAAGCTTTTTCGCTGCAACCCGATAAATTTCCGGATCCGGCTTTTTGTGTTCGACCTCCAGCCCGTTTACCGTTGCGTCAATGGTTCCGTCAGGAAACTGAAGCGCCTGAAGGTTTATCTCCAGCTTCACTTTATCGGCACTTGTCGCAATGGCTATTTTTAACCCTTTTTTCCTGCACTGAACTACAAACTGATATACGCCGGGCAAGGCTTTCAGCCTTCCTTTTGTCAGCTCTCCGTAAATTTCATAGGTGCGTTGCTTATCTTTCTCCCGATCAAAAGGAAAATGATACTTTTCAGCAACTCCGCCAAGGTATCTGTTTTCGCCCATACCGACAAACGGAACAAAGTCTTCGGCTTTTACCTCAAGGCCCCTTTCCTTAAACATACGGATAGCGGCTTCACAGATAAATTCTTCCGAATCTACCAGAACACCATCCATGTCGAACAAAATACCCTTAAGACTCATGATAAAACACTTTCATTTGTATTTTGCGATGAAATGTCTTTCACAATATCCTGCAGGCCGTTGAGAATATAATGCGGACGATAGGCAAATTTTCTGATCATTTCGCGGGACGTTATGCCGCTCAGGACAAGGCAGGTATCAATTTCTGCTTCAATGCCTGCAACAATATCGGTATCCATCCTGTCGCCGATAATGATGGTCTCTTCACGGCTGCAATTGAGTTTTTTCAGGGCAATTCGCATCATCAACGGATTCGGTTTTCCGACAAAATAGGCTTTTTTGCCGGTAGCGATTTCGATTGGTGCTATCAGCGCCTTGGTGGCAGGAACAATACCTCCGCCGGAAGGCCCTGAAACATCGGGATTTGTGCCGATCAAACGGGCGCCTTTCATTACCAACCTTACCGCCTGTACAATTTTTTCGTAACTGTATGAACTGGTTTCTCCCATGACAACATAGTCGGGATCAACGGAATTCATTGAATACCCCACATTGTACAATGCATTGATGAGTCCTGCCTCTCCGATAATAAAGGCACTGCCGCCCGGTTTCTGGCTCTGAAGAAAGGCAGCGGTAGCCAATGCGCTGGTATAAAAATGGCTCCGGTCAATTTCGATGCCCATGCGTTTCATCTTTTCCTGAAGCTCCCTGGGAGTACGTTCGCTGGCATTGGTAAGAAACAGGAATTGCTTCTTTTCTTTTGTCAGCCATTCAACAAATTCCCGGGCACCGGGCAACAGGCGTTCTCCATGGTACAGAACTCCGTCCATATCACAGATAAACCCCCTCTTTTTTCTGATTTCTTCTATAATCTTTTTCTTATTCATAGAAATTATGTTTATTCCAGGCCAAGAATCTGCCGGTTACAGGCACGGGCCTTCTCAAATAACCCGGGGAATATTTCTTCTTCGAACCCGCAGACCTCCCTCAGCACGGCATCAATCTGGTTTCTGTAGCGTTTATGAAATTCCTGGTCAGAAGGCAGCATTTCGCCTTTTTCATCCGTGGCCTGGAAATATATGCCGGCAACCAGGGTATATAAAATTTTATCATAGGGCATGCTGACATCCATTGCCAGCCTTATGGCACCGGCAAGCCGGTCGGCAGGACCCAACTTACGGTACAGATCGCATCCTACCCGGAATATAGTGTCGCCCAGATGCCGGTTGGCAAAACGGTGAAGCAAATCATCCGTATGTTCTTCAAGACTTTCAAGAGTAAATTCCCCTGGGTATTTTTTAGCAAGGACAGCTGCCGCTTCCAGCATGGTATTTCTTACATCATTTCTCAATCTTTTGTTTTCCAGGGCTTCCCATGTATAATATAGACCCGGATCGTAAAGATATCCAAGATAGGCCAGAGCAGCATGACCAAGATTGTGAATGAACGATTTTCTGTCGACCCATGCTTTCATGTTGTCCTTGAACGCCAGGCCTTCCACTTCAGGCTTTGGATTCCGGAATGCTTTCCCGTCAAGAATTAAGGTATTGTATGGTTCGGCATATACCAGCAGAATATCTTTTCGTGCATCTTTTTCCGGAATAAGAGGAACCATCTTGCCAATGCTGGTTTCAACAAGACCTACGACATCCCTCAGCGGAAAACGGGGAGGAAGGTAAACGGGAAGTTCTTCCAGAAAATACTCTGCTGCATTCCGCAAATTCTCGGCAATGATGATATCCGTTTTCCTCTCCGGATCAAGATTGTAACAGGCAACCAGCGCCCTGGCTATAACCGGAAGGGCTGCCGGCAGTCCCGCCTGCCCAACTGAAACGGCGAGAAGATCAGCGGTAAGTATTTCCCTGACAATCTGCTCTTCATCACTTAATAAAATACCCCGTACGGGAAATACTTCAATTGCCTCGTCCTGCTCCCCTCTGACAAGTACATGGTACCTTTTCCTACGGTTGAGTTCGTTTATAATGTCCTTGTTAATGTCAACAAATACAGTTTCATAACCGCTACGGCAAAAAAGCTGGGCAATAAAAGAGCGGCCGATTTTTCCTGCACCGAAAAGAACTAATTTTTTCTCACGCATGCAGCAAATTTAATCAAACTCCTTTACGGTTGCGTTTGATCAGTTCATCATTTGTAAAGTTGTTTTTTGGCTTATGTCCCGGAAGAGGCAGTATTTTTTCATGAATGGCATCAATAATCCAGTCTTCCTGTGGAAAGAAATATTGTTCCATTTCGTGGGCAGGGGTAATCCAGTTCCGTGAACCGACCACAACCGGAGGTGCATCCAGATAATCAAATGCCAGTTCACTGATGGTTTGTGCCATATCTTTCAGATAGGATCCACGGGAGCAGGCATCACTGGTCAGTACTATCTTTCCGGTTTTCTTTACACTTTCGATAACCGGTTCGTAGTTGAATGGCACCAGCGAGCGGGCATCGATAATCTCCGCTTCCAGCCCAAACCGGCTTTTCAGAATGTCCGCTGCCGAAACGGCTTTATATAGCGTTGCACCAATGCTGAGGATAGTAATGTCTTTTCCGGGTCGCTTGACATCAGGCTCTCCAATGGGTATTTCATAGTATTCCCTGGGCACTCCTCCCTGATGAAACATTTCGCCTATGTCGTATATACGCTGACTTTCAAAGAAGATAACAGGATCTGTTCCCTGTAGGGCCGCATTCATTAAGCCCTTTGCATCATAGGGCGTAGCCGGAAAAACAACCTTGAGACCGGGTATATGAGCTACCAGCGAAGACCAGTCCTGGGAATGCTGTGCGCCGTATTTTGAACCAACAGAAACGCGAACAACCACCGGCATTTTGATCATATTCCCGCTCATGCTCTGCCACTTGGGAAGCTGGTTGAACACTTCATCCCCCGCTCTGCCAAGAAAGTCGCAGTACATAATTTCGGCTATCACCCTTCCTCCGCACATTCCATATCCTATAGCAGTTCCTACAATGGCCCCTTCAGAGATGGGCGAATTGAACAGGCGATGGTAGGGGAGAGCCTCGGTCAAACCACGGTAGACGGCAAATGCCCCGCCCCAGTCGCGGTTTTCTTCCCCATAGGCAATCAGACTGGAATCCTTATAGAACCGATCGATAATGGCTTCAAAAATTGCGTCACGCAACTGAAAAACCTTCGCTTTGGAAACCGGTTTCCCCTGCGCATCAAAGGCAAACCGCTCCTTTTTGGCAATCTGCTGTATACGAGGATTTTCTTCCAACGGTATCAGTACGTCCGGTTTACCGGTTCCGAAACTGTCAACCGATCCGTTCGAAAACATCATTTCCCCGATCAACTCGGCATTCATCCTGGGGGATACCGTATCATCCACTGTAAGTGACAGAATTTCTCTGATAAGGGAAGTTGTCTCCTTGCGCATCTTCTCCAGTTCACTTTCCGAAGCAATTCGGGCTTCCGTAAGCTGCCTTCCAAACCATTGAATGGAATCCTCTGCCATCCAGGCTTCGATTTCTTCTTTCGACCGGTAGGAAGAAGCATCCGACGGAGAATGGCCGCTGATTCTGTAAGTCAAAGTATCGAGCAAAACCGGCCCTCTTCCCGCTTCAATAATTTTCCGTTTGCGTTCAAAAGCATCAATAACAGCAAGAGGATTATATCCGTCAACCCGCTCGGCATGCATCATGTCGGGATTAACCCCGGCGCCCACGCGGGCAAGAATTCCAAAACCCATGGTTTCACCCATGGTCTGTCCCCCCATACCATAACAATTGTTCATAAAATTGAAAACCAGGGGTAGTCCCCCACGATACCCTTCTTCCCACAGGGTATAAAACTGGTCCATGGTGGCAAAGGAAATACCTTCCCATACCGGTCCGCACCCCATCGAGGCATCTCCGATATTGCAGACAACAATGCCGGGTTTCCGGTTAACCTTCTTGTACAATGCCGCCCCCACCGAAATGTCACCGGAACCGCCAACGATGGCATTGTTCGGATAAATACCGAAGGGAGTAAAAAAGGCATGCATCGATCCTCCGAGTCCCTTATTAAAACCATTCTCACGGGCAAAAATTTCTGCCAGGGTCCCGTACAGTAAAAACCGGATACCCAATCCCTTTGCATCGCCCTTGTAGCCTTTTTCCACCACGCGAAGAGCCGATCCTCCAAAATAATTCTTCATAATATCCATAAGCTGTTCATCTGTCAGCCTGGCAATGGCCGACAACCCTTTGGCCAGTATTTCACCATGACTGCGGTGACTTCCGAAAATATAGTCATCAATGGTTAGTGTATAAGCCATTCCAACGGCTGCGGCTTCCTGACCGATGGAAAGATGCGCCGGCCCCGGATGATTGTACTGTATCCCCTCGTATTCATTCTTGGTTTTTATCAGGTTCAGCATGGTTTCAAATTCCCTGATGATGACCATGTCGCGGTATATGCGCAGGAAATCATCCTTACCGAAACGGTTCATCTCGTCCTTCACTGATTTCTGATACTGGTTTACCGGAATGGTGCCAAACCGGATTTCTGAAGGTTTTCTTACTTCCTTTGGATTGATAAACTGGCTCTTTGGCATAGCTAATCGAATATTGGGTTTACGATTTCTGGATTATTTTTCGACCGAAAGACTTTCTATCTGATGCCTGACTTCCTGAAGGAAAGCTGAAGCCGGCGCTCCGTCAATGGCCCGATGATCATAAGTGAGAGATAAACCAATGACGGGAATAAAGCCAATAATTCCATTCCCCAGATCACCCGGGCGGTAGATGATGGTGTTTACTCCCAGAATACCTACCTGTGGCAGGTTCAGAACCGGAGTGAACATTTCAATACCATAGGAACCAAGATTGGTAACTGTAAATGACGAAGCGGCAGGAGAGAGAAGGTCCGGACTGACAGATCCCTTTCGGCATTGCTCACCAAGCTGTTTCAGCTTCGACGAAAGACCCTGAAGCGTATACTCATTGGCATTTCTCAGGGAAGGAACCATTAATCCCCGCTCCGTATCCACGGCTATTCCAAGGTGTACTTTTGTGAAAATTTTGATGGAATCACCCAGAAAATGCGCGTTAATATGCGGATGCTTGAGCAATGCCTTCACAACAGCATAGCATACCATATCATTTATGGTGATGTTATAAGGGCTTCCTTTTTCAGCTTCCAGCTTGAACTGTTTTCTGAGTTCCAGTAACTTCCTGGCATCGGCACTGGTATGGTGCGTCAGCTGGGCCGATTCTCTCAGGGAAGCGTGCATGGCAGCAGCAATAAGCTTTCGCACATTGCTGAGTTTTTCTGTCCGGCTGTCTTCACCTGAAAATATGGGTTCCTGCGCGACTTTTTCGGCCAGAGGTGCTGATGGGATTTCTTTCTTTTTGCTTTCAGCGGCGCTTCTTACATCCCGTTCAACAACCCTGCCTCCGGGTCCTGATCCCTGCAACTGACCGGGATCAATACCAAGCTCCCTTGCAAGAAGTCGGGCGCGCGGCGAAATTCTTTTCTTTCCTTCCGTTTTCAATTCGGGCTGTCTGGTAACGGAAGCACTGGTAGCGGGAGATTTTGCCTCTTCCTCGCCACGGGAATCCCGTTCGCCGGAAGTTGCTGACCCGGGGCGGAAGGGTGCAGGATCTTCGCCAATTTGTCCAATAACGGCTACATTTGACAGAACCGGTACTTCCTCTCCTTCCTGAAAGAAAATCTCCAGAAGCACACCTTCTGTTTTGGCTTCCTCATCAAATGCCGCTTTATCGGTTTCATACGAAAACAGCAGATCCCCCGGCCGGACAGGATCTCCTTTTGCTTTATGCCATTTGCTGATGATGCAGGTTTCTACACTCTGTCCCTGCCGTGGCATAATGACTGGTACTGCCATACGACTTGTAATTACAAGTTTATATTTAGTTCAAAATATTATAATAAATACAGTCGATACAAATGTATATATTTTAGCTTGTATTTACAAGTTAATTTTGTACATTTACATTCTGATAGATCATTTTTTCTTATATTTGGGTTGTGAACGATCATTCCATACCACAGCACCGGCAGTTGTACGAACTTTTACGGCGGCATATCCGGGAAGGAGTGTACCGCGAAGGAGATCTGCTTCCTTCTGAAAATGAACTCTGCCGGATTCATAACCTCACGCGTCCGACTGTACGCCAGGCCCTGAGCCGTCTGGCGGCCGAAGGATTCATTGTCCGGCAGCAGGGAAAGGGCAGCATCGTTCGTTCTTTCCCAAAAGACATTGGAATTCTTTCGGTTGCCGGTACAACATCTGCACTGGGCGCCAATAACCTCCGTACCGAAATTCTTGTTAAACCGACGATCAGACCATGGGATGAGGAATTTATGTTTCCTTTGTCTTCCCTTGAAAAGGAATCAGGCTGTATTTATATGGAACGGCTGAGATTGTACAATGGTCGGCCGATCTTTTACGATATCAATTATATACCCAATGTAAACCTTCCGCGGTTTACCTCCCTGCAGTTCAAAGACCGTTCTTTGTTTGAAATCCTCCGAACCCGCTATCAGATTGAAATTATCGGAGGACAGCAACGAATACGGGCCCGACCGGCAGGGAAAAAGGTAGCTTCCTTCCTTCAGATCAGAACAGGTGCTCCTGTGCTTCACCTGGAACGAAAATTCGAAACCAGCCGTCCCAATTTTTATGTCTATTCTTCTATCTTTTGCAATACTTCGGAACATGCCATTTTTGGAACGTTCTGAAGAAGGAGGGTAAGTTCTGTTTTTTTTCTGATTACATCATGGCTGTTTGTAAGCTGTTCGCCCAGGACTTACGCTTTACGCTATTGTTTATCCTGCACTTTAAAATCTCAAATCACAACTCAAAATTCACAACTCACAAATACCAAACTCCAGAGCCCATTGCCCAGAGCCCAAATCAAAAATCACAACTCACAAATCACAAATTGACCTTAAACACCCGAAACCCTGGAACGCTGGAACCCTGGAACTTTGGAACGCTGGAACCTTCGAACCCGTTCCTTCATCCCCTAACGGGGAAATGGAAAGATTTTTTACCATTCGCTTTACGCTCTACGCTAATTCAACAATCCTCTGCACTCTAAACCCAATCCCCCTCTTTACACTCTAAGCTTTACGCTTTACGCTAATTAAAAAATGCTCTGCCCTCTAAACCCAATACCCCTCTTTACGCTCCACGCTCTACGCTATTGATAACACTCTACTATGGAATCATTTTACCACGGAACTCTGGAACGCTGGAACCCTGGAACTCTGGAACCTCATTAGTGGGAAATCGAAAATCCCTGAAAATTTCCTATTTCCTATTTCCACTTTCCTCTGCGAGATCACGCTATGAAAGCCAGAACACGTTAATTGGAAATAGGAAATCGGAAATCTTTGAAACACTG
>Ga0315298_1002184_pt1 | contig 33912 bp, 57 predicted proteins | sample WHS_1_MG_FD_203077 | JGI IMG/M metagenome (GOLD analysis project Ga0315298, IMG submission 203077) | Extremophilic microbial mat communities from Washburn Hot Springs, YNP, Wyoming, USA - WHS_1_MG | ecosystem: Environmental > Aquatic > Thermal springs > Hot (42-90C) | place: USA: Wyoming...
TCCAATTTCAGGGTAGAGTACCCTCTGCGGTCTTGACCACTCATGGTAGGGGGCTTCAAGGCCTTTCTTGGTTAATCGATAATAGCGCCTAGGTGGCGCTTTGGGGTAGTAGTCCTGCATACTTGAGCGCTCCTCACGACCGGTGAATTCTACCCAGCCTAACTGCTTCAGCCAGTGAAAATAACGGCGGAAGGAGTGGTATCTGGCTGAGGTGAGCTTATAGGGAATACGCTCCAAGTAGTAGCGCAGCCGCTCGTTTATCTCCTCTTCAGTATAAGGTGGAAGTTTCTTCCTTATTCTCTCCTCCGCCTCATAGGCAACGGCATCCTCAGCATAGGCACGAATAATAGCCTGCTTATAATGGTAGAAAATATCCTCCTGACAAGCACCTACCTCAGGGTCTATAACCGGTGAGCCAAATGGGCCCTTACCAGCTAGAAAGTCCCTGATAAAGATACCACAGCCAAACGGTCTTAGAAACCCACCTCTGCTTGGTCTAACTGCTACCCCCATACTACTCCTAATAGCTCCTTATCAAAAGCACCTGCAGCTGTGAGCTCCACAACCCTTGCGGCTACTTTTGTCATTGTCTCACTGTGCTCTTTTTGTAAATCCTCGGCACCAGAGATATGATGCGCTATCTCATGGATAACAGTATCAACAGTGTTGCGGCATGACTCAAGCTGGTCAACTGAGATATAGATTTCCTGTGTAATCTTACTGTACATCCCAGCTGTCCTTACACGGTCACTGGCTGGTGGAATAATAGCTGCATAGACATCGGCTGCCTTACCTTTAGATTCAAAAAACCATGCTATTCTCCTCGCCAGCTTCAGGTGAGCAAGCTGCTTTCGTGTTAATTCTTCATCCGGAATAACTTTAGCTTCTCTCAGCTTATCCTGTGACTCTTTGATAAGGTCAACATCCGTCGGTACTATGTGTGCGAGTTCTGTAGATACACCATAAACTAGTGATATGGGGGTATAACCAAGATGTTTCACAATCTAATCCCAACGATCAGATGTCCGCAATACAACATCATCACCCTTGGTTTCAGGTAAGTATGAAGTTTCTGACCTCTTCGGAAGCGCAGGGCGATGTTCCTCTTCTGCAAGCGACTTAAACATCCATCCCACCATAGCAAAAGCAAACCCTAAAACTGACAGCGGCACAATAAGGAGTGCAATCTGACTTAGATTAATTCCGGGCTGCATGGTAATTACAGTTGTGACTTCATCTCCTACCGCTATACCTTCAGTTTCCCCAGCATTAACCTCCATAAACATATCGCACGGTGTGCTGGGGGTCACCAGATATCCGGGCTGTATATTACTAGCCATGTCAACCACCGTGTTATTTGAGATGAAGACAACATCTATAGGGAATGACATACCGGTAGTATCAACCTGCACCGTCTGTCTCGTGTGCAGTGTAAACAGCATTCCGGTGCCTGATGGCAATGATTCAACTCCCCTGAGCCCGGTGGTAAGCTCTACATAGGTGATGGCTACCGAGCACGTCCATTGCTTATCCCTAATTCTTACTGTTGCTTGTCCTGCCATATATTCCCTCCATAATTTTTTCGTACCATTCTCTGTGTTCTGTCAAGGCGACCTTTCTATATCTCATCGTAGTAGTAATGCTCTGATGACCCAGATGTTCCTGAAGCATCCTAAGGCTGTCACCTGAGTCATCAGCCTTTACTACGGCGACAGCAAAAGAATCCCTTAATTTGTGCGGTGAGACATAATGTTCCCTGCCTGTCTCAGGGTTTACCAGCTTATCAAAGCCAGCCTTCTCGGCACATTCCTTAACTATTCGCCAAGCTTGGGTTCTACTAATACCGAAAAGCATCTGCTTACCGTTTGATGATATTGGCCCACCTCTCTTAATATAGTCTCTTAGCATCTCAAGGGTATCAGTATCTACCGGTAGTGTCCTCATCCTCGGGTACTCTTTAGCTGAGGAGACTACCCTTTCCACTTGGCTACCACATCCGGGGCAAAACTTTGCGGTTCTACTTAGCCTTGTCTCACACTTGGGGCAAAACAAATTAAGCCTAACCTTAAGATGCTTGATGGTAACAGTACCCCTATCAAAATCAATATCATCTACAGCAATGCCTAGGGCTTCACTCACTCTGCAGCCAAGGCGAAAGAGCAACCGAATGAGGAGCTTGTCCCTGAGGTATTCGGCGCTATCCTCAAGCTGTCTAACTTCTTCTGGCTCAAGGTAGGCTTTCATTTAATCACCGTATAGTTCTATTGTCATCGTCCAGTTGCCAGGGTAATTATCGGTATACCATGCCATCGCATGTGTAAACTGACCATTTGGTGAGACGGTAAATACCGATGACTGCCCGGTATCTTTAACCGAACCATCAGGACGCTTCATTGTGTACTTGACATACATATTCAAGGTGCTCTGGCTTGTGTTCACATAGGTTGCACCAGCACCAGCTAACTGCCCAACCTGTATCGTAGGTGGCGATGTCAAGTCCCAGTTATTTGTCTGAGGATTATAGTACTTGATGTTTGTAATCTGTCCTGTAAGCTGTGTCGAGTAGTCTATTGTCAGGAATGGTGCATATGAATAACCTGCTTCTGATGAGTAGAACATCAACGATTGCAGTCCTGAAGGAGCAAAGGCATCATCATCATCCGCACTCATAAGACATAGTTTCGTTAGCCCTCCCTTGTTTATCCAAGAGATACCGGTGCTATTTAGTGGTATTTGCACCCAGCCCACACTTACATATCCACTGAGGTATAACTGACCACCATTACCGGAGTACTTATACAGGTAGTAATCTGATGGGATTAGTGGCTCTGTATTATTAGTGTGTTGCTTCACCCTCAAATACCAGCCTGCAGACATTGCATGGTCAACTGGTACAAATAGATTTATTGAAGCTGAATTTATAGTCGCATTTGTTGGTACAGTCGAGGTATCAAAGAATAGTGCAGCTCTGTATATGGTGTAAGTGCCGTCGTTATTTCTATTCTGCCCCGCAATTACAACGGCACCAAGTATCGGGTCTACTCCTGATGCTACAGTCCCACTCTGTGCTGTCCTCGCTGTAGGATAGCTTGAGTCCCTAACCCAGATACAGCCATCTGTAGTTCGGCTATACAGGTATACAATCGGATCAGATTTTACTTTAATCATATTAGCCTCCCTCATATATTCCCGGTACCATACCTATGATAAGAAACATAGGCAATAATTGCAATAGCTGCGATATTGGCTCCTGTCTGGTGGTAAACTGCTGGACAAATGAGCTTAATACGGGGAAACCGTACCCATAGGTATTGTCCTTACCTGTAGGCGCATCCGGTGGCTTTGAGCATATTGCAGGCATGAACTCGACAATGTCCTTCAGTCTTACCATTAGCTGAGTATTTGTCAATCTTCTGAACACATCCCACATAATGGCATTGAACCCCGACATTATCGGCGTTGCAAAGCTCGTACCGCTCTTATTGACATAGATATCATCGGATGTATTACCCGCAACCTCAAGACCAACGCCCCAGCACACTATATCGGGTTTGGTGAGTGCCTCTAGAGTGGGCCCCCTGCTTGAGTTGGGCCATATGGAAAACTGGTCTGTAAGCACAGCGCCAACCGCCAGCACACTCTGGTCACATGCAGGGCTGTAAATCGTTGATACTGCCGGCCCTGAGTTACCAGCAGCAGCTATCACGGCAAGACCATACTCGTTAACCGCAACCCTGCAGGCAACCCTTACCGGGTCATCAGGATCACCTTCATCTGGTTTACCTAGACTAAGGTTTATTATATTGGGATACATAGCATCCGTCTGGGGTTTACCGTTTAACCTTGCATACCCAACAAGGTTTATCACCTGCTCGATACCGGCTACCACGGTCTCATCCGTGCCATTGCCCTGGTCATCGAGAACCTTGATGTTCATAATACTTGCCCCAGGTGATATACCACACCTCTCACCATCCTCACCAGCTATCAGATAGGCAACACCGGTACCATGCCCAAATACATCATCGGTAGACGGTGCCTCGGTGGCATTGTACTCGTAAACTATCTTATCTTTCAGGGAATTATGTGTTTTTCTTATTCCAGTATCAAGCACAGCTACCGTTGTACCGAAGCCATCAAGGGGAGGTGTAACAACCATCTGAAGCTGTCTGAATACAGGGGACAGGTCAAAGCTGCCGACATAGGTTACTTCCTGTATCGGTGAGATAGTGGGCACGGTTATCTCGGCAGAATACTGGCTTACTTGCCTAACGACGATACCATCATTACTTGACAGCCTTGCTGCCTGCTCTTCGGACATATCACAGTAGAGCTGCTTGGTAATGGGCATTGCCGTAATATTGGTAGCACCAATACTACGGCACAACTTCTCAGCTTCACTGAGAGATATTTTCTTGGCTATGACAACGTACCTCATTTGGCGAATAGCTTATCGGTTATTTTCTTGGCGATTAACTGTTTTATCTTCTCTTGGCACTTTGGGCATAGCTCTTTCATTATTTCAGCCATATCAACGTTGATTTCATTATCCTTGCGGCTCATACTACACCTCCTTTAGTAACCTTTCATAGCTTTTATATTCTCGTCAATATTCGTAAGCTCTTGACCCTGGACTTTCCTCAAGATGATATTTCGAGCTTCGTCCATAAACTTTTTAATATGTTCTGGTACTTCTATTTCTTTAATCTCCTCCTCCAGCACCTCTTGATTCTCTTGGTATAGATTTTTGACTCTGAAGCAGTATACCTTATTTTCCCCATACTTGGATAATGTAATCACTTCTGAGCCATCAGGCATTATTACTGAAGAGCACACGTTCCAATCGCCAGTATAATATTTAGCAAGTCCTTCTTTCATACTTCAAATCCTCCCCAAGACCCACTTAAGTAACAAGATACAGAAGAACAGTTGCAGACAAGTATACGAACAGTATTACCACCAGGAACTTTAAGTGGGGTTGCTAAAGACAAACCGTTGCCTGAATTACCCCCTAAATTAAGTAAAAGTTGCCCTGCGGTATTATCGTTTATCCAACAGAAGCCAGATATCACATTGGAACCAGGTGCAGACGATGGCCGTAAGTAAAAACCGACATGTGTAATATACAGATTCTTACCACTTGTAACGGTATAATCAACATATGCACTATCACCAAAAGAAAGTGGTAGTATGGTAGTAAACTCTTTATACTTAGCCTCTCCTGCCTTTGGTGCCCACTCACTCTTTGTCCATACACCATTGGTCTGGCTGTATATATTGATATTAGGTGTGCCAGTTATACTAACATTAGGTGTACCGCTTATAGTAACACTCGGTGTGCCAGTTATGCTGACACTACCGGTAACAGTCATAGTAACACCACTAGACACACTAGCGATGTTAATGTTAGGCGTACCGGATATATTAACACTACCAGTAACGGGTATGGTAACACCGCCGGATATACTGGCAATATTGATATTAGGTGTACCGGTTATATTGACGCTAGGTGTACCACTTATACTAACACTAGGCGTACCGCTTATAGTAACACTGGGCGTACCCGATATAGTAACACTACCGCTAACAGGTATGGTAACACCACCAGCTACATCAGCGATGCATATAGAGATATTACCCACTATCTCACTGGCGTTTATGGATATAGGGATACTACCCTCTATATTGTCAGCATTTATTGAAATGGGGATAATCCCTTCTATGTCCTCAGCCCTAATAGATATGGGTATTGCACCCTCTATGTCAGCAACGTTTATTGAAATCGGTATTGTCCCCGCACTCCATGCGGTGACATTAACTTGTATGCCTTCGGGGATAAGCACAGAGTTAATATTAACCTTTACCGGTTCACCAACAACAGACACCTGTTGTACCGGTGATACTGCTGCCGATATCCTTGCCTTTTCTACCGAGTAAAAGGTACCTTTAGGCACTATAACCTCCGCTGATGTTACCAGTGAACCCCACTAACATCATCAGCACAATCATCACCGTCACACTACTCATTATATCAGTACTGGGTGCAGGAGTAACACCCGGTTGAGGTGTCTGTAATGCAAGTGGCGGTGTAAGTGAGGTATACACCGAGCCTGTAACTCTTCCTGTCTCATAGTCTATCAGCTCAGCCAAAATCACTGTATTCGATGCCTCGGCGGTAAGCACACCACTCACCTCAGTATACTCGTATGGGTCTAGGTCAAAGAAGACGCTATCGTTAACCTTAATATAGTCCTCGTTTAGTATTCGGTTGCCACTGATAAGCCTAGTCCTTATCATGTACCGTCTTCTTGATCCCGTTGAGTTACCGATATACAGGGTAGCCTGTATCTCCTCGCCAGGTCTGTAATATATACTCCTAGGCACATTCCAGTATATGTAGCCGAATTCACCTATTACTGACATGGCTATCATATTATATAACCTATGATGCGGTATCTCATATATGCACCAACGGCCGACTGATATACCTCTATTTTTCTATCGGTGCCAACTTCGCACCATAATGTGGTTGAGATACCACACCAATAATACCCTTGCACAGGACGAATTCTCCTATCCAGAGTTGAGCCATACTTTCTAGCTCCTGCATCTAGAACATAGGCGCTACCGTTACCCTCAGAACGTACATACACTTCTACGTATTTTGTACCTACGGGCACAATACCAGAAATATCCCACACACTCCAGCCTGCAGATGGTGGAGTGAACTGGTCACTATATATCTCAACATATGTAAAAGTAGGTGGGTCTACCTCTGATGGGTCATTACCCACACCAGCACCCTGTAGGAATTTACCCGATGTCCAGCCTCTGCAAAAAGAGCGTATTAGGAAACCTGACAATGGTGCCTGCGGTATGTAATATGAGCCGACACCATGAACTCCCGTAGTTGCTGATGCATGATCGGCAATAGCAGCATTCCTTGCACCTTGTGTATCAATATCATCATCAGCAGAAGGGTCATTAACCTTAGCCCTAGCGTAGGCATCACGAATAATTATTCTCTCTGCAATGGCAGAGGAAGTAGCACCATGAACATCTGTAGTAGCCTCAACATGGGCTAAGAAGGAATCCGATAGCTCACCAACCGTACGCCTAGTCAAGGCACAGTATGATTCTAGGTCACTTGTCAGCTTAGATATTCTCCTAAGCAGTGTATTGATTTCAATCATAGCCCACCTATATCAAGCAGTTGAATCAGCTTATCTATTCTACTCCTCAAATCTACTATCGGGACAAGCCCGCGCTCATAACCAATAATATCATAAACCCCTATCAAGTCATAGATAATCTCGGTGATATGCTTAACACACCTATCCTGCAGACCCAGTTTATCTAGTACAACCTTTGATGAATCTCTCCTTATCCCATCAACCAGACCTACGCTTTCAAATCTAGGCACTAAGGCTGACCAAACCCTACGATAAGTGTCCACAAGCCCTACACTATCATAGGCGTATCTCGATAAGCCTCTAGCTAACATATCATATGTCCCGATGTAATCAAAGAGGAACATATCAATACTATTCGATATTCGATCATACAATTCCAGTAGCTCGTGCGCCTGCAGCATCGTATCCTTAGTAACTAGATCACATAGCTCGGATACCTCATCATACTCACGGTATATAGACCATGACTTGGTGTACTCATCATATAAACCCACTTGGTCAAAGAGCATCCTAGATGATAGCGAATATATGAGGTCAGCAAGCCCCACTATATCGTGGAGATAGAATTGTGTATACCTGTATGTTAAATCAGCAAGTGCAATTGCCTCTGGTAATGTGTAGTATACAGACCATATCCTTGAATATTCATCGTATAACCCGATACTATCAGGAATCTGTTTTGAGCTGTAACTAAACTGTGAGTCAGCCAGTGAGACATTATCGGCTAATACACTCGATATGCTGTTTAATCTACTATCATAAAGGGCAACATTATCCGTAATATAGCTGGTTATATTACTGTATCTGGAGTCAATCAGCTCCAACATCTCGGAGATTGGTTTTGAGCTATAACCAGACCGAAAATCAATCAGTGAAATATTATCGGTTAACACACTAGATATACCGCTTAATCTATCATCGTAAAGCGATATGCCGTCCCTCATACAGACAGTTGCATAGCTTAGTCTGGTATCAATCAGACCTAACATCTCAGATAATAGACGGTAAGATTCCCAGTATCTGGAGTATTCATCAGCCATTGATATTGAGTCGAGTATAAAACTTGATGGTGTTTTACTTGCAGTATCATAGATACCTATGTAATCAAGAATGTCTATCGTCTGAAGGGCACCAGCTTCTAATTTACCAAGTGCTGTTCTACCTAGCGATGCTCTACCTAGAATCATATTACCATACCTTCACCCAAGATGAGCCGTTCCAGTAATAGACTGCACTCACATCCTGCCATGCTGAGCCTGTCCAGTATTTAATAGCTACTGGTGCTTGCCAAGCTGAGCCAGTCCAGTACTTTACATATGGAGTTGGAGTATAATCGATTGCAACATAAACCTGAGTACAGTATCCATAATATTTGCTTGAAGAGCATTGAATACCAACCCCAGCTCTTAACGAGTTTACTTCAGATAACGTCCAAGGTTGTTTTGTATATGGGTTTACCGTATATGTTGTTGAATAGTTGGTGTGTGAAATTGGGGCAGAGTATGAGGTTCCAACGTACTCTGTGTTGTATGTCTGTATATAAGTGCGAACATATACAGGATAACTTGAATCAGTACTACGACACCTAATCCATACCGTAACCGAGTTTATTGTGTCAACAAATGAGACATCTGATAACTCGTAGAGGTCTCTCTGCCAAGATGTCGAATCAGTATGAACAAATGTGGTATCCTCATCTGGTGTAACATCATCCACACAGTCCCAGTTATATGTAGCTCCGGCACATGATAATTGGATTGCATAATTGCTTACGGGTCGAATAATTACAGTTGCCATCTATCTCCAGTACCATGGGAATAAGGGTTGCTTGACAATAATATTCTTGATGGCACAGCCTGGCATTATAGGGATAACATCGCCCACCTTAGCGTTATTGTACTTCTCAACACGATAATCCCAAAATGCTAGAGCAATACTAATATTGATTCTAGCTTCTTCATCTGTTCTACCACGGGGATAAATACCACCTTTATCCACCGTTGGGTGATAACCTTTTGTCTCCAAAGACGCAATACACAATGCATCAAACCTACTGCAACTTGGCTTATCGGTTCTACCTGCACAATAGTCACACCATCCAATAGTCTCAATACACCGTAAACCATCGGCAAATATCATCTGCCTATTGAATTCCCTAAACTCGTCAATTGACTCAAAACCAAGCTCTTTGAGACCAGCCATCAATTTTTCCATTGCCTCTGGCTGCTTCTCGCCAGTTTGTTCCTGTCTATACTGGTCTATTAGCTTTCTACCAGCGAGTAGTCTCTCAACATTCTTTTTCGTTAATATATTCTCAGGCATAATTCCCCCTTACGATGTCTGTATCCAGATATCACCCACGGCTTCGGCGGTCGGCTGGGTTGATTGCACCCAGATATTCTGACCGCCAGCTCTGGCTCTGGTGGCATACTGGTATGCAGGATTCGAGCCAGTACCCTGTGCCATCAGAAACATACCACTGGTGCCATCAGGCATCCTGTCCATAGGAAATCTACCAGATGTAATTTGTGATGCTGCCAGACTAACTGCATCAGCACCACCACTGGCATGTCTTGAGGCATGGCTTGATATATCGACACCATCTATTGTAACCCCATCCGATACTGTGACATTGGCTGTTATAGAACCACCTTGAATTGTAGGAGATTGGAAGGTCTTATTTGATAGAGTTTGGGTATCACTAGTACCAACTACATTACCAGTCACCCCATGAACACCTGTGGTGGTAGAGGCATGGCTTGAAATAGCAGCATTCCTAGCACCTTGAGTATCTATGTCATCATCGGCGCTAGGATTAGCAACCTTTGCCCTAGCATTTGAATCTCTAATAATTATCCTGCTAGCAGTAGCAGAGGAAGTAGCACCATGTGCGTCGGTTAGGGCAGCATGGGTATCAACCTTAGCTTGAGCCCCTGCTTTACTCTCCACCTCCGAGGTACCAACACCATGTACACCTGTAGTTGCCTCACTGTGGCTGATTAAATCAACTATCGCTACTCGCTTATCTATAATAGTACAGTCCTCACCTGTCGAAGCTCCTGCAGGTACATAGACAACGGCTATGATGATATCATTGGGGTCTGTTATATCTGGCGGTGCTGGGGACACCATCTTGCGTGGGTCTGTCTCACCACTTGGAGAAATTGCCTGCGCAGTGCCGGTAACAACCGCAAGGCTACCTGCCGATGAATCCCAGATAACAAGGTCTTTGCGTGGGTTTGTCGGATCAGCTTCAGACAGGGCTAGATTTGTTGATGCTGATGTTGAGACAAATGTGCCCCCTGATCTACCACTGCCTGCAGAAACATCAACCGATAATGTGGTTGAGTTACCGGTTACATTCCATCCGGTAATCCAACCAGTATATCTCAACGCTTGCTCGACGGCGTTGTAATCTATATCGAATATTATCTCGCCATCGATTCTGTCGATAGGCATCAGTCATCCTCATTAGCTACCCTGCTGTATTCTAATTCTCCAAGTGACCTGCAGGCTGTCACCAGCATCCCAGTTGATGTTGAGGACATCGAACACCTGTCGGCATAGCATCGTACCACCGGACGATGCATTAAATACACCAGACTCGGTAATTGCATCAGACCCTGATAGACCATTGGCAGATGAGAATGTGGTCACTAGCTGGGCTGTATCATTGGTAACCACACCCGTCACCCTAGTACCTGTCCCTGACTTCCGTATAACTTCACTTACTAGAGCAGTCTGTGTCGGGCTAAAGGCAGTAGTACCCTCACCTATAGCAATATAGTCAAACGGTGTGCCCCCAACATCAGTAAGCAGCAAGCCAGCAACCTCAGCAAACCCGACATTTGTTATACCGTTCGGACTCCAACCGCTGTCCCTCATACCAATCAGATTACCATCCCTATCAAAGTGCTCCAAGAGCACCCTGTCATATATTGACATAGGCTCCCTGTGTGCACCTTTAGGATTAAGCATCATCACAAGCTGGTTATAGTCGTTGCCTATGTTGCGGGCGTTTATCAGCAGGCTGCTGACATCACTACCCAGCCTCAACAGCAGGTCATTAAGCTTTTCTTTGTCTATCATCTTAACCTCCTGTTAACTGGTCATTATAATCCTGTACTTGGCAAATATATTGGAGTATGTAATATCAAAACTATCGTCATTATACATAATAGCTCTAATACCAGCAAAATATGGAATTGATCTTATGGAGACCACATAGAACCCAGTCTCACTGCCATCCATATCAAGCTCAGTGAATGCACTTATCGATGGGCTGTTCTGTCCTATGCTGGTTAAATCCTCGTATGTAGAGGCAAACTCATTAACTGCGTCAACGACAATGCTGATGCTAAAAAACCTACTAGGTGACCTGATCATCAGCTCATCAAGTACACCTCTACCGGTATCGTTAAGTATCTCGTAGCTGGCACCGCTCCGGATAGTTAGATCAGTCCTGTTCACAAACCTAGTAGAGGTTGGCGGTGCCTCTACCCCGGATATAGTCGGTATCTCAATTGATGGTATTGTGCCGATAATCATTAGTACTCTCCTGTTACCCTTACAGTAGCCATATCACCTGATGTGCATATGTAGAATATAATCGCAATCTTCTCTCTGGCTAGGTACCTGTATATCGTAATGGTCTCATTCTTCCTCAATGTAAATCTGTCTGCAGGATAGTTGATGGCTATATCGACGGTACCCGGTCCCATATTCACAAAATAGGCACAAACCCACGGGATATACGGCTCTTCGTCATGAATTATATCCAGCCAATGCAGCTCCCCGGTGGCAGTGAGCGTTTTAGAGGTAACCCTGCCTGTATATGATTGCGCCTGAATACTTGATGTCATACTGGCAATCGCAGGCAGCATTACCAGCGCCATGGTACCGAACAGCATCGGTGTAATATCGAAGCTAACTATATCGTCCACTATTGCTCCCTCGGTATCATCGATGATACTATCCCCATAACCATCACAAGCCCCACCATGGAGAATAATGCTGTGTAGTCAGGTGCTGCTTGGGCTGATGTAGTAAACTCCCAAGTATCACTCCAATCACTCTCACCGTACTGGTTTATAGCCTTAACCCGCCATTTGTAGGTGGTATTGGGCTGAAGATTTGATAGAGTAATCGTCGGTTGTGCCACATTCATATCAACAATCACTGTACCGTCGGTCTTTGCCACGGCAACTCGGTATATCTGTGCCCCAGCAACACTGCTCCAAGTGAGGGTAACTGGAATCGGCACGTTGGTTGCACCATTACTCGGTGACTGCAGTGTTGGCTTACCCGGAGGCTGGGTTACCTGAGTTACATTGGCTATAGTTACTGTCTTTGAATCTAATAATGTAGCCATAATATCCCCCTATGTTAGTTCTATACCGGAAACCTGAAGACTAGCCGCTGACGATATCACTGTCAGTACATTAAGAGCACCATATTCCCCGTACTTATCGAGATTCCACTTAATACCGTAACCAGATTTCGGCTCACATCCTGACAGTGGCAAGAATGCCTTGAAGCCTATGGGTGTGAATGAATTTGGCGATTCTGGCAGTGTAATGGTCATCGTATGCTTTGTAGAGCCAATCTCATCAAACTGGCTATACCATTTCTGCTGGGTAACAACGGCATAGATGGTAAGCGTCTCCGCAGAGCCCTTCCACAGCATGTTTATCTGTGTGCCAAGCCACTCATTCTGGCGCTTTGTAATTGTATTGCACGGTACTTGAATTACTTCAAAAGGACGATAATACAAATACATATTAACCTCCTAAGTGAGCTCTATACTCGAAACAGACAAGTTGCCTTCTTGTCTACCGATAATCCCACCCAGAATCGGTGGCAAAATTGATGCCATTAGACCTATCATCACTATTCCCATCATCATACCCATCATATTGCCGATGTCGAATTCCTCTTCATCATTCATATATGCCCCCTATAATATCTGACAACGCAGATGCCATTAACCCTATCGTAAACACAGGATATACCATAGTTGAGTACTCGGCAACTCTTATGGGTCTGTGTAATGCACTACTAAACATACCACCCTCAATTATACCATAACCGTATGTGTTATCCTTACCTTTCGAGGCAAATGATGGTTTCACACAACAAGCAGGCAGAAACCTGCTTATCATCACGTCAGGCAGGTAAAGTGGCGTTGAATTGTTAAGGACAGACTCGCAGTACATAGCTAATATCGAGGACACAACGGGAGCAGCAAAACTGGTACCGCTCTTAACAACAACCTCATCCTGCCCCTTATTGCTGGCACATACAATTCTATCTCCGGGCATCACGACATCGGGTTTTACGGTGCCATTAGCTGGTCCTCTCGAGCTGAAATCGCTAACTAAAAGAGGATACTGCATATTAGGGAAGTAGGATAGACTGCCAACCGATATCACGCTGGGAATTGATGCCGGGAAGTTTATCGTCCCGAAGGATGGCCCACGGTTACCTGCAGCAGCAACAACATACATATTAAAGCCAAGGGCACTGTAAATCGCTATTCTAACAGGGTTATACGGGTCATTGTCATCTGGGTCACCGAGGCTGATGTTTATAATAACCGGATAAAAGTCGCCCTTGTGAAGCTCAATAGCCCTGTCTATTGCTAGGGCAACAGCCTCATCTGTAGCACTGCCGTCTTGGGTCATCGCCTTAAGGTCAATCAGCCTACTACCCGGCGCTAAATCAGTAATAATCGATGCCACTGCAGTACCATGGTTATACAAGTCACCGTCAGGCTCAGTGGTAAAATTCTCGGAATATATCACCTTACCGTTAATCCAGTTGTGTCTGGAGATGCCTGAGTCTATTACCGCAACGCAGACATTATCACCATCAAGCCCGATGGGGAAATTAAGCAACCGCATAATGTCCGTTATGCGGTATCCCTCAACACTAACATCGCCATTATCCATCGAGGGTATGCTCTTAATTTTACTCACCACATACCCCTTTGCCTTGAGTCTGCGTACTGCATCAGCATCAAGGTCTGCAAACACGACATTGGAGTGGACAAGGTGCTTTATATTTTTACCACCTGCCTTATCCACCTCATCTGGCGTTGCGCCAATTATTGAGTACCTAGCTAGCTCGACCATAGTTGAATATCCGCAGTCCACTGTCCAGCAGCATCCGATACAACAGTCAGGTCTGTATAAATCTCTGCGTTCGGGTCAACAATTAGAGTGGACGACTGCTTAGTACCTTTAACCACACCTGATGGGTTTTTAATACTTAATACTAGGTACATCCACTGTGATGTGCTTCCGATGTTCTTCCCGTAAGCCCGAACGCCGACAGCCTGACCATACTGTACCGTTGGTGCCGTGGTTACCCAAGTATTATTACTCGGATTCCAGTACTCGACCCGTGATATCTGACCCTGTGCCGTCGGCTGCTGTACCGTGGCTATGGTTACTGTTTTTGAATCTAGTAACGGCATATCAACCTCCTTTACTGCATTTTACCATTTATCCGTGCAATGGCTACCCTTAGCTCTGTCAAGTCATTGGCAAACCTATCAAATTTTGTTTTCAGTTCGCTTATGTCCCTAGCCATACTATACAGGAGAATAAAGCTAACTTCATCATTTTTAATAGGCGTACCGGACATAAGCTTCTCGATAACTTTCCCAGCTACGGGAGCCAGTACCGATATTATGTCATACGCCATATTCTGCCCCTTCATTTCTGGGTTACTTCCTTGAACTTCTTTACCACATCAAGGATAACCATAGCAATGAAAGCTAGGGCAACCACAATGCTCATTATCTCCTGTAATAGCTGCGGTTGAAATTGCTGTAGTGTGTTACTCATTTGAATACCCCACTCATCTTACTTATAAAATAGGCCATAACACCCATAACAGAAATCGCAATGATTGCATTGGTCAGATCCTTCATCCAATCAGGCAGTATGGCATATATGGCAGCACCTAGTAATGGTGGGAGTACTATACTCAGAACAATACCCAGTATTATTACCCACCATGCCATGCCCTTCTGCCATCGTAGGTAAAGCACATCGCCAGATGCTGATGCTATGTAGCTCATACCAGGCCAAGGAACAACACCTGCACGTGAGCACTCTCGGTTTATATGCTCGGTAACATCACTACCAATAGCATCAGCAAAGTGTAGCTCTGCCGAGAGCAATGTACCCTCAGGCAGACTCTCCTCTATAGGAGAAAAATATGATAATGCCTCAGTGCTCGCTGCACTGTAAACCAGCTTCATTACTATACCTCATTAACAAAGCGAGCAAGCCCACAACCCAGTGAGCTTGCCCGCAGTAGATTGTTTTTCAGGGTATTACACTATCCGCCTGTTTTTAGTCCCGTAGACTGCTATGGTGAAGTCCTTGTCGACATCAAAGTCGACAGTAACCAGCAGATTCAGGGTTATCTTGCTGCCAGCCGGCAGTCTCAGCCTAGTCCCCAGTTCATCTGGGTCAAAAAGATCTATGTTTGTAGTTGCACCCATATTGGTCTGATTCTCAGGATAGTAGGAGAACTCGGGGACACCGGGGATTGAGATGGCAATGTTATATGAGCATGAGCCACCATCAGTCCCTGAAGTACCAGCTTCCGGGCATGTAACCGCAATCCTGCTCAGGAACCACAGCTCACCAGCTGGCACCTCAATATATGCTGTAGCGGTATCGCCAACAGTAGAACCTTCAGCTACTGTTACGCTTTCATCTTCAGCAACCCTGCCGACTACAGCAAAGTTCTCAGCCAGAACACACACCTCTGCGAGGAAACCCTGATTAAGAACACCAAACTGGTTATTCCTGTGATCCCAAGCAAATACCGGATAACCCATTACTCTGCCAGTTACTTGTTGTGCCACAAGCTCACTGGGGCTTAAATTACGCCTGATCTCCGTGATTGTAGCCATACTCAACCTCCTCAGTCAGAAATTCCTCTGGTTAGCCCCTTGAACATGGGCACAACCATAGCAAACACCATAGCCAGCATAACTACAGGCAGAATCTGATTGATTAGTGTTGATATATCACTAGTCTGGGCTGGTGTGTAATACCCCGTGGTTAGTTGTTGTGCCCTCATGTGTCACCTCCTAGGCACTAATTCCTTTGGTCAGCCCTTTCATCATCGGCACCATCATAGCGAATACCATTGCCAGCATCATCAATGGCAGAATCGCATTGAGCAAGCTGGAGATATCAAGCTGTGCTGGTGCCGCGCCAGGGCTGTACACCTGTGCTGGTGAGAAAATTTGCTGTGCTCTCATTTTATCCTCCTTTCTCTTGATATTAAGAGTCTTCTAGCTTCTCTTTCGATGCACTCGATATCACCGAACGGGCAAGATGCCTTGGCTATGCTAACCGCCCATCTGCCATACTTATGCTCCAGCTCAGCTTCCTTATCTTCGGGAAGCGGATTGGCAGCATAGTAAACAGCATGGGACAGGTCATTCATCATTGCTGCCACCCCAGCAACGACAACACACATCTTGCCAAATTCAGTCACCGAGGCAATAGACATTATTCACTCATCTTTGCTGGCCAGTTGCGTGCCCACTTTTCGGGGTCAACCCTGAACTCAGCAGTCTGTATCCCTGCCCGATAGTTAGACTTGCGGGTTGGCCCAAATGGAGTGGCGTCATAACCAGCAATCATTCGAGATTTGGCAGCATTCCACGACCTGATCATGGAATCTGCCTTATTGCGTAGTTTATTTACCCCTTTCCTTACCATCTCATCAATAGTAGCGGCCATATCATCCCTCCTTTCTGAAAATATTAAGTTCCCGCTAAGGTGGGTGGCCCTTAGCCTTCTTTGCCTGGGAGCCACCGGTGAAAATAAAGCTGGGGAGCCGAATTTCACCGATGGCTCCCCAGCTACTAATTTGAGATTATACCGTTATTAGATTGTTGTCAAGTTATTACACAAGTTATAACATCTGCTTATGCTTATCTTTTGGTGACTCCTTCACCGCTCGGATAATGAGGTCATCGTTCGCAATTATCTCTACCTTATCGCCGTATTTGAGGCCATTAAACATTACCCATCCTTTGGGCAATGTCACTGCATAGGAATTTTCACCTACTTTGAACAGAATGCGCTCTGTTTTTATAGGCATTACTGTCTCATGGCCTCTTCCCAAGCACGCCACTTTTTCTCCTGTGCTTGGGCATATTTCCTCACTGCTCTCCTAGACCACTGGCGATATTTCTGTCGATACTCAGCCCAGAGGTCAGGCTGTGAGTCAGGCGATGAATTAGATGGCTCTGGGTTACTGGAACTAGGTTTTTGGGGCCTGCTAGCCTCATACATCATCCTAGCCCCAGTGACCAAGGCTAGAGTTTTTATCAGCTCAATGTAGTTATTCAAACTCAATTACCTTAACCTTGATACCGAGCCACGCATAGAACTGGTCACACAGCTGGTCAACCATGCCGTCCAGCATGCGTGGTATTTCTGCTTTAATCATATCATCTTTGGGCATAATGGTCACCTTCATGGTGCCTTTTAAGGAGTCCTTTTCTATCTCTACTGACAATCGACTACCTATTTCCTTGGCTTTGGCAAGAGCTTCGGGGCTTAATGAGAATACCATGTTATTCCTCCCTCTTTCTTTTTTCTACTATTTTAGATATTCCCTCGTCTTGAGGGAAAAACAATTTCATCAAATTGCTCATTGCGGTTTGCATCATACGTGCCATTAGCCCTTCTATAGGGTTAGGCACAGAGGCAATATCTGGTTTCTGTCTCTCCAACTTCTCTTCAATCTCGCTCTTAATCTGCTCTGCAACAAATGTTGCTGCTTTAAGGGCAACCTCCTCACTTTCAGATTTCGCTTCCTTCAATATCTTTAGCTGGGCTTCAATCGCCTTAGCTTGCGCAGAGATTAAGGAGTCGTATATCGCTAAGTCTTCCCTAACCATTTTCTGCGCTGCACGGAGAAGCATCATGCCCTCAAGTCTCAACTGCCAATCGGTACTACCGTCAGAGAGACGCTGGATAATACCTTCGGGAGGGATTACCTCTGTCGATTTTATAGACAGAGGTATTTCTTCAAATCCCTTCTCTTTCTGTAACTCCTTTTTCACCGGCAGAACATCGTATACTAGCGACTTTGAAAAATGAAAATCCTCGATTAGTTGCTTACGGTTGTAACCGAGATTATAAAGAGCCCTAATCTTCTCACTATCGGTCAGATCTTGATCTTCTAGAATACGGATAACTTCATCCCGTAACTCTTTGTCGTTATTAGTGGTCATCTTCTTGCTCTCCTCTGCGCATAGCGCTCAAGTGCTCTGATACTTAATCTAACAGCAGAACGCCATTTTGATCCATAGTCGGCATACTTGGGTTCGAGAGGGTTATCCAGATGCTTGGTCATAATATCTATAGCCTCGGTGACTGATATTCGGGGATCTCGTGGTATCTCACCACGGACTGTCGTTATCCACTCATCATAGGTTATTTCATGCATAGCTGGAATTCTCCGCTAATTTTCTGGAATTTTCCGTTGTCTCACGAACGGAATCTTCCAGTTCTATTAGAAATCCTAACCTAGTATACTGGGTCACCCTATTTAGAGTCAAGTTTATTTTGAGTACCTAGCCATTACACCAAGAATTCTGTCTACATCGGCTTGTGTTCCAGCTAAACGTGCGATTCTAACTGCCTCTCTAACATCTGCAGATCCTTTTTGGGTCTGCCATATTCTGTGCGCTATATAGGATGCCAGAGCAGGCTCAGCATTCTCTTTCTTAACCAGCACACTGGTAGCTACTCTTATAAACTCATCTTCAGAGTAACCACGGAAAAACAGTACCAGAAAACGAGATAACAGCTCTCTGGGCATATTGGTGGTGTTTGATGCAGCAAACACCTTAGTGTTAAGTTTAACTTCCCTTTTCTTCCCATACTTTGTCTCACTGATTATTCCTGTCTCCATTAGAGATAGTAGAATAGCAATGTCCTTGGTGCCCAATCTATCAATCTCATCAACTAGGATTATGTGGGGCTGGACTTCAAATAGAAGGTCTGCTATACCTGCCTTTGTTGCTTGGCTTCCCAGTATGTACGGCGCACCAAGTCGGGCTAGTTCCATTAAGAACATCGTCTTTGCAGAGCTGGGCACACCGGTAAAGAGTATGTGAACAGGCTTCTCGTTTCTAAGACAGGATTTTACCAGCTCTTTTATTTCATCATATCCCTCTATTATGTTGAATAGGTCATCAGGGATAGAGAATTCGTGGGTCTCAACTATCTCAGGCTCAGTAAGTTCACCTCTGAGCAAAGCCCATCCTTTTTCACTGAGACGATAGCCGGTGTAAGAGTTAGACTTAAATGGACAGTCGAGATACCCTTCAATTAGAAGACGGTTGAGGACGCTGGGCCATATCCTGACATCACGCCATGACCAGCCCAGCTCAGCACCGGGCTTGGTCCAGTCAATCTGCTCCTCATACTCAGCTATTTTCTGTAGTAGTTCTATGTCCTCTGCCTTCATCATCTATCATACCCCTTTCCTTCTGTATTTGCTGATATGCTAGATTAACTATAGCAGCCAGTACCGATGTGTTCCTACCTGTCTTATCGGGATGCAACCTAGCCATTAAGTCTAGGTACGACCTCTTGATTTCATCATCTGATGCTTTTCTGTCTACCCCCAGCACAGCATAGGGGTCAAACCCACTAGTACCCGACTGATTGATATTGAGTCCCTGAATTATCCTCAATATCTCCCTAGGATCAGCCAGTCTCTTAGAGACCAGAGCTAGGTAATCTTGCAAAATGCCCTGTAACTCGCTTACAACCCTCTGTAGTCTGTTATCTAAGTCCATTATTCCTTCTCCAGCAGCCTGAAGCTCCTGCTGAGGCACTTCTGGCATATCACGAAGCCATGGTACCTAGGCGATATCGCTGATATGAAAGCTAGAGTAAAAGTGATAACCCTGCTTCGTGGTATGTAGACTATGCACTCGTCAGAAGTGCCACAGACGTCACAGGTTCCCACTGTTCTTACCCACCTAAATTCTGTCATATTAACCTCCTTCACTCAAGATTGATCGCTCGCTTGCTGTGGTTTTTCACTCCATGGAAGTGGCTTACTCTTGTTGTTTGGGCTTCACCTTATTTTAGGGATAAGAGGCTTGCCATGGCATATCGGACAATCTTTCTTACCACAGGACTTATCCATCATATCCTCAGGCCGTATAATCCGACTGTGCCCCTGTTTCTCTACAGGGTACGGTTCTCGCACAGGTAGCCCAAGGCTCTTTCTCCAGACATGCCCGAGTAGGTCTAGGAACAACTGCTCCATCCTGTGCTTTGCCAGCTGATGCACATGACCTTTGTAGATAACACCCGGTGGCTCAGTCTTCTGCGAGAGCTGACCACCGCAGTCAGGACAGTACTTAGCACGCTTTGCCAGTACTTCCTTGTCACACTGGGGACAGTACCTCGTTTTTGGTGTTGGCATTATCTTCTTGCCTTCTTTGTTCGTTACCCGATTTTCGAGGTAGTTCTTGTAGCCATTGTAAAAGGCATAGAATGAGCCTTCGGCTCGCATAAAGCTGTCCCCTAGGCGATACATCAACATCTTGAGCCTCGCATTGTAGGTAAGCTTTGCCCCTTTCTTTGGCTTGCGGCCTGGAGCCATGCCTGCATATGCTCTCAGCTTTGAGGGGGTGGTTAGGCGCTCTATTCCCTCGACCCAGATACCTGTTTTAACTACTTCGTTACCGTTTTCATCGAGAGTAATATACTCCTCAGGCTCACGCTTTACATACGGCGGTATCTCTGGGTCACCGACATCATAGTATCGCCCAAACCCCTCGATTTCACCGATAACCTTGGACATGAGTTCCCTTCCTGCCCCCTTGATATGAGAAAACCACCAGTAGGCAGGGTTGGCCTCAATGTAACTCTCCATGCGCTTGACAAGCCAGTTATCGATAGGTTCGATACGGCGCAATAGCTCTTGGGTATCGGGGCAAGTAGTGCGATGACGCTCTAGGTGCCTTAGTCTCACCTTTGCCATTACCATTATCTTCTCGATGGCTAGTTCTGCATTTGTTAATGTAGCTAATGGTGATTTTTTTGTTGGTTTTAGTTCTTCCATTTTATCCTCCTTTCGCTCTTTTCTAATGGTTTCTCACTCAACTTCAGTGGCTCGCTCCATTTCGGTGGTTTCTCACTCAGGCCATCTGGCTCGCTCTCGAATACTGGTTTCTCACTCGCACTACATGGCTTGCTCTGCCTACTTGGCTTCTGCTCGTCCTCTATGGCTACAGATTGCCTCAACCTATTGGCAGCAGCCTCACAATAGCCATCATCGATTTCATATCCTATTGCTCGCCTCTCCAGTAACTTGGCTGCTAAAAGTGTCGAACCCGATCCACACATCGGGTCAAGGACTAGGTCTCCAGCATTGGTAAGATACTTTATCCAAGTCATCAACACCTTGACAGGCTTCTGAGTTGGATGAACTCTTTTCCCATCCAGTTTTGTGGTATGTCCCGGTATGGGTGCTTCAACATAATTAGCTTGCTGTCCTAGCTGATAGTTGAAGGTTGCTCCTGATTTTGTGCCCTTAGTGAACCAACAGGCATACTCTAAGGCTATCACAAAGTCGATTTTCCTAGCTCTAGGTGTAGGGTTTGTTTTAAGCCAATAGAGATGCTGCCTCATTATGAGGCCAAGCTCTTCAGCAATTTCTATCAGCCTTGTTACCTTACGTTGGTCAAAAAACGAGATTAAATGCCCCTTGTTCCTCAAGCACCTCACTGCTTCGGTAAGCCAGTCACGAGTGAAAGCGTAGTACTCATCCTCACTGGCAAACCAGTCCCATTCGCCGAAGTTAAGGTAAATGTCTCGGCCAACATACTTATGTTTCTTGGGGTTTATTGACCGGTGTATTCTAATCTCTTTAGACACCATCCAAGGTGGGTCTGTAAGTACCATATCCACCTCGCCATCACCTACTTCACACATATCTCTACAGTCACCATGGTAAAGTTTGATGTAGGTATCCTGATAATAAAGCTCAGCCATCTAAATCCTCCACCACAGTAGCTCCCAGTTTCTTAGCCTCGTGAACCAGAGGGCTGATCTTACCGTTAAGAATCCTAATCTCCTCATCAGTATAGATGATAAACCCTTCAGGGACAGTGTTCTCCTTACCCTTGTGGGCAAAGGCAACCCTATCACCGTTGTCCCAGACCATGAGAAGATAGCCTCGCCTCTGCAGAGCCAGTCCCATAAGCCTAGCAGTGGCATCATAGGTGTCCTCATACTGTTTGAGCAAATTCTCAAGCTCCGGCATCTGCGCTATGTTTATCAATCTCTCCAGTTTCCTCAGACGGTTGAGGTTTCTGTTTATCACCTGTGCGTAGTGACTCATATATCACCTCAGCTTTCTTCTTGCCAATTCCCTCAACCTCAGCTAGTTCGGATGGCGTTGCGGTAAATACTCCTATCGGTGTCCCGAAGTAGTCAAGTAACCTCTGACCGAGGACATAATCTACACCGGGAAGGGCACAGACTAGTCTTATCTGTGGAGTAACCTTACCGGTGTATGAGAAGTAGCGAGGTTTCCTTACTTGGAAACGGTGATTGCTACTAGTCAGGTACCTATAGTAACCACGGATTAGTCTGGCTGATGCCTCAAGAGACGGTGTTCTGGCTAGAATGATACCCCGCATCTGGGCGTCGAGAAGCAGATTCTCTACAGCCTCATAGCGAAACCTTAGCTCTGTAGAGGGAAGACGGATAAACCCATTTTCACTTGGAGAGTATATGCCCTCCACCAGCAAAATAGGGATATCGAATGTGGTGATGTTCTGAAGTTGGGGATAGAGACGACCACTGCTTAGCGATGAGAGCAGGTCTCCGATGGCTTTCCTCTCGACCACTACACTCAAATCCTGGGCGCCAAACCACATATAATCACCATATGCTAGTTCGCTCTCTTCGCCTAGATCAAGCAGCATCTTCTTCAGTTTCTCCGGCTCCCGTCTGTCTATTAATAGCACTGATCTTCTCCCAGCTCGCCTGTAAATCGGTTATTTCTCCTAGGGAGTTAACTCCCAGTATGTTAAGAATATCCTTTCGTCTGAGCCCGAATTCCTTCTGGGCTCTAGCCAGAAGCTCAGCTATCGAGGTAATCTCACCTGATGGTGCTGGTGCTGGTGGTTGATATTCTGCCTCCGCTGCTTCGATAACATCCTCGGCGATCTCAAATGGGAGACCGATAGCATCTCTCAACGCACGGGTCTTGGCACGGGTTTCGGCGATCATGGCAACGAACGATGGAGGTGCTTCGGTCATGGTACGCCTTGATTGCACCTCGTTAATGTCTGCAAATCCTGTTGCGGGGAACCTTGAGCCATTCCAGAAGACAGCAACTACCTCCTTGCGAAAGAGGATATTGCCATCATCCAGAACCTGCATCTCTATCGGTTTCTCCTCAAACCCCTTGAAACACCTCAGATCGGCCTGAGCTCGCAGCCTCCATCCCGATGCCTTAACGGCAATATTACCGTCCTTGGCGATATAGAGACAGTTATACGGTATGCGATTAGTGACTACAAACTCATCTATTTCCTTTAACTTGGTGTCGGTGATAACCCTCCCAGGGGAAACACTGACCAGAGCTTTTCTTTTCTCTGGAGGAAGACGCCTCTGCCTCTTGATTAGCTGCTCAAGGCCATAAGCAGCTTGTACTGCTGAGATTATCGAGGTCATTGCTTCGGGGGGAAGTGAGGCTGCTTCCTGATAAGCCTTGGCTGCCTGAATAATGTTACTGGTGGTGATGATTAGATTCTTATCCTGTTTGGTTTGCTCGACCAGCTCTTTTGTTTCGGACATTTTTCTGTCTCCTTTCCCATTCATCCTCTAATTCATACAGTAACTCTATCTCAGCATCACTGAGTTCGAGTTTCCCATACAAGTCGATTAGCATGTTCTCAAGCTCTTTATCCGTCATCCTTCTGACATCCATACTATCCTCCTCTGCACCAGTGCCAGACATCGCAGTCTGGGGTGCATAGAAAGCTGGTTGGATTAGGGGGAAAGATTCCACTCTCAATTGCTCTGGCTACTCTGGGCAATAGTTCCCTAGCTACCCAGCCAATCTCCGAGCTTGTGCGTCGGGTAGAGGCTACGGTGACATACGGGTTCTTTGTCTTCACCATAGTGTGGAAATCAAACTCAACGTCACCTTGTGCCCCCATGCCGAGGGCATAGAGGCTGGGCTGTAATTCTCTAGCCAGTTCCGCATCGGAAAAAGCCCGCCGCTTTGTCTTGAGGTCAACAAGCCTCCCTGTGCTGGTTATAAGGTCAATCTTACCCACTAGGGTTAGATTGCCAAAGCTACGCTGAAAAGGCACCTCGACATCAACTGGCTCAGTGTAGGGGGCAACCCTCTGCCAGTAGAGCGAAACTAACATTTGTCCGGCTTCTCTGAGGTCATCTGGGTTTTCATCTTTCCAGTCAACCTCTCTCGGTTCCTCTTCGTCTTCCAAGAATCTTTGGCTGTCCCAGTACTCACCAAATACACCTGCTAGGTCACTGGGACTTGGTGCTTCTCCTTCCATCTTGAGGCGATATGCCCAAGCAATGGCCTCGTGGGCACTTCCCCCAAGATAGAGGTAAGGGCTCACTAGATAATCCACTTTCTTCACGTACTTGAGTTCAAATTGTCTTGGGCATCTCAAGTACGCTGTGATTTTTGAATAACTTATCTCCATAACGCCTCCCGCTTACAGGTGGGGCGCCCTGTGAGAGCACCCCACCCGAAGACTTTTATTTAACGGCAAACTTGCCATTCCTAAAAGCAAGCTTGCCTTGGGCAACGAGCTGGTTGGAGAGGTTCTTTATCCTCTCCTCTGGTTCATCGACCCCCATTCCCTTCAGTTCCGCCACCAGCTCGCTTCTGGTCAGACCATCAGCAACACCAAGGATGAGTTCCTTGATATAATCGTCAGACCTTATCTCTGTTGATGGTGCTGAGGGCTTGACCCTTTCCCCAGCTGTAGCGACCTCATCAGGGGATGGGATGCCGACCACCTCCCAGACCCTCTGTTTGCCTCGCTTGCCCATCTCCTCTTCTCTCTCCTCGAAGTAGAGAATGCGACCGACGAGTTCGTCGTAGCTTTTGAGGATAATACCGCATTCTTTGAGGCTGGTGATAAACCTTGCCCACTTCGATACCGGTCTGGTATCGAGAGTGAAGAAAGTGGCTCTGCCTTGATCTGGATTCTGTACATCAACCGTCTCAAGGTACATTATCGGCGCATCAGCACCGATTTTCTCCGAGAGAGATGCGCCGCGTAGCGCATCAAAATCACCAGCGGTCATCTCCTCGAACCGTGTTACTTTGCCCAGCCATCGGTTACCGAATGCGTTGGGATCTAGTGGAAAACTCTGTTTTGCCATTTGTATTACGCCTCCTTTCGTAGAATTTTGTATAATTAGTTGGGTTGATTAGACTACTATTCCCTCTTCATCTGATCACCTCCTTCCGAGCGCTGCCTTCCCCGGGCAGCGTCTTTATTTTGGTTGTCCGAGGATAGGTCTCTCCACAGGGCTGAGTGCCCTTATGGTCTCCGCCAAATTCGCTACATTGTCGACTTCAGTAAAACATCCTCCGGTAGCCTCAGCTAGCTTACTGAGGAATTGAGGACTATAGTCGAAATAGCTACAGCCCTTCCCGACACCGATGGTATCAATGGGTACCCCATGTTTGGGGGCTTCTTCTAGTATCTCGTCAGGTGTACCCCCGACAGTAGGCATACCGTCGCTGATGACAATTATCCTGCCACCAAGAGCCCGCTTCTTCAGCCAGTCCCATGCTTGGCGAAGAGCAGGTAAGAGAGGAGTTCCATCCTGTGGTACTGGTTCCCTAAGATATGCTAGATCAGCTTGGTTTGTTGGTGGTAGTTGCCACTGGACTCCGCCTGCTTCGGAGACACCAAAAGCCAGTATGCCCAGATGCCATCCTGATAACCGTGGCTGGAGTTCCCTCTTGAAGGCTTCCCAAGCGACATGGAGCTTGCTCTCACCATTATCCATCAGATCTGCCATGGAGCCAGAAACATCAAGACAGATGACTAAAGCACGGTCAACCTTATCGATGGGCTTGAGCTTCGGTTTGGCTAATGGTTTTAGGCTCTTCTTGATTTCATCGGCTATTTGCAGGTTGGCCTTCTCATCTTTCATTCGCTTTTCCTCCTCTGATAAGCGATATTTAGTCTTTTCATCAACTCTTCATCTCCCCCGACATCTGGATGCAGGCACTGGGCAAGTGCCCTGTAAACAAAATCAACCTTGTTGTCGGGAATTACCCTAAACATCTCATCAATCCAATCAGAATCCTCAACTAAATCCGACTCTATGTCTTCGTTTGGCCAGAAATCATTCATCAATTTCACGATATCATTGAGATATATTCTATTAACCTTCCAGTGACTGAATCTTTTTCTCCCATCGTGAGTTTCACGGAAAACAGGCTCTCTATCAACCGCAGGAACATTTGCCTTCAGGTATTCGACAAACATTGGAGAGTATGGAGAATACACTCGGACAAAATCTCCATCCTCGTCTTTTAGAATAGCTAGTTTGCGACCTTTCATTATAATTCCCTACTACTTACTTTATCCTCGGTGCCATCAGGATAGGTTATTTTGAATTCGACTTCGGTGTCCATGTGCTCTAATCGTGTGTCAACAGTGACTATTGTCCCATCCCTAAGTTGAATACTAATGGTCGTGCTTTTACCAAACTGCAATTTAGCGATAATGCTTGTTCTAGAAGTAGACTTTTGGTTCATAATATTTCTGCTTCCTTTAGTTTGGCTAAGAATTTGGGCTCAATTTTGTAATAATAGCTGTGACTTGCTGGGTCTTCTCTATAATTCAAAACACCTAGAAGGTGTAGATTCTGTAGTTCATTGCGTATTATGTGCCTCGTAAATCCTATAGTTTCAATGTCGGTAGTTTTTCGCTCTGAATCCCCAAGAAAATTCAGGATGGCAAGCCTCGCGGGAGTGATACAATCTCTTCCACATCTCACTAGAGTTTGATAGTCGTAGCGACCAAAGACATTAAGCGCTTGACCTAAACGAAAAAGCTGTTTGCCCAATCTGGTTCCGACCTCAGCCTCAGGCATAGCCACAACTTCATGTCTGTAATCCCTAGCTACGGGTGTACGTAGGACGGCGACGACATCACCAAGAACACCGATTTTCTGTTTATCGGGAGGGTCTGACACCGTTTGGCTAGCCAGCTGCTCACACTGTGTGAGGAGTGTTACTGCTGCCCTACGTATCTCAGCCCGCATTTGTTCTTCTTTACCCGTGTGGTCAAGGGCTAATTCCACAGCCTTTTCCCTATCGTAGCGTGTTTTTACGCGGATAAATCTCTCACCTAGAAGGGCATGGACAGTAACATACGAGTCAATTGCTGGTGTTACAGCCGCCAGAATACCAAACCTCGCTCTGAAGGCCTTTCTCTTAACTCCAGAGCCATAAGCTTGTTCTAAATAGCCATCGTAGGCAGCCCTGAGGCGGCCAAAGAGTTCATCTCGTGTTCTCTCGGGCTTATTCAGGATAGTGGTGAAGTCCTTAATCACCAGTAGCTTCCCATCAAGGTCGGGGAGTATGTCGATATTCTTGCCACTCTTCAACCCTGAGATAAGTGACTCAGGAGTTAGGCTATCAACGCTATATATTCTTGGCCCAGCCAGAGAACGACAAAGCTCTGTCTTTAATGCCCCTGGTGGGTCAACGACAAAAGTCCAGATTGGGTCACCTGGGAGAAACACAGCCACAGCAGTTGCAATGATAATGTCGATGCCTTGCTCATCCTCAATCCAGAGCCATTTTTTGAGCGTATTGATATACTGCTCATAGGCTTGCATTTAGGCTTCCTTAAGCAACGCTTAGGAAAAGGTGGTATTTGTGCCACTCACAGGCACCTTTGGGGAGAATACTAACTCTGGTTATTTTCGCTTTCACTTTTCTCTCGTTCTATTCTAAGCTCGATATCCTGTAGAACAAGTTCCAATGACCGCTTAACTTGTTCTAGTGTAGCCTTGGGGTGAATAATGGTTGCAGTCATAGCATCGTTAATAATGGTTAGGTCTCCAACAAACCCCTCATCCTTGAGCTCTTTTGGCCAGTAGGGACGTGGGTATTTTTCCTCAGGGTCTACTCTAATCTTCGGCATTTTACAGTCTAAGTTTAGTCTAACTATAGCACATTTCTGTCTGTTTGTCAAGACCCCGTCAACAAAAATGGGCGTTTGCGTAAACTTAAATAGAGCACGCTACTAAGAATAAAAATAAATAAAGATATGTAAAAAATAATAAACATACGTACGTACTCTATATTCACTCCACGCAAACGCCCACTGGTAAAGAGAGATTTTAGCTTCGGGTGATAATTAACTCGACGCAAAGGCGTTTGCGTGAACTGACATATAGTGCTCAAAGCTAGATGATACCCTACTCAGTTGACGCAGATGACATAATGTTATAGAGGATACTTACGTTTTGATGGGCAATTTGCAGGATTTGTTGACCTTACTACCGATGTGCGCTATGATAGAATTGAGGTTATGGTGGACTGGAAAGAGTTTCTTGGAACGCTGTCGTCCTACAAATCAAGATATGAAGCTGCCATGGCGGAGTTAATGCAATACAAGCAGCGCTATGGCCCTCTAGTAATTCCACAAATTGCTACATATACCATAAGCGGGCAACAGATTGAGAAAGCTATCAGTAAGATTTGTGACCTATATACGATTGCAGTCGACGAGTACTATCGCATTACAGACCAGAAAGGGCTACTGGACATCCTCAGCACCGACTGGGTGAGATTCAAGCAGTATGCCCCCGATTTCTGGGACTGTGATGATTATGCTTGGGCACTGAAGGCTAATTTGAGTTTCTTCTACAGTATTCAGATTGGCTGGGTAGCCGACTGGTCATCGGCTCACTCGTATAATATAACCATTTTCCCATCTGGCACCGTGGCTCTAATCGAGCCACAAACCGACAGTATATTTTTCGTGAAAGAGCGTGATTTGAGATACTATTCCCTCAAATCAGGTATAATAATCTACTAGAGAGGAGAAATGGAAAAGACACTGCAAGCACTGGACGAGGTTATTGCCAAGATACTCAATACACTGATCAGCACCAAGTTCTGGGTCATGGTAGCGACCATGGCTATTGGTGCTATTACCGTGATCCAGAGCGGGGGTAGTATCTGGGAAGCAATACTTGGCGCTTTGCTTATTATCTCTGGGGGCACGACATATTCTGTTACCAAGATGAGGCAAAATCTTGAATATATCAGGAGTAATACAAGTGCGGGGAGGCCACCGGTGATGCCTCCTGCCATTTCTCTACCAGCAGTTGGGTCCACATCGAGCACACCTCCTTTGGGCTTTGGAACGGTGGTCTCCCCACCAGTAGGGGTCAACTGGACGGAATTCTGGAACGATGTTGAGCTTGTAGCTGAGAGGATCCAGCGGGAGGTGCCCGGTAAACAGCCTTCATTCGCGAAGTACGAGGCTATTCAAAATGTCGGTAGGCTGTATAAAGTAAGCGAGCTTGATGACCTCTACTCATATGCTAGGGCTGTCTATGACAGCTGCCTAGCATGGTGGAAAGAAATGGCGGGGTTTGATTACCTAGAGGCTATTGAGAAGGGGGTACCAAAAGCATACCAGAATCCTTCTTGTCCTACGAGTGATCTTACCCTGTGGATAAGGTCATCAAATAACCCAGCTGCATTGAAGCTGTGTGTCCAAGAAATTAGGAATGCTGCTCGGAAATTAAACCAAATCAGTGCCATGTACTCATGGCCACAAAGAGATTTGGATACCTTCTGGAAGAGATACCCCGATGATATGAGAACCCTGAGCTATGTGTATAATACCATCTAGCTCTCAGAGGATATTTGCTTTATATTCTCCTTAATTCTCTGTATCTCAATCTCGAAGTTCCTCTGCTCGAACCCCTCCCTAACTATAATGTGCCTTAGTTTGTTGCGGATTGCTTCGGGAGAAACATCCCGAACCACAAAATCAGCCTCAACAGTGACTCTATACCATCTTTTCATACTCTTCATATGTCCCTCCTTATAACAATTATAGGGGTGCGGGACCCGAACCCGCACCCCACCTTTAAAGAACCTAATCCTCGGAAGGGGTTGAAACTAAGTCTCCTCTCCCACCTCCCACCAATCCAAATACATCCCATACTCGAGGAGGTCCTCGAGTATGGATTTCAAGACTGCTTTCCTCGAAATCCTCCTATATGGAGGAGCCGGTGTCAACTTGCAGGTGGTACCATATCTAACGTACCACCTGTTGTTGTCGAAAATATAGCAGTGCACCCTGTGGTAGCGTCCGCCGTCGTTATGGCGGACCGAGAGCCCACAATCACAGGGCTCTCGTGTTATTACCTCCCCAGACCCCGCCTCCTCAATGTCTGAGATAATCTTTTTGATTTTTTCTTTCATTTTTACCTCCTTTGTTGTTTTTTAGTTTTATTTTAGAACACAAAGTAGTAGCATTTCTTCCTGTTTGCTGCCTTATATACTTTGTACTTTCTTGGGTTATGCTGGAAGGTGGGATGCAGATAGTTGGTACCAACGATGTTGTACCACCCAGCAGGGTGTTCCTCCAGCAACAGACGGAGCATCCTTCGCCTGTCAAGCATTTGTGCCCAACGGTACAGTGTCGCACCCAATGCGCTTGGGTGCGACGGACCATAATGGTAGCGACCTATGAAGTCGCTACCATGCCAAACAGCTATGATGCCAGACATATTCACCCACTTTAGAGAAACCAGCATAGCGCACGGGCGCCGATAATGCGCCCCTCGCTATCCCTGATATACTCCGCAGGCGCCATAACCTGCGGATGCCGCATGTACTCCGCCACTGGACGGGACACGATATAAATCGTGTCTACCTCCATTGGCTTTGGTATTCCCTCAACTCCCGTGTATGTGGTGGGGACACACTTGATTCGTATGCCCACACCAATGGGGATGAAAACTGGATTGCCCGTGGTCTCGATAAGGCGGGCAACCCCTGACGACTGTATTTCCCCCACACCCTCGATGTTGAGGGTATGGGGTGTTAGATTGACTAACTTCATCATCTTAAACCTCATTCATTTAATTTTTAGAGTCTATGCATATTAGTCACTTCATATCTCACCCCCTTTACAAACAATAAAGGAAGATGCATGACGTGTGTTATCTCACCATGCATCTCCCCTTATTGCATAAAAGACATGCAACGCAAGAGTGAAGTCACTCCCGCACGAGCATGCCTCTGTTACCCTATTGCAACATGCGCAATAGGGTAACACCGCAACCAATAATCTCCCACGGGAGATTATTGATACATGTTCTTGAAGGTACTCAGGATAAAGCCGTATCAAATACCTCCGAACCTCTTCTTTATCCCCTTCAATCTCATGATTTCTCCCTTTAGTGTAGATGTACCACTTCATTTTTACCTCCTTTCTTTTCTCTCTTCCTTGAAACAAAAAGCCACACTGCAATCGTAACAGTGTGGCTCATGTTCCGCTCAGTACTACAGGGGGGTCAAAAACAAAAAGACACCCCACCTATCTGCGGAGTGTCTTTTTATTTTTGGGCGACTACCTATTAAGGTAATCCTCTACCGCCAGCCTTACCTTGTCGTGTATTAAGCCCGCTAGCTTATGATATCTTAAGGCTTTTCGCCTTGAGTTTTTGCTAGCCCTCTTAAGATCTAATTCTACAAACAGGGTTAGGTTACTCGACGCTAGCCTAACTTTAGCTATCGGCTTAAGGCTTAAACCACTTATGCCGATACCCTCGAGGTAGAACAACGGTTGCTTGCCGTAGAATACCTCCCTAGCCACCGTGCTAAATGTGCCTTTCCGATAGCGCCGTTCGCCAAGATTATGGATTGCCTTACGCTCAGCTTCCCATTCTGCTTGCCTCTGGTACCTGTCATCTCTAATCCAGAGTCTTATAAGGTTTTCCCAAATCTGTTCGTGTAATCTCATCACCTTGACATTAGATTTACTGTCTTTGGTGATATAGTGGCTCGGATTAGGACAGAGAGGATGTCCTAGTAGGCAACGGTCACCAATAGCCTCAAATACCTCGACAAGGCGCTTTTGGCGGTAAGGCGTCACCCATTTCGGCATTTTCGCCATAGCTTAACCCTCCCTTTAACCTTGACTGTAACTTTCGGCGCCTGTCGCCCCGACTGTTTTATGCTTTTGCTCCGACTGGTTCAGCCTTTTTACCTTTGTGCTTGGCTTCAGCTTCAGCCTCAGCCTCTACCTGCTTGACTATTGCCACAAGCTCGGCTTCTCTCTGCTTGGCAATAGCCTCGTCAAGGTTTTTCCTGTCTCTCTCCCGTATCGGTGCGCCTGCTTCCTGCGCTTGGCGGACTAACTCATTATAGGTATCTGGGTTTTCAGTCCTTACCGTATTGGCGAAAGAGATAAGGTTAGCGATAAAGTTTTCCTTTACCATCTTGACATTATCCGATATCTCTTTCACCACTTTGGTAGCTGGTCTACCACTTTTGGTAAACTTCACGCTACCATCGGCAGTATAAGCCAATCTGATTGGCGCACCTAGAGAGTCTAGGGGTATAGCGGTAAGCCCTGATAGATTTGTGGCATAGAAAAAGGGAAGCCACACGGTCTCAAGGTCAATGCTCCAGACTCGCTTACCTTGAGACTGCTTACCGTTTGGCTTAAGTAGTGCCTTGATGTAACTTGGTGCTTCTGTCATCTTGCCCTCCCTTATTGTGTATTAGGACGACAGACGCCGAAAGTTACAGTCAAGGTATAATCGGCTTTCCCTGTGCTTTCAGCTAGTGAACTAGCACACTAGCCTAATCGCTAGCTAGTTTCAGCCTATTTGTTAAAGTGCATAGCTTTGTTTTAGCTTCAATTACATTTTCGAACAAAAAGTACTTTCGTTAAATAAGAAAACCGCTGTAGATTTTCTCCCTCCCCCAGAGGATGCGTCCTGTAAAAGAAGCCCAAAAGATGTGGCTAGAGCCTAGATGATTTCCTTCAGCCTAAAAGATAGCTCCTCGGCATATTTCTTTTATGTCGTATTTATGCTTGTTTTATGTCGTATTTATGCTTGTTTTATGTCTCTGAATCCCAAGAAGGATGTGGCCTCTAAATGTGGCTAGATGCCTAGGTAAAGAACTAGCCCCATTGTCCTCATTGACCCGATAGCTCTGGATATACCTCCACCACAGCAGTTTTCTACAAGGGTAGGGGTATATGTAGAGCTATCGGGTTAATCGAGCTAATGGGGACAACGAAAAGAGCCTCTGTAAGGCTCTGTGATCAAAATCTAGAGGGGTAAAAGTCGTGGGGATAGATAAACAGGGCTTACTGACGGCACTAGCAACCGTCTCCCGCCCTAACCCGATGCCTATCTACTAGGCCTCAGCTCGGACACGGCTTTTAGTCGGTACCTTCTTTGTGTAGTGGTGCTCGCTGCGCTTCTCTCTGGTATAGGCTAGTAGAGGTACACCTCCAATTTCAGGGTAGAGTACCCTCTGCGGTCTTGACCACTCATGGTAGGGGGCTTCAAGGCCTTTCTTGGTTAATCGATAATAGCGCCTAGGTGGCGCTTTGGGGTAGTAGTCCTGCATACTTGAG
>Ga0315298_1002185_pt1 | contig 33900 bp, 31 predicted proteins | sample WHS_1_MG_FD_203077 | JGI IMG/M metagenome (GOLD analysis project Ga0315298, IMG submission 203077) | Extremophilic microbial mat communities from Washburn Hot Springs, YNP, Wyoming, USA - WHS_1_MG | ecosystem: Environmental > Aquatic > Thermal springs > Hot (42-90C) | place: USA: Wyoming...
CAACTCTTCTCTGCTGGCCGTCTCCAGAGCATTGTCCATGCCCCCAAGGATACCACTGATGTCAACACACAGCCGACCTAACTGCTGGATGCTACCTCGCCAACTGATGGAACTGTGAACAGTTGCGTTTTCAGCCATTATCCAGTATAAAATAGGGGCCGCAGACTGTTGTCTGGATCTCGCAGTGATGAGAGCTGGGTGCGCGATTGGCTTGCGCCACCAACATCGTGCCGAATGCTCCGCAAGTCGTTGTTCGGCTTTGAGTGAAGTGACACGTTGACAAGTGCCTCGCGCCACAGCGACCCGGGGGGTCAGCGGATCATGGCAAACATGATCGACATCGCCAGACGTACTGGCTTTTCCGTATCTACCGTGTCACGGGTGGTGAACAACTTCCCGTACGTCAAGCCAGAAACCAGACGCATCATTGAAGAGGCGATGCGGGAGTTGGCCTACCTGCCCAACGCTTCCGCCCAGGGCCTCGCTACCTCCCGCACCGGTACCATCGGCTTTGTAGTTAGCAATCTTGGCAATCCAGGTCTGCAGATGGTGAGCGACGGAGTAGCCGGCGTTGTGCAGGAAAATGGCTATTCGCTGCTTCTCTGCGACTCCCAAGGGGAAGAGAGAATCCAATCAGCGAGCCTGAGACGGCTGTTTGAACGAAGGGTAGAGGGGCTGATCGTTTCCGCCATCGGAGAGCCGCGCGAGGAGCTAGAATACTTTGTGCGGGCCAGAATACCGGCCGTGGAACTCTATTTCGGCGGTCCTCGCCTCGGCGTGCCGCGTCTGGTAGTGGACCTGTCTGCGGGCATGCGAGCAGGGCTCGAATACCTTGCCTCGCTTGGACACCGGCGAATTGCGTTAGTGACCCATGTCAGGCAGCACTACAGGGAGCGGATAGATGACTTTCGCGAAAACATGCTCCGTCTTGGGCTGGCTTATGACCCATCGCTCGTGTTACTGATCGAGAATTTGGATGAATGCCCCGCTCGCGTCACAGGCCTCGTAACACGTGAAGACCGTCCCACCGCAGTGTTCTCCGCGGTGAGCACGGTCGCCCCTTACGCCCTCGCGGGGATCCATCACGCTCGCCTGAAGGTCCCGGCTGATATCTCCTTCCTCACCATGGACGATTCGCCGTGGTTGCTTGCTCTCGAGCACCCCGTGACCGCGGTCACCACTGATTATCGAGAGGTTGGCCGCCTCGCCACCCACTATATCTTCGCTCACTTGACCGGCATCGACGGAACGGCCTATCTGGAGCGGGTCACGCCCCAGGTGCTGATCCGCCAATCGTGTGCACGGTGTGCGACACCATAGGTTTGGGTTTCTCCGACCACGGTCTTCACGGTGTAGGACATGCCAGTTGGAGGCGACCTTTCCGTGGGTTCAGTGTGGCGGAAGACGAGATGAGGAGGCGCCTCCCCACTCAGATGCCCTTTCCAGATGGCGCTAGCGCTAGTCGGTCTTCCGGGTCAGTTTTGCTTTCGGCAGGCCACCGCGGTTGCGGATCTAACCCTTTTACCTTCGCATGAAGTTCGTGTACATGCGGCCCACCTGGTAGAACCAAAGCGACAGGAATGGGCCTATGGGACCGGTCCAACCGAAAGATGGACAGCACTGCGTACCTTTCCGGCGACTCGATGCGCGAGAGCTCGTCGGGGGCGAGGAAACGCGCAACCTCGTCCTGGAGAGGGACGTATAGTGATGCGGATAATAGTCCTTAAAGGGAGACAACTGTGAAAAAGAAGTGCGTTTGTCTCTTGTCAATCGCCCTCGTGGCCTGCGCCTTGGTGTCCTGCTCGAGGCAAGGGTCAAGTCCTGCCCACCAGCCGTCGCCGCCGGCCGAACAGCCTCTGGCCAGTCCTACCTCTTCCATTACAGATACAGTCACGAGCTTGGCGAAAGGCTTTGTCGACATGCTTGTCAAAGGGGACTACGCCACCGCGGAGCAGAGCTTCGATCAGACAATGAAAGCGGCAATGCCGGCGGAGAAATTGCAGCACACGTGGGAGTCTATAATCGCCCAGGTCGGTCCTTTCAAACGGCAGGTTGGGACTCGGACCGAGAAAGCAACGCAACAGGGGCAGCAGTATGACGTCGTCTTCGTGACGACCGAGTTTGAGAAAGCCATGCTCGATATCCGAGTGGTCTTCAACAGCACGCAACAGATCGCTGGCCTTTTCTTCGCGCCTGCTCAGAGTGGTACGCCAACTCCATCGGCTGCTTCGACCGTGCCTTTGTCTGTCCGAGAGAAAGAGGTAGTCGTAGGCAGTGGGGAATGGGCGTTGCCCGGTACCTTGACCATGCCAACTGGCAGCGGCCCGTTTCCGGCGGTCGTGTTGGTCCATGGCTCTGGACCCAACGACCGTGACGAGACCATCGGTCCCAACAAGCCGTTTCGGGATCTGGCCTGGGGCCTAGCCTCGCGAGGCGTAGCGGTGTTGCGCTACGACAAGCGGACCAAGGTGTACGCCGCCAAGATGGCACCGCTGGCCGGCAGTCTTACTGTGAAAGAGGAGGTCATCGATGACGCGCTGGCCGCGGTATCGCTCCTGAGGCAAACCGATGGCATCAGACCCGACGAGGTGTTCGTCCTCGGCCACAGCTTGGGGGGAATGCTCGTACCCAGAATTGGGCAACAGGACCCCAACATCGCGGGATTTATCGTCATGGCCGGGCCAACCAGGCCGATGGAGGACTCCATCCTCGAGCAAATCATCTATATCGCCTCGTTGAGTGGCACGCTCACAGAAGACCAGAAAGCACAAATGGAGGATCTCAAACAGCAAGTCGCCAGAGTGAAGGATCCGAACTTGTCCAACGCCGTTCCGCCCAGTGAGCTGCCACTGGGCGTTTCTGCCGCATACTGGCTGGACCTGCGGGGTTACCGACCAGCGGAGGTGGCCAAGTCCCTGCCGCAGCCGATGCTCATCTTGCAGGGAGAGAGGGACTACCAGGTCACTACGGCGGATTTCGACGGCTGGAAGAGTGTGCTGAGCGATAGGGCAGGTGTCCATTTCAAGCTGTACCCCAAACTGAACCACCTCTTCATGGAAGGCGAAGGTAAGAGCAGACCGGAAGAGTACAACGTAGCTGGCCACGTGGCCGAATACGTCATCGACGACATAGCGAGTTGGGTCAAGGCAGCAGTGCAGTGACGTCTGATCCGGCTCTAGTCAGATGCACCCCAATGGCGCAGTCGATGGGATTCGGCTTTGGAACCCGAGCTTGACCCGGTTGAATTCCCTATTCGTTAGGTGGTATTATATCCCTTGGCGATCAATTGGGGTCGGGATTCCCTAGCAAAGCGAGGAGCTATGCCAGAAACGCGCGATTTCGGCAAGGCCAGTCTTCTCGAGGCGGATGCGATCGGCCCGCCTGGTAAGCGCCGGTTCCGGTTGCTGATCCTTAGCAACCGTGGCACAGCCTGGCTCTGGCTAGAGAAGGAGCAGTTGCAGGCGCTCGGAGCAGTTACCGATCAACTTCTCACCGGGCTACCTGCTTTGTGGACCTTAGTTCGACCAGAAGCCAAGGTGCGCGAGCCATCGCCAGAATTCACTAGATCTCCTACCATCGAGCTGACCGTCGGGCACCTGACCCTAGAGTCTGACGAGGCGCAGCAGCGGTTCGTCCTGCAGATCCATGATACCGAAGCTGACCCTCAGGAGCCACCCACGCTCCGTTGCCGAGTGACAAGGCAGCAACTAATCGGCCTTGGCGACCAAGTTGTCGCACTCTCGGCCGCCGGACGCCAGCGCTGTCCATCTTGCGGTGCTCTGTTGGTGAAAGGAGAAGCGCATACCTGCCCCGGGTCGAATGGCCATCGCCCGGATACGCCGATAGACTAGATCGAACGCCCCTTTCTTTGAAAAAGAGCGGCAGGGTGTGGGGCAGTCTCTTTCCGAAGCGACGGCCTCCTAGTCCTCAAGAAACACGCAATGGATGTGCGCTCCTGAAGCGCAGATGTCGGACACGTAGTTGGCTTCGAGGTGCACGCCTCGCCTGCGGCATCGGAAGACATCGCGGTCTTGTTTGAGCAGTTCGGCGAGAGTGGTGAACTTTCCGGCGAGCCCTTGTGCCGATTCGTCGATCGACAGGTAGCTACATACCGCAGAGCGCCGAGCAGCGGGCTGAGCGAGCGGACTTGTCTGCAAGTGGACATATAGAACATCTTTGAACTTGGCGGCAATGACCGGGCAGTGGCGACAGTCCGGAACCTTCATGCAGCAGAACTTGCGGTCTGGAGATCTTAAGGCCCAGATGTCCCAGCAGTTCCGGCCGCTGATGTAGGCGTAGCAATCTTGCTTTGTCGCGGCATCACACTTCGTAATATCCCAGCAGTAAGTTCGTCGATCAGACTTCCGCCGTTCCGGACTTGCCAGATCTGGGACAGTGTTTTGCCTCCGTTCGCCGACACGTAGGTCTTTCCGGACGTGTATCTCTTTCATGCGACGCATTCCCCGATCCCTGAAGTCACTGCGGCCAAGCTCACGACACCTATCCTAGAGCGTTAAGAGTCGCTTCGAGCGACTTGGCGTCCTCCACATTAAGGATGTTTGCCTTTGGCGCGGTCTTCTTGACTAGGCCACGAAGAACCCTTCCGGGTCCCACTTCGACAAAGGTGTCCACGCCCTGCCGGATCATCTCTTCTACTGTCTGTTGCCAGAGAACGCTCCCGGTGATCTGCTCGCGCAACGCGGCCCTGATCGTTTGGGCATCCGTGGCCGCCTTGCCTGTGAAATTGGAGACTACCGGCATTTTCGCGTTCCGGAACTCGATCGCGTCCAGAATGCCAGCGAACTCCTCAGCGGCTTCGGCCATGAGGGGAGAGTGGAAGGCACCGCTTACAGCCAACTCGACAACCCGTGCGCCCGCCTGCTCGAAAATGGGGGCGGCCTTGTCGATGACGGCAGCGTCACCGGAGACGGCGATCTGCCCAGGACAGTTGTAGTTTGCCGCCTGCAGGCGTCCCTGGTCTTTCAACGAGTCGACGATATCCCGGACCTGCTCGACTTCCAGCCCTACCACGGCTAACATCTTGCCTGGATAACGGGTGCCGGCGATCTGCATCAATTCTGCCCGTCGGACTACCAGCCTTAATGCCTGGGCGAAGTCCAGGACATCGGCAGCCACCAAGGCAGCATACTCACCCAAGCTGTGGCCTGCAACCATATCCGGCTGGACCCCCTTTTCGCGCAGCGCGGCAAGGCACGCACAATCGACGGTGAAGATGATCGGCTGTGAGTTGGCCGTCTGGGCCTGAACATCGCGGGGACCTTCATAGCATATGGTAGTAATGGGTTTGCCGGAGACAGCGTCTGCTTCCTGCATCGTTCTTGCCGCTGCCTCAGAGACGTGTGCAATGCTTGAGCCCATGCCCACGTTTTGGGAACCTTGTCCAGGGAACAGAAAGGCAATCTTGCCCACTGGCAGTCCTCCAATTTGACGTTAGAGTCGATCCGATCGAGTAGCGCGGGGCTGTTCGCCGCTTACGAGCGGGCGGGGGACAAGCCCCAGCGCTTCGGCATGTTATCCGATGGGTGTTAGTATCGCCTGAGAAGGATGCTAACATTGTTGCCGCCGCAGCCCACTGAGTTGACAAGTGCGCAGTCGACCTTTGCCGCAAGTGCCTGCCCGGCGACAATGTTCAGAATGCAACCCTCTTCGGCCGAGGCGAAGTTAAGAATCGGCGGGACCAGCCCCTCTTGCATGGCGAGAACGGCGGCGGCGACACCCATGCTTCCCGTGCATCCCTGCGGATCGCCGACGGTCGACTTAATGCTCGTCACAGGGGTTCTTTGCGCCGCATCTCCCATGGCCAGCTGAATCGCTCGCGCTTCAGCCAGATCAGCCAAACGGCTCCCGTTGGCACTGGCACAGATCAATTGGACCTCCTCCGAGGTGACCTTTCCCTGTGCCATGGCCTCGCGCATCGCTCGCGCCAACTGCCATCCGCTTTCGTCCTGGGAGCCAATCTCACAGGCGTCAGAGGTCATGCCGTATCCGACCACCTCCGCATAGATCCGAGCGCCGCGCGTTAGCGCGTGATCAAGGGTTTCCACAATTAGCGTCGCCGCACCGCCAGCCAGGACATAGCCACGCCGCTGACTGTCGAATGGTCGTGGAGGTTCTGCCGCGAGCCCGCCGAGCCGAGAATGGGCGGCAAATACTGCCTCGTTCAGTTCATCCATATTAGCACAGATCAAGGCGTTGGCTACGCCAAGCTGCAGGAGATCAAAGGCGTAGCAGATAGCGCTCGCCGACGAGGCACGGTCCGCCGTCAACGTCGATGTGTAGCCGACCGCCTGCACAGCCATGGCGATCTGACCTGGTGCGGCATTATAAACGGTGTTTGGGAAGATCGCTGGATTCGCCTCGGCTGGGCCCCCAAGGACGATCGGCCGTTTAAACGATTCGATGCTCTCCACTGGTCCGCTCCCGGTGCCACAGATAATCCCAACACGAGGGCCGTTTTCCTCGGTGACTTCCAAGCCGGCATCTGCCAGCGCCATCTTCGTCGTCGCTACACCGTACTTGCTGATCGTGTCCATGCGCCGCGCGGCCTTCGGCGAGATGAATTCCTTGAAATCGAACGCCAACACTTCTCCGGCGAGACTGGTGGGGTAAGTACTGGCATCGAAACCAGCGATGGGACGCAGGCAGCATTCCCCGCGGGAGAGAGCCTCCCAGAATGGCATCAGGCCCACGCCCGCAGCGCTGAGCAATCCGAAACCGGTGATCACTACACGGTGCTTTTTCCTCTGAGCGCGCTTCGAGCCCCGTGAGTCCTGATAGCGGCCATAGATCACAGCCGCGTTGTTTCCTCCGAAAGCAAAGTTGTTCGAGAGTGCCACATCGATCTGCGCCCGTCGTGCCACGTTTGGTACGTAGTCTAGATCACAAGCGGGGTCCGCCTCACGATAGCTGATCGTAGGATGGATCGTCTGGTTCTTGATGGTTAGGATCGTGGCGATGCCTTCCACCGCACCAGCGGCGCCAAGAGTGTGGCCAATCATCGACTTGGTACTGCTGACAGGGATCTTGTAGGCATGCTCACCGAAGGCGGCCTTGATCGCCTTCGTCTCGGCCGCATCGTTCTTCTCCGTACCGGTACCATGGCCGTTGATATACTGCACGGCCTCCTTTGTAATGCCAGCGTCTTCGAGGGCAAAACCGATTGCTCGTGCCGCTCCGGCGCCAGTCGGGTGGGGGGCAGTAGGGTGGTATCCGTCGGCGCTAAGGCCATAGCCGAGGATTTCGGCCAGAATCGGGGCGCCTCGCTGAAGCGCTAGGTCCAGCCTCTCGAGGACAACGACTCCGGCACCCTCTCCCAACGTTAGTCCTTCACGGTTGCCGCTATACGGCGCGCAGGGGTTCGGGGAAAGCGATTGCAGGCTGCTGAAACCACCGTAGCCCAACTCCGCGAGGGGGTCCGTGCCCCCCGCCAGCATGATATCCGCTTTGCCTTGCCGGATCAAGTCAAAGGCATAGCCAATGGCATTTGCGCCGGCAGCGCAGGCGGTCGAAATGGTGCTCTTCGGCCCCTTCAAGTTAAATGCCCTGCTCAACGCATCCACCGGGGCGTGGAAGGGATAGAGAAGAACCAGCTGCTTGTTGGTGTTCGCCCAGCCGTCCTTGATCCACTGCCTTTGCCATTCCTCTCCACTACGCATCCCTCCTAGGCAAGTGCCAAGGACCACACCAAAGCGCTCGTGGTCAACATCGGGCAGGCTTAGCCCAGACCGCTCGATCGCTTCTTGGGCTGCAGCCAGAGCTAGGTCGATGGCCCGGTCACTGCCACCGGCTGGTGCCAGGTGACGGATCCGGTCGAGGGCGAAATCCTTGACTTCCCCACCCACCGAAGAGCCGTAACCGGTGGTGTTCAGCCCTTCGACCCTAGAAATCCCACTCTTCCCGGCGACTGCGGCTGACCAGAACTCGTCTGCATTATGGCCATTGCCGACGATGATGCCGACGCCGGTGACTACCACTCTGCGGTTGTTCTCTACTTCACTCATTGGCCGACAACTCCTCATGGGAATACTCGACACTACACCTCTGGTCCTTTAGCGATCAGCACCGCGTTCTGGCCGCCTTGGCCGCGGCCGACGGCGATGACCACCGACAGCGCGGTTTTCCGGGCTTTGTTCGGAACGGTGTCAAGATCGCACGATGGGTCGGGATATTGGTAGTTGATAGTTGGGGGGATTAGCTGGGACTGTAGGGCCAGCAGTGCTGCGGCAAATCCTATGGCGCCTGCCGCTGCTCCGAGGTCCCCGATCATCGACTTTATCGAGCTGACTGGCACCCGGGAGGCATGGCTGCCGAGCGCAGACTTGATCCCAGCGGTCTCCGTCCTGTCGCCAAGCACTGTCCCGCTGCCATGCGCCGATATGTAGTCGATGTCGGCGGGCTCAAGCCCGGCATCCTCCAGCGCTGCTCTTAAGGCGATGGCCAGGCCCCTGCCTTCTGGGTGCGGCTTGATCACGTTGAAGGCATCGCACCCGGCGCCATACCCGACCATTTCGGCATAGATCGGTGCCCTCCGCTGCAAAGCCTGTGACCTAGCCTCCAAGACAACGAAGGCCGCTCCTTCGCCCAGCACCGTTCCATCGCGAGTCTGATCGAAGGGCCGACAGGCGCGAGAAGGGTCCTCATTTCGCCGGGAAGTGCTGCCGAGGCCAGCATGTTTACATAGGTTCCACCAATCGCAGCAGCAATCGTAGCCTCCAGCAAGCGCAAGGTCGACTTCACCCCGCCGAATGGCGCGGAATGCCTGGCCAATAGCCTGAGCGCCGGCGTCGCCAGAGCCCACCAAATTCAGATTCGGTCCGTAGATGCCCAACATCTCCGATAGATAGAAAAGACAGGTTATGGGCAGACCTTCCAGGAAGAAGAGGGGCGAGACCAAGCTTACGCTCGACTCCCCCAGCCGGCGGTAGTTGAAATCGCCGTTCGCTTCGCGGCAGGCCGCTACGGCTTCGCCCAGCCCGTCTGCTGGTGCTGGCTCCTTACCGCACGCCACGTACAACCCTGTCCTAGCCCCATCGAACTGGCATTCGCCAAGCCCGGCATCCTGCCAGGCCATGGTGGCCGCAGCCATGCCCAGGCTGTCTGACCGAGAGAGCACCTTTAGGGTCTTCCGGTTCCGAATGTACTGCTCGGGCACGAAACCCTTCACTTCCCCGGCAATGCGCACCGGGAGACGTGAAGCGTCGAAGGCTTTGATTGTTTCGATGCCTGACCGTCCTTCGGACAATCCTACCCAGGTCTCTTCGGTGCCGATCCCCAGCGGAGAGATCAGCCCAATGCCCGTCACCACGGTGCGGCGAATTCCGCGGTCTGGCGAATAGCGGTGAGTCATCAGCAATCAATCCTCAGCCACGCCACGTAGCGCGGGGGCAAGCCTCACGCTACGCGTCGAGGCAAGTCAGTCAGTCCTCCACCTTCCGCACCACGAGGGATGCATTGGTGCCACCAAGGCCAAAAGCGTTGCATAGCACGACCCTTAGATCCGACCATCGCGCGCGGTTTGGGACGCAATCAAGGTCGCAGTTGGGGTCCGGGTTCTCGTAGTTGATCGTCGGTGGCATTACGCTGTCACGCAAGGCCAGTGCGGCAAAGGCCAACCCCGCCGCACCAGAGGCGAGGGTCAGGTGACCGGTCATCGACTTTGTGGAACTGACGGGAACGTCGTATGCTCGCTTGCCGAAGAGATCCTTGATCGCCACGACCTCGCGGCGGTCGACGTCCTTCGTAGAATTGGCATAGGCGTGGATGTAGTCGACATCCTCTGGCACCAGGCCGGCGTCTCGGATGGCCTCGGCCATGGCCCGGGCGTAGGCGTGGCCATCCGGCGGGGCATCGGCTATTCGGTAGGCGCTTAGGGTGGCACCGTAACCGGCCAGCTCGCCGTAGATCCGCGCCCCTCTGATCTTGGCGTGGGTCAGTTCCTCTAGGATGATCACGACTCCTCCTTCGCCAAGTACGAACCCATCACGGTCCCGGTCGAACGGACGTGAAGCCCGCTCGGGTTCATCGTTTCGGGTAGAAAGTAGGCCACCGCGAGCGAGGCCGACCACGTCGCCGGGCGTAATTGCGGAATCGAAGCCTCCGGCGATCATTACCGTGGCGTCGCCGTCCCTAATTGCCCGTTGCGCAATGCCGATACAATGGGCGCTGGATGCCGAGGCCATATGCACGCTTAGATTCGGTCCCGCGGCATCGAAGAGTCTTGCCACCACGCTAGGAGGGGCCAGGTATCCGAGCTGAATGAGACGCATCGGACTCAACCGGCAGCATTCGGCTGGGCTGCCATCAGCACGCTTCTCCCTTGCCTCTGCGATTTCTGGGACCGTGAGACGGCCTGGCCCTGCGGCCAGGCATACGCCCAGCCGAGCCGGCTCGATCTCGCCACGCCGCAGTCCCGCATCCGCCATAGCCATATGCGCGGCCGCGACGCCAAACTGGGCGCCACGGTCGAGTAGTCTCTCTATTCGCTGGTCCGCGACGATATTTCCGAAGGAAAATCCCTTGACCTCGGCAGCGATTCTCACTGGGAACGTCGAAGCGTCAAACAGCGAGATCTCTCGCACACCGCTCCTTCCGGCGATCAAAGCCTGCCAAGTCGATGCCAAATCGAGCCCCAGCGGTGTCACCGCACCGAGGCCTGTAATCGCAACCCTCATGACTTAAGCAAGACGCCCCTCTCCAGACCCCATCCTTGTCCACAAGGAGAGAGGGGAGCGCCGATCATGTCCCTTGTTTCTATGATGCAGACTTGGTGGCCTGCTTCTGGACGACGATGTCGACCAAATTCCCCACTGTTAGCAGAGAGAAGAGACCGTCGGCCTCCAGTTTCCCTTCGAGCCCGGCCACGTCGATTTGAGGCAACACCGTCTTTAGTTGCATGAGACCGGCGCGAGTCACCTTGCCGCTAGGGTCCGCAAACTCCTCCGGGGACAAATCGCCTTGAAGGCGGCTCGTGAGGTCGGCCATGGCCACCTTGACGCCCAGCTTCTTTTCGATACGGAAGAGCACGTCGAGTATATCAAGGGACTCGGCGCCCAGGTCCGCCGAGAGAGCTGCCTCGGGGGTGATCTCTTCTTCGTCCGTGCCGAGAGCAGCCGCTAGGCTTTCCTTGACAACACCGAAAATCTCCTCCTGAGATGCCATAGGATCCTCCTAGTTACTTGAGTAGCTGTCAGTTCAAGGCCGGAGTCAGGGATCGGCGGTCAGAGAACCACCGATGCCAGCCTCCTCGCAACTAAGACTGGCCGCTGAACTGGCAGCTCAGACTGGAAAACCAATGCCGAGCGTAGTCGCGGTGCCGCCATCAACGGGAAGCACCGCGCCGGTCAGATAGCTGCTGTCGTCAGAAGCGAGGAAAACCACCGCCGCGGCGACGTCGGCCGGCAGGCCAATATTGCGAAGCGGGATCATTTTGGTGATCCGTTCGGCCCCTTTCCGGACCAAGGGTTCGATCAAGTCGGTATTGATCCAACCCGGGGCCACGGCATTGACTCTGATCCCGAAACGAGCCAGTTCTAGGGCCGCGCTACGAGTGAAGGCGTTGATTGCAGCCTTCGACGCCGAGTAGTTGGCTGCGCCAGCCCAGGCCTGTTCGGCCTGAACCGAGGAGATGTTGATGATCCTTCCAGCCCGTTCCAGCATCATGGGCTGCATTACGGCCTTGGTGCAGTTGAATACCCCGCCGAAATTGGTGTGCATGACGTCGATCCAATCTTCGGGGCTCATTTGCGCAATCAGTTTGTCGCGGCTGATGCCGGCATTGTTGACCAAGATGTCGATCTTGCCAAAGCGCTCGATCACTGCCGCGACGAGCTTCTCGGCTTCCGCTAGTTTGGTCACGTCGGCGGCGACGGCTTCGGCCGTACCGCCGGCGTTGCGTATCTCAGTGATTACCTCCTCCGCCTTGGCGCTGTTGCTCAGGTAGTTGATCACTACGGTGGCGCCTTCCCTGGCCAAGGCGAGAGCGATCTCCCTGCCGATGCCACGGGAGGCGCCGGTTACAATGGCTACTCGATCCTTAAGCTTCATGATCCCACCTCAATGCGTTTGGAGATTATCGAGCAGGCTCTTAGCTGGCAGCCAGCTTCTCGGCCATCCAGTCCGCCCCAAGCATGCGCGGCAAGACGGAAAGGTTCATTAAGGCATGCATGCCACCCTCGTAGGCAATGAAATCCTTCGGCCCGCCGATACTATCGCGCAGAGCTTCGGCGTCTTCGTTGGGCACGAAGATATCGGCCTTGCCGTGCATCACTAACGTAGGACACTGGATCTTCCTGGCCTCCGCTTCGATGGTAAGATCTCCTCCAACACGCTCAATGAGTTCCTCTTGTGACGACGCTCCATAGACAAAGAGAATCGATTTCTTGATTGGTGCCGGCACCATCATGCCGAACCAACTGGAACTCCGGAAGAAGGGCGAGATGGCATAGCAGGCCTTCAGACGGTGATCATTGCCGGCATGACGCAGCGCTTGATATCCGCCCATACACTGGCCGGCCACCCCAATCCGGTCCTGATCGACCTCCGGTTGCGCGAGAAGGAAATCTACCGCCGCCGTTGCCGCCTTTGTGAACTCGGCATCGTCCATCGGCACATCCTGATGAAGCCTTGTTTCGCCCTGGCCGGGGCCATCGATGATCAATGTGTTCAAGCCTCTCTTGAAAAAGTACTCGACGAAGGTGTGATATTCCTCTTTGGTTGAGTCAGCGCCGTGCAGAACGAGTACCGCCGGTTTCTTCTCTCTTCCCTGTTGCTTCCAGAAGTACCCGGGTGCTTTCTTGCCCATCCCAAATGGGATCTCTACGCGCTCAAGGGAGCCATCGAAGTACCGCGCGGCACGCATGTAGTTTTCCATCACCTTGCCGTACAGGTCGAACTTTTGCTTCGAGAAGTCGAAGAGGTCCGACTGCGCGAGTTGGTAGTAGATTGTGGCGAGGAGGAAGGACTCCTTAGCCGAGACAGCCCTTTTCTTTTCCTCGGCTTCCAACCCGAAATCCTCGTACCGTTTGCCGGCTTCCGCCCAAGCTTCTACCCAGCTACCCCGCCCGGTGATCTTCTGTAGCACGACGTCGATGTCCGAATACTGAGCGCCTGCGAAGACGAACCGTGGTATCCGATGCCGCATGATCGCCATGATGCTCGTCTGTTCATTCCATGCAGACATCGGCGTGCTCTGGTCAGGCTGGCCCTCCATAGAATCCTCCTTCGTCAATGGCTAGACCCCTAGCTTGCCCCCTTCTTCCTCTCGGCGCTGTCGCGCTTCGAGCATCACCTCTGGGGTGATCTCGTACTGGCCAGTTTCCCTAGCATAGTTCTCGATGAACTTCTTGGCGATCGGGCGAGCGATAAACGGAATCATTTCTTTGAAGACTCTCTCTGCCTCTGGAGTCCAGTAGACTTTCTCTGCCATCTTCGTTCTTCCTTTCTGCCTCAACGTTGACGTTGCAGCCAATCGCGCCGGTATCTATCGCGGGGCAGCCTGATAGGGGACCCCGGCCACCGCCATGATAAAGGCGACCATCGGTTTCCTCCTATTCGAATCCCCCCTCGATCTTCTGCTTGATTGCGGCCATCTGGACCGGGGTGTTGGCATTGATCGATTGTTCGCCCTGCTCCTCGGTCCATCCGGTCATGGGATGCATCTTGAAGTTCTGGATCCAGGTCATCTGCGTGCCACCTGGGACCGATTCGTAGAGCCAGGTGATGTGCATATACTCAAATGGAAACTTAGGGTCCTCCCGCTCTGCCGTGACGCACCAGTTTTCTCTGTCGATGACCCTGCTGGAACGCCATGTGCGTGATGGTTGCTCTCCCTCAGGGTGGGTTGTCAGCTCGAAGACGATCTTGTTCCCTTCGCGGCTCACGACCTTGGCGGCCTGGTACTCGGTGAACAATTCGGGCCATCTCTCGATATCGTTGGTTAAGTCAAAGACTTTGTCGATAGGAGCGGCGATCACGATTGAATTCTTGGTGTATCCCATGTTGCCCTCCTTGTCTCGCCACGGGCGATCTCAAGACGAGAATTCGCGCGAACGCTGGGTGGGCCAACCAGAGCGCCCGGCAATCGGCGGTCATTTCACTAGGCGCCTCTGGGCTCGGCCAGGCGGCGATTGGCGTACGCGAGGACATCGCCGATGGTCAGGATCTTCTCGGCGTCCTCCTCCGGAATGGTGAAGCCCAGTTCCTGCTGCATTGCGAGCATCAGCTCGACGAATCCTAAGGACTCAACGCCCATGTCGGTAAACGTCAGCGATGGATCATTGACAATCTTGTCGTCTTCTACACCCACCCGTTCCACCAGAAGCCGCCTGAGATCATCGAAAGCAAACATACCTATCTCCTTCAGTTGGTCTTGGAGCTTCCTGAACGCATTGAAACTTCCTGCGATTTACTCAGCGTCAGAGCCTTCAGTTGGTCTTGGAGCTTCCTGAACTCCGGCCTTCGCCGGAATGACGCTTGTTTCTTCTCATTTCAACTATAACGCGGAAATAGGGTCTCGTATATGAACCTTTTCACATGACGAGTGTGAACTACTGGGCATTGGTAGACGCGGAATGAACGGGGTTCCCTACCGAGTTGTGACATCGCGATGTCCGCTGGCCATAGTTGGCGCAAGCGGAGCAGCGGCGAAGACACACATCAGCTCTTCTTCGCTGTCGTTGCGGTATGAGTGTGTCAGTCCTTTCGGCACAAGGATCGCGTTTCCGTGAGGGACTTGCTCTTCCCCATCCTCCCAGACAACAGTCACTGCGCCTCGGACTACATAGAGCATCTCTTCCCCGTAGTCGTGGACATAGGGGCTCATGACCTCGCCTGGCTGCATGTTGCAGATGCCGAGGATGCCACAGGTGGAGCCGGCGGTGGTAGGACTGATGACGATGCGGATCGATCCCCCGCGGTGAGTATCTTCGGCTACAGCGGTCGCGGCGACGATGGTGGGTCTGAGGCTCATGCCTTCCTCCTGCAAATCGAATACCACCCAAGCATCTTATCGTGTCCTGCCTGCCTAGTTGCGCGTTCAATTATACAACATGCTGTCAACAGAACGAACCGAGAGCCGGCCGATTGACTGCATGTCTGAACAGGGTGTATACTTCTGCAACACACAGGGCGTATCTCGGCACTGTAATTGGGGAGAGGGTGTCCCCCAGGTGGACACTGGGAACCGAACTTGTAAGACTTCTGGGAGGGAGCAACCGTGAGCGAGGCAGACTTCCTCATTCTCAGAAAGGTCCCGCTGTTTGCTGGTCTGGATAGCGGCCAGATCGATGCTCTGGCGTCGATGGCCCGCGTCTCCTTGTATCCCCAGGACGCCGCGATCATCGAAGAAGGTGAAGAAGGCGAGGGTTTGTTCGTGATCCTGTCGGGCCGCGTGAAAGTGGTCAAAGGATTGGCCGGCGGCGGTGAGAGGGTACTCGCCACCCTGGGCTCGACTGAGTTCTTCGGCGAAATGGCTCTGCTCGACGGCTATCCTCGCTCTGCTTCGGTCATCGCCCTGGAAGACACTCGGTGCCTGATCCTCTCCCGCTGGGATTTGTTCATCCTCCTTCGCCGCGACCCAGAAATCGCCATCCATATGCTCGGGATCCTTAGTCAGCGGCTACGCAACGTCCAAGCGATGATCAGCGAGTAGCGAATCATTGCGAGCAAGGGGAAAGCGAGACGATGAAAAGACGAGTAGTGATTACGGGAATGGGGGCAGTTGCTCCCAACGGCATCGGCCTTAGCAACTTTTGGGCCGCTACGCGCGATGGTGTTTCTGGCATTGCCCCGATCACCCTATTCGACGCCTCTGAACTTCCCTCTCGCATTGCCGGCGAGGTCAAGGGCTTTGATCCGGCGGCATTCGGGCTGAATCGGGAGCAGGTGGAGCATAGGGATCGTGCCACCCAATTCGCTCTCGTCGCCAGCCGCATGGCCGTCGAGGATGCGGCGCTCGATTTTCGCCTCGTGGATCGCGAGAGGACGGGGGTCTGCATTGCTACAGCCGTCTCTGGCGTGACCACCATGGAAAATGCCTTCGTCCGTCTCAGTGATCGTGGCAGGAAGCTGGTGACAGGGGAAGGCGAGGGGCCAGAGTTCCGTGCGGCCCTGCTGGCGCATAGTCCGTCGCTGGAGGTCTCGATCGATCATGGCCTCTACGGCCCGAGTATCGGTCTAGCCTGTGGCTGCACATCGGGGATCGACGCGGCGGGTTATGCTCTGCAGGCGATCCAAGACGGCGATGCCGACGTCATGATCAACGGCGGCACCGATGCTTGTGTGACGTTGTTGACGGTCGATGCCTTCTGCATCATCGGCGCGCTGAGCCGGCGCAACGATGAGCCTTGGCGCGCTTCGCGTCCATTCGAGCGCGACCGCGATGGTTTCGTGATCGGCGAGGGTGCCGGAACGATGGTTTTTGAGGAATTGGAGCATGCCAAGGCCAGAGGGGCGCGGATCTATGCCGAGGTGCTGGGCTACGCCAGCACCTCCAATGCCTATCATATGACCTCTCTCCAGCCAGACGGTGTTGCGCTGTCAAAGTGCCTGGACCTCTGCCTGAAGCGATCAGGCGTTACCCCTGATGACATCGATTATGTCAATGCCCACGGTAGCTCGACGGCGCAGAACGACCGGCATGAGACGGCGGCCTACAAGCTCTCGTTTGGCGAAGAGCGGGCTTACAAGATTCCTGTGAGTTCCACCAAGTCGGTGACTGGTCACACTCTGGGAGGCGTGAGCACCATGGAACTGATCGCCTGCGTAATGGCGATTCAGGAACAGGTGATGCCGCCGACAATTAACTACGAGAACCCCGACCGGTATTGCGACCTTGACTACATCCCGAATGTGGCACGTGAAGGGAAGGTAGATGTCGCCCTGTCCAACGCCAACGGCTTTGGCGGCTTGCATTCGGCGATGACCATCGCACGTTACGGGTGGCGTGATTCGTAACCTGCGGTAGACGTGGCACGGCTCTTACGGCGTAACAAGCCAACTTACGCCGCATGTAGTACGTGCTACGAACCACGAATGACGGATCATTGGCTGAGAGCCGAAGGCTGATGGCTGATAGCTCACTGAATTCTTGGCGAGGGTGAGAACGTGGCTAGACGTGTAGTAATCACCGGCATGGGCGTGGTAACGGCGACTGGGATTGGCATCGAGGCTTTTTGGAGGGCAGCCAAGGAGGGTCGCTCTGGCATCAGTCGGATTACAGCGTTCGACCCGTCAGAGTTCGCCACTCAGATCGCAGGCGAAGTCAAGGGCTTCGATGCCAAACAATTGGTTGGCAACAAATGGGCCGTACAGAGCGGGAGACCGACCCATTTCGCGATCGCTGCCGCCGAGGAGGCGATCAGGAACGCGGGCATTGATCTCCAGGCCGAAGACCGGGAACGCATCGGGCTGATTCTATCGAATACCGCGGGGGCGGCAGAAGTCTCCGATCGTGCTTTCTACGCTCTCTATGAAAAAGGACCCACGTTCGTCAACACCTTCTTGGCCATTGCCTGGTTTTACACTGCGAGTGTTGGGCAGATTTCCATCAGGCTCGGTCTGAAAGGCTATGGGAAGGCCGTGTTGAACGATTCCAGTGGCGGTGCCGATGCGATCGGCTACGCGGCGAAGCTGATCAGGAATGACGAAGCGGACATCGTGATTGCCGGAGGGACCGAAGCACCATTTGTGCCGATCTTAATGCTGCATTTCATGCGGGGCGGCATGCTCTCGACGGCCAACGAATTTCCCGAGCAGGCCTACCGCCCCTTCGACGTGTCCCGCGACGGTGTGGTCCTTGGCGAGGGGGCTGGCATAGTGATCCTCGAGGAGATGGAGAGGGCTCGTCGCCGGCGCGCACCTATCATGGCCGAGGTTGCCGGATACGGCGCTACCTTCGATGCCTATGACGCCCTGCGTTTTGCCCCCGATGGAGTCCAGTTCGCCCGGGCGATGCGCCTGGCGCTCGAGAAGTCTGGACTAAAGCCGGAGGACATCGACTATATCAATGCCGATGCCCACGCCACGGTCGACGGCGATCGCATCGAGGCCCATGCCATCAAGGCGGTCTTTGGCGACTACACGCGCAAGCTCCCGGTCAGTGCTCCCAAGGCCGGTTATGGTAACCTCTTTGGCGGAGCCGCACCCGTGGACGTGGTCACCACAGTCCTCGCCATGCGCGATGGCATCGTTCCGCCTACGCCCAACCTCATCAATCCAGATCCAGAATGCGATTTGGACCTGCCAACGCGAGCCCGCCCGGCCAAGATCCGGGCTGCTCTGATCAACAGCCGCGGCCAGGGAGGCACCAACGCAGCTCTGGTCGTGAAGCAGATCGAGGGGTAGAAGTCCTGTCGACAAGGTCTGCAACAGGCGCTAGAGCGCTCGCATGCAATGACAAGACGCTACTTGGGAGCGGAGACGCCACGTCGATGCCTGTTAGAAAGCTGGTCCTAGTCAATGGCGTATGGCGGGCGCTGAAGTGGCGCCAGATGTCCTCTAGGCTCATGAAGTGGAACGATAGCCCAGTTTCCTCCAGATGCCTAGCATCAGCCTACCAAGCCGCCTAATTAATAAAGAGGACGTTTCGTGAAGCTTTTAACCGTGCTTCGTTTGTCAGTTGCACACATCTTGGAATAGTGGTGCGAAGGCGCTTGCTATTCCTCACCAAGAAGCTTCGCCGCGTTGCCCGAGAGGACCTTCGCCTTGTCTTCCTCCGGCAGCGCTAGGTTCTGCACGGCCTCGATAAACGGTTGTGGCGCGGGTGTTGCTGGGTAGTCGGTGCCGAGCAGCAAATGGTCGGCACCGACGATTTCGATGGCGAACCTGATCGCTGCTGGGTCGGTGGTCGTGGTGTCGAGATAGATTTGTGAGAAGTACTCGCTAGCGACCTTGTTGACCTTGCGGTTCGGGTCGCGAGTAAAGAAGATCTGGTAGGCAAGGTCGAGCCTCGCCGCAACAAACGGCAGCGCGCCGCCCAAATGGGAGAAGACGAACCTCAAACCCGGAAACCGCTCGAGCGTACCACTGTAAATCAATCGCGCGATGCAGAGTGTGGTATCGAAGACGTAGCCCAAGACGTGCAGCAGATAGTAGTCCTGCAGTTTCTCATAGCCCAGCGGACGCATCACGGCCGGGTGGACGAAGATGGGGACATCCAGTTGCTGGGCCTTGGCGTAGATCGGCCACAGATCCTCGGCGTCCAGGTAGAGTCCGTCGTAGCTGGTGGCGAGGGAAACGCCCCTGAGCCCCAGATCGCCCACCGCTCGCTCTAGCTCGTGCACTGCGTCCATCCCACAGAAAGGCACAATCGCCGCCGTGCCGATGAACTTGTTGGGGTATTGTCGCATGGCGGCGCCAATCTGATCATTCGTCAGCTGGGCGATCTCTGGCAGCGGCAGGCGAAAGTCAGGGTCACTCAGCGGGTAGGTGAGCACCTGACGATCGATGCCTGCTTCGGCCATCCCTTCTAATTGCAGTTCCAGATTGGACCATTTCTCGGAGTAGAATGGTAGGCCTTCAGTGGCCGCCCTTGGCAGGTAGTGGCCGTGGCAATTGACGATCATCGCACAAACCTCCCTATAGCCCAAACGCCTCGAGGATCTTCACCACGTCTTCGGGCTGTGGCGGGCAGCCATCGATATGCACGATCTTGTGGGTCTCTGCCAGTTTCTTGGTGCACTTGCCGAAGCAGGCCAAATGGCCGTGCTCGGCCGGGATGCGTGCTTCGATGCCGGCAACCACGTCCACCCGCTCGGTCCAGCGGAAGATGCCGGACTTGATGAAGCCGAAGGCAAAGGCCTCCAAACAACCGGAGCAGGCCCGCATGCTGAACAGCGAGGCGTTGCCAATGTTGAAGTAATTGTCTTTGGCCCGCAAGAAGGGGTCCTTGGCCTCGGCTAGGGTGAGCCCCACGGTGGCCACGTTTTCCCGCGGCGGGATGTGCGGCACCTCTCCGAGCGCGAACCCCATGATCTGTAGCGCGGCGTTGTCGACTTCTACTACGTCTTGCCCGGCTAGGAGGAGGCCAAGTTCCTTGACCCTTCCGGCTCGACCTGGGCCATCGCCCTCGATCGCCAGAATTCCATCCATCACGGTGAGGTCCGGCTGGACCACTTCATTCAAGGCTCTGATCGCCTCGGGCAAGGTGTGCTTAATGTGGAAGTTCTTTTTGGTCGGATTGGCCAGCAACCCCTTTTGATTTTTCATGCCCAGAGAGACCATCGTCTGCACGTGCGTCTTCATCTTCGGCACGTTGACGTATTCGTGGGTGAAGGCTAGCTTCGGCAACTTTAGATTGCCGTATTCCCAACGAACGGTCTGTCGCTCTACTTGTCCGAGGTCGACCAGTTCCACATGGTAGCGCTGGGCGAGGTCCACGTAGCCGGCAACCGTGAGCGCCGTCATCGTGTCCTGGGCGCAAGAGGAGCCTTCGCCGATGACGATCTTGCGACCGGCGAAGTATTCGAGTAAGGCCTCCATCACGGCGATGTGGGTGACTACCGCCGTCTCCGAGGGTTGAGGCGCCACGACGTTTGGTTTGAGAAAGATCTCTTCCTTCTTGGGTTTGTACCCAAGCTGATCCAGCAGCGCCTTGACCTGGGTTTTCACGTTTTCCAGATCGGCACGCACAATACTGACGGTCATCTCCGGTTTCCTTCCTTGTTGTCCTCTTGGGCGAGCGCCTCTATTTGACGTTGGGCTCGATGATTTCGAACGAGAAGATGCGCGGTGGACCCTCCTTCAGCCCCTGGCTTCGGAGAAAGGCGCCCCAGATCTCGTTCGAGCGCTTCAGTGCAGCTTGATTGAACATGTGCCGCTCTGGTTTAACCGCCCAGAGCATGATGTGTCCAGCCTCCCCGTGCTCCTCGTCGTAGACAAAATCGTTTCTCAGCAGTCCCTGTTCCTGATAGGCGCCCGGGATGGCCGCCATTTCGTCGATCGCTTTCAAGAGCGCTTGACGATCGACCTTTCCGATCGTCCAGGTGGTCATCCAAATCCAGTTAGCCATTGTCTCAGCCTCCTTTTCATGTAGTTGTCGGCTATTCGTAATCGGGCGCATGCCCCGGCGAAAGCTGGGAACGAATCCACGTTCTAGCGGATCCAGCCCACGGACGACGATCAATGGATTACTGATGAGCAATCGGCCATCATGCTAACCTATCCACGGTAAGAGTTGGCGTAGGGCAGATCTCGCCTCGTTTGCAGCATGCTCACCGGCGGCCACGAACTGCGGTGCCCGATGGAAGTCGCGCCAGCTGCACGGCCCAAAAACGGGCGTGATCACTAGGTCAGCCTGGCCAGCGCATCGTTCGCTGGTTTCGGTCTGCATAATGTCCATGACCTGAAACAGGCTGTCAAGCATCTGTGGCGTTTTCGACGTTTGCTGCGCCTCGGCGCGAGGGCTCTCGCCTGGCCAAGCCGGTAACTGGCTGCGGCTAATCAGGTTGATGCCGATAACGATGTCGGCGCCTAGCGCACGGACGGGTTCGGCCGGCACGGGATTGAGGGTCACGCCATCCACCAGTAGCCTGTCGTTCATTGGGAACGGCGGAAACGTGCCGGGTATCGACATCGAAGCGTGGACGGCTTCCCGCACCAAACCCTCTCGGAGGGCGATCTCTTGTCGAGACCGCAGGTCGACAGCCACCACCACGAGCGGGATCGCCAGATCGGCGAAATGCCGCTCCCCAATCGTGCGCTGCAATAGCATGGCCAGCTCCAGGTTCCCGCCGACCGAGAACCCGGATAACGAAAGCGCAAACAGCTTCTTCACGGTCTCGGGGTTGAACGAATCTGTCAGTGTATGCGCGGTCTCAGCCACGGACAAGCCGGTGGCCAGCCAACTACTAATCACCGCGCCAATGCTCGTCCCAGATAGAAAGTCGAACGGCACGCCGGCCTCCGCCAGCACCCGGAGTGCCCCAAGGTGGGCGTGGCCCTTGGCACCACCGGCGCCCAAGGCGATACCGACCTTCAGCCGGCCAATGTCGCGCGCTAGCCAGTCCACTCCTCTCGTGAGTGCCGCGTCAGGCTGGGAGAGTACGAACGGAAGACCAGCCGACGAAGCGGCTAATAGGTCATGGGCTAGCGGCAGGCGGCGGCGCACGGGCCAACCTGTGGCGTCCCCTGTCTCCTTGTCGGCTCTCCGCGTCTCCCCCCCTCCCACGATCACCAGGCTAGTCTTGTCCGGCCCGCCTAACACAGGAGAAAGGCCCCATGACTTCACTGCCTCGGTCGCTTCAGCCTTTGCAGGGCAAAGAATCAGCACGCGATCGGCATGCCGCAGTAGTTCCCGCAGGGCCGGTTCCGGGCCCAGGCCCGTGGCGACCACCACGTGATCGTATACGCCCCTAAACCAATCCAAGGCAGTAACCACGCCCACCGCATCCAGTTCAGGAACTCCTTCAGCAGAGAGCAGGGCGATGTTCAGGCCAGCCAGGGGAGGATTGCCACCGGTCCTTTGGTGCTGTTCCAGTAGTTCCCGGCGTTCGTACACATCCGCGAGACTAGGGAGAAGCGGAACGCCGGCCGCTGCCGCCCGCCCGATCTTGTCGGTTGGGGCGAGGAGGATGATCACTTTCTTGCGCGACTGTCGGGAAAGGCTAACTGCGACGTTGAACGCGAGAATGCCGGCCTCCGCCAACCCGGGGAGACCGCCGATGACTGTTAGATCCCCAACTTTGCGGCGGCGAAGCATCAACTCCGTGCTACGCTGCAGGCGCTCGCTGAGGATGCGTCCGATGTTCCGGGAAAGGGCGGGGCAGGTCGTCATCGCACGTAGGAAATCACTCTGCTGGAGCACAAAGAGTTCCACGGCGGAGGCCGCCAAGGCGTCGGCTGAACGGCGCTCGCCTGTGAGGAGCGACATCTCGCCAAAGCAATCTCCGCGTCCTAGCCGGGCGAGAAGCTCGGGTTTGCCGTCTTCGCCGGCCGCCAAGATCTCGACCAGTCCACTTCGCACGATGAAGAGCCGGTCTCCGATATCTCCTTGCCGGAAGATCATCTTACCGGCCTCCCAGCGCTGGACTATCAATCTCTTGCCAATCTCCTCGGTTTCCCAAGGGCTGAGGGAATCGAACAACGGGCTGCTGGCAGGAATAAGATCGGCGTGCATTTTCGGCGGATCCTCGTCATTCCGGTTGTTCCGGCGGCGCCTCTATCGCCCGGCGCACGCATGTAGGGCTGGGTTGCACCACTCCTACTCAGTGGGCAGTCAATGCCGAAGTTGCCCACATCATTTTCGATTCACAGATCTGGGTCAGCTTGTCGGCGATGTTTGGATCTACGGCTCGAGATAGGTAGAACTTGGGCATCATCAGGCTTTCGCCTTCTTGTACGAAACCCTCTTCCGTGGCGATGTCGGCCAGCTCTGTACCAGCGTAGATACGCACTCCGAGACACATGTAAACGACGCTCAGCGGCAGCGACATGAGGAAATCCAGCGATTCCTGTATCGTGTCTGTGGTCTCGCCAGGACCGCCAAACATCAGCGTTGTCACGGACATCAGACCGGCGTCGTTCAGCAGATGCGCCAATCTTGCGACATCCTCCTTGGTGAAATCCTTGTGGTAGCTCTCTAGCATCTTCTCCGAGGCGGCGTCCAACCCTACCGACAGGAAGTTGCAGCCAGAGGCTTTCATCAAGTCGACCATTTCTTTGTTGATGCCGATAGGGTTGATCATCGCGCTCCAAGTGATCTGCAACTGGCGGTCTATGATCGCCTGGAACATCTCCATGCCGTACTGGTAAGGATAGTTCACCACACCGTCGGTGAAGGAGAAGTTCGTGACCCCGTACTCTTTCACCAGAAGCTCGATCTGGTCCACGACCTTATCGATACGGCGGAGACGGAACCCGGCGGGGCCTTTCTCTGGACAGTAGATGCAGTGTAGGTTGCAGCCGCGCCGCCCTTCGATCGCCATCGCTCCGGCTTCTTCGAAATACGGTTGTGGCGTTAGGAGGTCGTAGGCCGGCTGTGGTAGCGCGTCAATGTCAGGAATGAACTGTGGCCGATTGCCAACCACTTGGCCATTCCGGCGGAAGAAGACTCCCGGTATATCATCTGGCTCCCTGCGGGCCTCTAGGCAGGCAAGCAATGCGGGAAACGCAAGCTCTCCCTCGCCAGCCACACCATAGGGGACGTCCATATAGCGCACGAGTTCGTCGGCGAACAGGGAGAAGCCGGCACCTCCCATGACGATCGGGGCATCGGTGATCTCCCTCACGGCATCCACCATTCTCTTGTTCGGCTCCAAGTAGGTTACGTTGAGAACCATGTCAGTGTCGTCGACGTTGCGCATGGAGATACCGATCAAGTCCGGTGCGAAACTCTTGATGCGCTCGCGGGCCACAGCGATGGGGTCTTCTTCCCAGAATAGGTCGAGCAGTTCTACCTCGTGTCCTTGATGACGCACAGCGCCCGCGACGTGCGCAGCGCCGATCGGCATAGTGGGCATCGGTCTGCGCTCTTGATTGGTGGCCAGGATCAGGACTCTCATCGGATATGCTCCTCCCCTTATCAAGCCATCAGCATTGTGAGGGTGCGATCACTGCAGTGACTATCGCCGTCACCCCGGCGGTGATCCTCGCCATTCCCACGAAGCTGGAATTTCGAAAACGATGGGGCCTAGGTTCGGGCATTCGCCGGAGTAACCTATGCCTTAGTCATACCTCGCCTTGAGCCTTGCGAGGCTCTAGCACAACCATGCCGCCTCTACCTCGGTAGATGCCAATCTCCCTTCAGCTTCTCCTCTTCGGCGTGGAAGAGAACCTTGGCGGTACCCCAGATGCAGTTCTCGATACTCTCGGCCATGTTATGTAGGTCTCCAAACGGGACGCTGACGATCAGTTCGCTAGATGCGAATTGGGCAATGTTCCGCGCCGCGTTGTCGATGAAGCAAACGTTCAGCTCACTGGTCCGCATCGGGATGCCGATTGCGGCCGAGCAGGCTGCGGCATAACTGTATAGGCGCGCCGGAGCGCCCCGTCGGAAAGCATGCAAACCGAGAAGACGAGCGGCCTGCTCGGGGCTGCAGACGAACAGGACTAGGCTGGGCGCTCGCTCGCATTTGTCGATTGGCGCCATGATTACATACTTGCCGGCATGGGTAGGGGGAGTCGGAATGGCGTTGAGGAAGGTCGCCGCGGCGCAGCGGTCGGCAAACGATTTCTCGATCTCCGCTAGGAACGCATAGACATAGGTTGGCGGGTCGACTAGACCGAGCCAGGCGCTACCGCCGATGCAGCGGGAGTTGTCCCCAGAAATGGCTACCACCGCACCGTAACGAGCTTCCTGAAGGCTCTGGCACGCGACCTCCGGCTGGAGCTCACGTGCATTTGACGGAGGCAGATCAGCATACCAAACCCCGACAGGGCTTCCCTCCAGCTTGATCAGACTCTGTAGCTGAGCAACGTCCTCCACGTATCCCATGTGCTTCTCCTCTCAGGTCGGCGTTCCCAATTTGCCCCTTACGCTCTCTCGCGCCTCTACGTTAATTAACGAGACGAAGACGTCCTCCAGCGAGGGCATGATCCAACGAATGCCCTGGACGGCAAACCCTTGTTGCGGCAGCAGCCACTCGATTTGCTGTTTCCCCCTCGCCAGATCGTCCACCAACACGTGGAGAGTCGAGCCATAGACCGCCGCTTCGCTCACGCCTGGGAGTGGCTTCAGAACCTCGACGGCGGCCATCGGGTTGTCACATTCCACTTCGAGAAGGCTGCCCTTCATATGCTTGTTCTTGAGCTCGCCGGGGGTGTCAAAGGCGATCAAGCGGCCGCTGTTGATAAAGCCGATCGTATCGCAGTGCTCGGCTTCGTCCATATAGTGCGTGGTGACCAACATGGTGACGCCCTGCTCGCAGAGCGAATACAGGAGGTCCCAAAAGGCACGCCTGGTAATCGGATCCACCCCACCGGTGGGCTCGTCGAGGAAAACCAGCTTTGGTTCGTGCAGAAGCGCGCAGCTCAGGGCGAGCCGCTGCTTCCAACCGCCGGGCAGGCTGGACACGATCAAATGGCCTTGCCGCTCCAGGTCGGCCAAGCGAATACACTCCTGCTTACGCTCCCGCAGCCGCTTGCCGGTGAGTTTATAGAGGCCACCGTAGAAGGTTAGATTCTGGTCGACAGTAAGGTCCTCGTAGAGACTGAAGCGCTGTGACATATAGCCGATGCGCTGTTTGATCTTCTCCGCTTCGCGGTTGATATCCAGTCCCAGCACGCGGCCGGTACCCTTAGTGGGTTGGGACAGACCACAGAGCATTCTAATGGTTGTCGACTTCCCTGAGCCGTTGGGCCCCAGAAAGCCAAAAATCTCCCCCGCTCGCACGCGAAAACTGATGTGATTAACGGCAAGGAAGTCGCCAAACTTCTTGACCAGGTCCTCAACCTCGATAGCATACTCTTCTGTCATTGCGGCCTCCGAACGCTGTCCCGAGAACCGCCTGCGGCTTTGGCCGGAGGACTCTGGGGTGCGGAACTCAGGAGGATGAAAACGTCCTCGATCGACGGTTTGATCTTGCGCATGCTCAAGACTTCGATCTGCTGGTTTAGCAACCTGGCGGCGATCCTGTTCGCGTCTTTCTGTGCGTCCTTGACCAAGACGTGAAGTACGCCGCCAAAGACGACCGCGCTCTTGACCTCGGGAATGTTGTTCATTAGGGCATGGGCTTGCCGGCGTGGTTGGGCGGCGATCTCCAGTAGTTCTCCCTCGACGAGAGTCTTGAGCCTCTCTGGCTCGTCACAAGCGATCAGTCTCCCTTTGGACATAAAGCCGACGCGATGACAGCGCTCGGCTTCGTCCATGTAAGGCGTGCTGACGAAGATAGTGACACCGCGATCCAGCAAGCTGTATAGGATCCGCCAGAACTCACGGCGTGAGACCGGATCGACACCAGTTGTCGGTTCGTCGAGGAAGATGACCTCCGGCTCGTGGATCAATGTACAGGCCAGCGCCAGCTTCTGCTTCATCCCTCCAGAAAGCTTTTCGGCCCGCCGTCCGACGTACTTGGTGAGCTGACTGAACTCGAGCAGTTCACGCGTGCGACGCTGACGCTCGCCCTTGGGCACGCCATAGAAGTCGGCGAAGAAGGCCAAGTTCTCTCCTACTGTTAGGTCGCCATAAAGGTTGAACCGCTGCGCCATGTAGCCGATCTTCTCTTTCACTCTGTCGGGGTCGCGACGCACGTCGACGCCCTGCACCTTGACTTCACCGGAGTTCATGGCGATCAAGCCACAGATCATCCGAATAGTAGTCGTCTTACCGGCACCATCGGGGCCAATCAGGCCGAAGATCTCTCCCTGACGCACCTGCAAATCCAGGCGATTGACGGCCATGCCCGTGCGAAAGACCTTGAGCAGGCCTTTGGCTTCGATGCTGTACGATATTGCTGGGCGCCGCATTGTCGGCGGGGGCACGATAGGGGGAGGAGACAGCGGTTCCTGCGCCGTGGTCGATCTCATCGGCTGCCTGGCCACGGGGGTCATTACCGGTGAGCTGGCTGAAGGTGCTGAAATGGGATGCGATATGACCGGAGCGTAGGCTCCTTCCTGCTGGAATAGGAGATTTGCCCGGCCGATGCTGATTTGGTCGCCGTGGTGTAGAACCACCGGTTCGGGCACCGCGATCTGGTTCACGAAAGTGCCATTGACGCTCCCCATGTCGTCGATCAGGTAGTGATCGTCCAACTGGACGATCTTTGCGTGTTGCCTTGACAGGAAGGAATCGTCGATCGGGATGTCGCACTCTTGGCTTCGGCCGATGACCGTCTCTTTCTTGACCAGTGCGAATTCGACGCCGTAGCCACCCCCAGTCTCAAGGATCAACCTTGCTGGCCCTCTACCAGCAGGCTGGTTGGACGTGCCACCCAACGGTTGACCGCAGTAGCCGCAGAATGATGCCCCTGACGGCAGTTCGCGATGGCAATTGGGGCAGACCATTTTCTTCCTCCTTCTGGACGCCAGATCCAGCGGGTACGGTCTTAGCTAACCCTCTTCTTGAATCGCAAGGCACTGAGGGCGAGTACGATCACCGCGTAACCGAAGAGGGCGAGGACCTGGGGCCAGAGAATCAGGAGGCCGATGCCCTTAAGCCATATACCGCGCAGGATCTCGATAAAGTACGTTAATGGTAGGAAGTAGCTCACCGCGCGGATTGGAATAGGCATGGCGTCGGTAGGGAAAACAAAACCGGAGATCAGGATGGATGGCACGATGGTGAAAACCGCCAACTGCATCGCCTGCTGCTGATTATCCGAGACCGTAGAGATCAAGAGGGCAATACCCAGCGAACTCATGAGGAAAAGCACCGACAGCAGGAACAGCAACAGAATGTTGCCTGCGAAATCCACCCGGAAGATCAGGAAGCCGGCGACGAAGACGATGATCAACTCAAAGAAGGCGACGGCGATATAGGGTACGATCTTCCCGATCATCAACTCAATCGGCTTCACCGGCGTCACCATCAACTGTTCCAGAGTGCCACGTTCCCGCTCGCGCACGATCGCCATGGAAGTCAGCATCGTCGTGATCATCTGGAGGATCACGCCGACAAGCCCAGGCACCATCGCCCAACTGCTTTTCATCTGCTCATTGAACAGGACCGTCTGCTTGGCAATGACTTGGGATGGAGCTTGGCCGCCGCCGCTGGGCTGTCCACTGGTCGCGCTGCCCGATGGCGGAGCGCTGATATTACCCATATTGTATTTGTTAATCAGCTCGAGCGCCTTGCGAACGGCGGACTGGGCGGCGATGAGGTTTGCTCCGTCGGCGAACACCTCCACCTCACGCGTCTCAGGACCGCCGCCAGGGGCGAGGAAGTTCGCCGGAATGATGATGCCGGCCCGCGCCTTCCCGTCTTTCAAGGCATCTTTCATCGCTTCCCGACTGTTGACTTCCGTGTATGTACCATCGAAGATTTGCTGGTCTTTGTCTCTAAGGGTATCGATCAGTTTCCGGCTCTGCTCCGATTTGGTCTGATCCCAAGCGGCAAAGGAGGCATGCTTGACATCGAAGGTGGCGGCGTACCCAAGGATGACTAGGAGCATTACCGGCATGCCAATCATCATGCCGATGGTTCGGCGGTCCCGACGGATCTGGATGAACTCCTTTTTGATGATTGATCGAATCCTACTCCCCATGCAGCTTCTCCTTCGCCCTGTTCTCGTTACTGTTTCACCATAGGAGGCAACCACATGCAAGCTCGGTTGCAGCGATATATTGCCACTAACAGATCGGAAAGTCAACAGCGAGAACTGTTTATTGACAGGGGTCAGGAAAGATTGTAGAGTATGCCCCAAGCGATCGGCCACTGAAGCTATTAGTAGGCAGCTTGAGAGGGTAGGATGAGCTATGACGACATCACCTATTGATCCAGCCGGCACATCGCAGGTTGCTGTCTCTCTCTTGTCCAAACGGGAGTCAGCCGAAATTGTGACGAATCGGTGGACGAAATGCCAGAACTGTGGTGCCTTTATGTACCACAAGAGGCTGGAGAAGAACCTCAAAGTCTGCCCCGAGTGCAACTATCACTTGAGGTTACCGGCTCGCGATCGCCTGGCCCAAATCTTGGATCCAGGCAGCTTCGAAGAACGGGACGCTGAACTGAGACCCGGCGACCCGTTGCAGTTCGTGGATCTAAAGCCTTATGTGGTGCGAATAGCAGAGGCACAGCGTAGTTCCGGACTTCCGGAAGCCGCTGTCTATGGCACAGGAACAATCGACGGTCGGCCGGTAGTGATCGCTGCCGCCGATTTCTACTTCATGGGCGCGAGCATGGGGAGCGTGGTGGGCGAGAAGGTCACCCGGGCGATCGAGCTCGCCACGAACGTCGGTCACCCGTTAATCGTCGTCTCGGCCTCGGGTGGTGCTCGGATGCAGGAGGGCAGCATTTCCCTGATGCAAATGGCCAAGACATCGGCCGCTTTGGCGAAACTAAGCGAGGCCGGCGTCCTCTATATCGTGGTCGTGACTGACCCGACATACGGTGGGGTTACGGCCAGTTACGCCTCTTTGGGCGATATCATCATCGCGGAGCCCCGGGCGATGATCGGCTTCGCCGGACAGCAGGTGATCGAGCAGACCATCAAGCAGAAGCTCCCAGACGGCTTCCAGAAGTCCGAATTCATGCTTGAACATGGGATGGTCGACTTGATTGTTACCCGCCAGGAACTGCGCCCAACCTTGCAAAAGATCCTTGCTCTTCACGCTGCAGCCAAGAGTTGGTCTGTTGAGCCGCGGCCAGCTGCTTCTAAGTCCACCGGTTCCCTTGCCGATACTGCCCGCCCTGCCGCTGCCGATGGTCCGGTAACGGTGAGCGCTAAGGCAGAGGGGCAGACGGCGTCCCCGTGGGATATCGTGCAATTGGCCCGCCATCCCAGTCGCCCAAACGCCGCGGACTACATCGATCGCATTTTCACTGGCTTCCTAGAAATGCACGGCGACCGTCTCTTCCGGGATGATCCGGCGATCATCGGAGGGCTGGCCTTTCTCGAAGGCCGACCGGTGATGGTGATCGGCCACCAGAAGGGACATACGACCAAGGAAAACGTGGAACGCAATTTCGGCATGCCCCATCCCGAGGGTTATCGAAAGGCCTTGCGTCTGATGAAGTACGCGGACAAGTTCGGGCTGCCGATCATTACATTCGTCGACACGCCGGGGGCCTATCCGGGTCTCCAAGCGGAAGAACGCGGACAGGGCGAGGCCATTGCTAGGAACTTGCGGGAGATGGCAAGGCTGCGCGTCCCCATTGTCGTGGCGGTGATCGGCGAGGGGGGCAGCGGCGGGGCCCTGGCCTTGGCCGTCGGCGACCGGGTGATCATGCTGGAAAACGCCATCTACTCGGTCATCAGTCCAGAGGGCGGCGCGGTGATCTTGTGGAAGGACGCCAGCTTTGCGCCCCAGGCGGCCGAGGCTCTGAAAGTGACGGCACGTGACCTTTACAGGCTGAAGGTGATCGATCAAGTGGTGCCCGAGCCAGTTGGAGGTGCTCACGCCGACCCCGCGGCCGCGGCAGACCTTCTGAAGAGCGCAATCCTTGCTCAACTGAACGAATTGGACACCTTGCCCGTCGACGGAATGCTGGAACGCCGCTACCAGAGATTTCGGACCTATGGAGAGTTCTCATCGGGGGCTTGATAGTCCGTCATCGGTTCCGGTACTTGGCGGAGCGAGGCGACCTCGCTCCTGCCAGCCGGGCAGCAGAACAGTGCAGGGCTACTTAGTCTACTCGTATCCATATACGAAAGGTGGGACTGATGGACGGCAGCGAAGACACCGGTTTCGAGAAGGTGATGCGCGAAATCAAGGACTTGGTTCGGTCACTCGAAGGGAGCGGCGTTGCCAAGTTGACAGTGGAGAAAGGTGACCTCAAGATCGGCATCGAACGGACCCCCGGAAAGGTCGTTGGTCAGGCTGCACCCGCTCTCGGTCTTGAAGACTCCTCTAAGCAGGCGCCCTCCGCGGGAAGCCAGGACACTTATGAAGTCCTGTCGCCGCTGGTCGGGGTGTTCTACCGCGCTTCCAAGCCGGGGGCCAAGCCCTTTGTGGAGGTGGGTGACCTGATCGACGCAGGGACAGTTATTGGCATTGTTGAAGCGATGAAGGTGATGAACGAAATCCGCTGCGAGGTCGGCGGGCGGGTGGCAAAGATTCTGGTGGAGAACGGCCAGCCTGTCCAGTATGACCAGCCGTTGGTCCTCATCGAGCGAGCGTCGGTGCCCGCCGCTAGCGTGGAGTAAGGTGGCGACCATGTTCAAGAAGATCCTCGTAGCCAATCGCGGAGAAATCGCCCTCCGGATCATGCGCACTTGTCGTGACATGGGCATTGAGACCGTGGCCGTCTACTCCAAGGCCGACAAAGACTCGCGTGTGGTAAAGCTCGCCGACCAGGCGATCATGATTGGACCACCTGCCTCCAGCAAGAGCTATCTGCATATTCCAAATATTATTGGTGCAGCGATGATGACCGGCGCCGAGGCCATTCATCCTGGCTACGGCTTCTTGTCGCAGGACCCTTACTTCGCGGAGATCTGCAACGACCATGGGATCACTTTCATTGGCCCGCCTCCTGAGGTCATGGAAAAGATGGGCGACAAGTCGGTAGCGCGGCGGCTAATGCTGGAGGCCGGCTTGCCTCTCAGTCCGGGCACGACAGAGCCGCTAGTCACCGTGGATCAGGCACGGGAAGTGGCGGGAGAGATCGGGTACCCGGTGATCCTCAAGGCTTCGGCCGGTGGCGGTGGCCGGGGTATGACGGTAGTCTGGAATCGAGAGGATCTTCCACAGGCCTACAGTACTACCCGCTCTCAAGCTCAGGCCTTCTTTGGCAACGACGATGTGTATATCGAGAAATACATTGTCGAGCCCCATCACGTCGAAGTGCAGGTGATCGGCGACAGCTTCGGCAACGTAGTCCACTTGGGGGAACGCGATTGCTCAATCCAGCGTCGTCATCAGAAGATCATTGAGGAGGCACCTTCGTCTATACTTGACGACAATCTGCGGCAGCGAATCGGGGCGGCTGCGGTAGCCGGCGCTGCCGCTATTGGTTACACAAGCGCAGGTACTATGGAGTTCCTGGTAGACAAGGACCGCAATTTCTACTTCATGGAGATGAACACGCGCATTCAGGTCGAGCACCCCGTCACGGAGATGGTCACTGGTCTAGACCTCATCGAACTCCAGATCCGGGTAGCTGCGGGAGAGCGCTTACCCATTAGACAGGACGACGTAGCGGTGCGCGGTCACTCCATCGAGTGTCGCGTGAACGCTGAGGACCCCTACCACAATTTCGCTCCGGATTGCGGTACCATCCGGACGTTTGTGCCACCCGGCGGCTCGCGGGTGAGGGTAGATACTCATGTATATCCAGGCTATGTCATCCCGCCCTACTATGATTCGCTGCTCGCCAAAGTCATCGTCTGGGGTGCCGATCGCTTGGAGGCGATCGACCGCATGCGTCGAGCTCTGGGCGAGTTCGAGATTGAGGGAGTGAAGACGACTATCCCCTACCATCTGCAGATCTTGACGAATCCCTACTTCCGGAAGGGCGAGTTCTATACCGATTTCATCGAGCGGCATATGTCCGAATCTCACTAAGGAGATGGGCCATGGCGGATGCGCAAACTGAAAGTGGCGTGAGCCAGTACGAGCAAAGCGCGGAATCTGAGACCGTGCGTAAGCTGGAGGCCAAGATTCAAGACCTCAAGGCTTTGGTGCGGGTAAGTGCGGTGATCAGTTCTACTCTCAATCTGCGAGATCTGCTGGAGTTGATCATGAAGTCGGCCGAAGAGGTGGCACACGCAGAAAGCAGTTCACTCATGCTTTTGGACGAGGATGCGAAGGAGCTCGTGTTCGAGGTGGCGACTGGTGAGAAGGGACAGGAAGTGAGCCGACTTTCCGTCCCACTGGGATCTGGCATTGCTGGACACGTGGCGCAGACCGGCGAGATCGTGGTAGTGAATGACGTCAGCAAGGACCCACGGTTCTATTCACAGATTGACAAGACCGTGGGCTTTCAGACCCGGTCGTTACTCTGTGTGCCCCTCAAGGCGCGGGACAAGATCATCGGCGTGCTGGAAGTTGTAAACAAAAGCGGAGAAGAGACGTTCACCGACGATGATGTGGAGTTGTGCACAGCACTTGCCGGTCAGGCGTCCATAGCAATTGACAATGCTAGGCTTTACCAGGAGCTTGCGGATGCGCTGGTCACTTCCCGGCTTTCATATCGGCTCTAGCTACCCAACAAGCACTTGATCGAGAGTGTTGGAAAACGCTCTCCCGAAATCGGGGAGGTCGGAGCATCATGTGAGAGGCCGCTCCGTGAATTGGGGGCTCCTCAGCGGGCGCGGTTTGTAGTACATTTGCGGGTAGCAGGACGATGGT